>ENA-OUQP01000354-OUQP01000354.1-human-gut-metagenome-genome-assembly--contig:-NODE-354-length-45218-cov-24.534065_pt1 | contig 45218 bp, 40 predicted proteins | sample MGYA00237951_ERZ548836 | MGnify/ENA primary metagenome ERZ548836 (study PRJEB26490, sample SAMN05194702) | human gut metagenome | biome: terrestrial biome; feature: human-associated habitat; material...
GTAGATGAGAATACGAATTGCTTTACCTGAGGTTTCATCAGGAAATATAGACTTGCAAGCGTTAATACTACAAGCAAAGAAAGCTGAATGATTTTGAATGTACTGAATTTTTTCATATAATAAGCACCTCTTTTTTTATTGAAGAATGGTTCCCTGCGGATATGAATTCGTTTATATATATTTTTTCTTATATATTTCTCTATATCTTTGTATGTACCCCAAATTATATCATAAAATATAATAATTTTGCAGAAAATGTGAGCCTTTTTGATAAGATTAACAGTCTTTATATATAAGAAGCCCCATTAGAATATTATAGAAAACAACTAAAGACATTTTCAATGACCGTTTAAGTCCAAAAATGACCGTTCGAGTCAAAAAAATTGTTGAAAAACAATAAAAGTTGTATGATGTTAATATGAGAATGGTGAAAATATAACTATTTTTCTGAAAATTATTAGATGAAAGAGAGTAAAAATAAAAGGAGGAAAAGCTTATGAAGAACGCAAAACGCTGGCTGGCAGTTATCTTAGCAGTGACATTGTTAGGTTCCAATGCAGTATATCAGCTTGGAACGACACTGAGTGCTAATGAAACTGAAGCAGTCACAGAAAGTCAGCAGGACGAAAGCGAGAATGCAGTTGCGGAACAAGCTGAGAAGCAGCAGGAAGATACAGGAAAAGCAACTGTACAAGAAGTAACACCACAGGAGGACAAGCCGGATGCATCGGCACAGGAGTCAAAGCCTGTACAGGAAGAAGGTCAGACGCAGGCAGCTCAAGACTGGGTCACAGACTCCGGCTGTAGTGGAAGCTCCACAGGCAGAGCAGGCACAGGAGGCAGCGCCGGCTAATGCAGGACAGTCTGAACCGGAAGCCGGTCAGGTATCTGATGGAAATGCAGCACAGGCTGAAACTCCAGTGTTACAGACATATGATGTCAAGATCAACAAACCAGATCTTGACGAAGGTCAGATCAAAGTTTGGGGAACGGATGGCATCCAGACAGACGTAACATCTTATGATGGAAACAATCAGTATGTAAAAGAAGTAACAGAAGGAGAAGACTTCAATTTCCAGATTACACGAAATGATGGATTCGAGATTGAGAATGTTACAGTGAATGGCGTACAGGTCGCTCCGGAAAGCACAGATGGAAGTGTAAGTACATACAAGCTTAGTGGGGTGGCAGAAGAAAAAGCCATTACAATTACATATAATAAGGTAGAGACTCCGGTGGAGGAGAATCAGGATGGCGAAGCAGCTGCGGATGAAGGAATTGTATCATCTGGTGATGCAGTGACGGAACAGGGCGGTCAGCAATCTGATGATAAGGTTAATACAGCAAGCCTGAATGATGCAAAAGAAACAGCAGAGACACACGAAGACACTCCGACAGAAAAGTGGATCACAGTCGGTAAGACGGTAACACTTAGCAGTAATAAATATCAGTATGGAAACTATTCTCATGAATGGTCGATTGATGAGGATAGTAGGAAAATTGTTTCAAAATCTGGTTGGGGAAGCAGCATTACTGTAACAGGATTGAAAGAGGGAACGGCAACAGTTAAAGATAAAGTTACGTGGACAACAGGGAAATGGTGGAATCCAGAGAATCATGAGGATACTATTACTTACACTGTTCATGTGATTCCAAAAGAGAGCGCGAAAAGTATTACAATCAATGGTGCTGATTCTGTTACACAGTTTAACGATATTAATCTGACTTATACACTTACACCAGCTGGTGCAGAGGGAACTGTTCAGTGGAGTTCATCAAATGAAGATATCTTAACTGTAGATAGCAGTGGTAAGGTAACAGGATTAAGACGTGGACAAGCAACGGTTACTGCAAATGTATATAGCGGACAGTCACTTCTTTGTTCTGCGACAAAGACAATTCAAGTAGTGGAAGACACTACTGTAACCGGTGAATCTGCAACAGTATATTATTTATTAGATCCTACGAAAGATGCAAATTCAAATGATACAGGAAACTGGGGACCGGCATATGGAACTGCGAAAGTCAATGTTACCGGAGCAACTTGGACAGGAGGCAAGAACTGCTTTGATAATGTTGATCAAAGAGTTGTAAGCTGGCCGAATGGAACGAATGTTGTAACAAGAAACAGCGACGCATGGAATCAGATATTTAACAATTACAAGTCATCAGTAGAACAACAGCTTGGCGTGACGATTACAAAAGATGATGTTGTATCTATTACATTAAGACCAGCTAAGATTTCAAGAAACAATGGTACGAATCCAGATAAGCATTTGGATTGTAATGTAGATGTTAATTGTAAAGGCGTTTCAATTGTTCATTATTATCTGTTAGATAAGAGTAGCGATCCTAATAGTACAGAGTATGTACATCAGGGAAGCAAGAGCTATATTAATGGAAATGAGACTAATCCAGAGACAGTAACAGGAAAATCATTCCCGACAACAAAGACAGGAACGGATGGTGCTACATACACATTCTCTGGTTGGTATACAGATCAAGAGCTTACACAACCGGTAACGTTCCCGTATACTGTAAACAGTAATGTTAACTTCTATGCGAAATATGTGGCTGGACGTCAGGTTGTTTATGACTTAAATGGTGGAAGCTTTTCAGATGGATCGGCATTAACAGAGAAGCATAATGAAGGCGAGAATGTTGTTGTTAAATCCGAACCTACACGCAAAGGATATAAATTCACCGGATGGACTGTTGAAGGCTTGGATGGAGTTTCTTCTATTGATAGTGGAGCAAGATTCCAGATGCCTAATAATAATGTAACGATTACGGCAAACTGGGAAGAACAGAAGATTGAAGACTTTGTGGAGCTTACTCCTAAAGACGTTGAAAAAGTATATGACGGAGAAGCTCATGCAGCAGGAGTCGCTACTGCAACTGATAAGAACGGATATCAGCTAAAGATTGAATACAGTGTAGACGGAGAAAATTGGACAGAGAATCCGGCTGATATCACGGCAACAAATGTATCAGACAGCAAGACGATTAAAGTACGTGTATCTAATGAAGAGAAATATACGGGATATATTGAAAAGACAGAAAAGCTGGCGATTACAAGACGCCCGGTAACTGTCACAGCAAACAGCTACCAGAAGACATACGGCAAGGAAGATCCAACATTCACTGCAACAGTGGAAGGAACACTAGGAACAGATGAAGTTACTTACAACATCAGCAGGGAAGATGGAGAAGCAGCCGGAAAGAGCTATGCACTCACACCATCAGGTGAAAAGGAGCAGGGTAACTACAAAGTAACATACAAGCCTGGAACATTGACAATCGTAACAGCACAGAGAACGACGGAACTGAGCGTAACTTCATACAACGGAGTATACGATGCGAAGAAGCATACGATCACAGTAAATGGAACAGTAGCCGGTGATCAGGTAGCGTACAGCTATGACGGCGGCAAGACCTGGGTGACAGATCTTAAGGAATACAAGAATGTCACAAAGGGAAGTGTAGCAATTCAGGTAAAAGTAACCAATACGAATTACACACCGTCAGAGACAATCTTAAATGGAACTGTAACAATCACACCATTCCCATTGGTAGTGAAAGCAGATGACAAGTCAAAGGTATACGGAAGTAATGATCCGGAGTTTACAGCAACGGAGACATCCGGACTGGAAGGAAAAGAAAAACCGGACAGCCAGAAGATCGATTATGCATTTACAAGAAAAGCTGGAGAGGATGTGGGAAGTTATCCGATCACAGTCAGTGGAGAAACCGCACAGAAGAACTATACAGTAACGTACAAACCGGGAACCCTGACGATCACAGCAGGAAGCAGACCGGAAGACCGCCAGCTGAGCGTAACATCCTATAATGGAGTATATGATGCAAACGAGCATACGATCACAGTTAATAACGTACTTGACGGAGATGTTGTAGAATACAGCTATGATAATGGAGAGACCTGGACCACAGATCTGACCCAGTACACAGATGTAACGGAAACAACGATCAAAGTGAGAGTAACGAATGCGAACTATGATCCAAATCCGGTAGAACTGGAAGGAACCGTAACGATCACACCGAAGGATGTAAAAGTAACAGCAAGAAGTTACAGTAAGACATTCGGAGCAGATGATCCGGCATTCGAAGCTGATACAGCTGGAACATTAGGAAATGATACAGTTACGTACACAATCAGCAGAGAAACTGGTGAGAATGTAGGAACATACACGATCACACCAGCAGGAGAAGCAGTACAGGGTAACTACAACGTAACATATGCAACAGGCACACTGACAATCACAGCATCCGATCGAGAGAAAGCAGTAGAAGTAACTTCTTATAATGGAGTATACGATGCGAAGAACCATACGATCGAGGTGAAGAACCTTGTAGCCGGAGATCAGGTAGAGTACAGTTACGATAATGGAGCAACCTGGACTACAGACCTGACCAAGTATAAAGATGTCACAGATACAACGATCCTTGTTAAGGTAACGAATGCGAACTACGCAGAAGTACCACAGCTTACAGGAACTGTAACAATCACAAGATTCCCGCTGGTAGTAAAAGCAGAGGATAAGTCAAAGGTATTTGGAGAAAAAGATCCAAAACTTACAGCAGCTGAGACATCAGGACTGGAAGGAAAAGCAAAACCGGATAAACAGGAGATCACCTATGACCTGTCAAGAAAAGCAGGAGAGAATGTAGGAGAGTATCCGATCACAGCTACAGGAGAAGCAGTACAGGGTAACTACACCGTAACTTATGAACCGGGAACACTGAAGATCACAAAGGCAGAGCGCAAGAAAGACATTGAAGTAGTAAACTACAAAGATGTCTATGATGCAGGAAACCATACGATCGAAGTGAAGAACCTTGTAGATGGTGACAAAGTAGAGTACAGCTACGACGATGGAAAGACCTGGACCACAGATCTGAAGCAGTACAAGGATGTAACAGCAGAAGTTAAGATTCAGGTCAAGGTGACAAATGATAACTACAAACCGGTCGATACAAAGACAGGAACTGTAGAGATCACAAGAAGACCAGTAACCGTAACAGCTAACAGCTGCCAGAAGACATTTGGAACAGCTGATCCGGAATTCACTGCAAAAGTAGAAGGAACACTTGGAAATGACAAAGTGGACTACAAGCTGAGCAGAGAAAAAGGTGAGAATGTAGGAACTTACACAATCACACCAACAGGCGATGAGAAGCAGGGCAACTACACAGTAACCTACAAACAGGGAAGCCTGACAATCGTGGCAACACCGGATAATCCGAGACCGAATAACCCGACACGACCATCCGGTCAGACAACAGAGCCTACAGGAAATGCATTTGTAGATAATGTGGTAACACCTGTTGTGGAGACTGTAAAAGAGAAGGCAGCAAAGATTCAGGAAGTATTTAATTCTGATGACGAAGATGTGCCGTTAGCAGACCAGAATTTGGACAATCACAAATGTTGTATCCTTCATTTCCTGATCATGCTCATTACATTACTTGTATATGCACTGGCAACAAAGAGCATGAAGAAACGACAGAAAAAATTACATGAGGTAAGAGAGGAACTTGACTGCGAACTTGCAAGACGGGGATTACCTCTCTCTCGTGAAAAAGAATAGGAACTGTCGACAGGTATCAGTTATAAAGGACCCGCTTGCGGGTCCTGTGAGAAGAAGGAGGTAAGGATATGGGATATTTTGAATTTGTTCATAATCTCGGGATTCACTCCTGGGACATACCGGCATTAATAGCATTGGTAATTTTAGTCATTATGATTATTGTACATCATAACAATCAGAAAAAGCGTGATGATGATTTTGAGAAAGACCTGGATGATAAAATTCAGGAAATCCGCGAAGGGCAGAACTTGGAAGAGAACCGGACTTTTGAAAATGATCAGACCGCAGAAATATAGAAGGAGGGAGACATATGGCATATTTATTAGAACATACCAAACTTGGTTTTTGCTGGTGGGATCTTCTTGCACTTCTTATATTGCTGGCGGTAGTCATTGTATATCTTGTCAGACGCCATAATCTGAAGAAAGAGCAGAAAGATCTGGAAGACCAACTGTCAGACTTGTATGCAGAGGATTCCGTGAAGGAAAATAATACAAGAGTACAGGAATAAGCGGTAAGCTTAAAATACAATAATATGAAGTGAATATGGGACGGCAGTCAGGGCAGGAAAGCTTTGACTGCCGTTCTTTTACGCTTACCTTCTGATGATTCGCAGTTGTATTTAAAGGTGGAATATTTTATAATAATCACGCAGGAAAAGTCAGGAAGAACCAGTCAGATCAAATAGCCGGATGAGACTGAGCAGGAATGTGATAAAATCAGCATTTTGGATTTGATGATACTTTCTTGGGAAGAGTGTGAATAAGAGTGTAGAAAAGAGATGTATATAGTATGGAAATGAATGAAATCAAGCAGAAGGTACTGGAAGATGTAGATCCGGAAATCCACAGACTGAAGAAAAAAGAAAGAAGGAAATATCGTGCGCTTGTGACAGTGGAATTTGTAGCATTGATCGCAGGAATCATGATTGTGTTCTATATGTTAACGGGAATTTCGACCGTGCAGGGCAATTCCATGTATCCGACACTGCACAGTGGGGACAGAGTTATCTATAATCGGAGAACAGCAGATTACAAAGCAGGAGATGTGATCGTATTGAAACGTCCGGATGGTGAGGAGTTTGTGAAGAGAATCGTAGCGGTAGCCGGAGATACGGTGAACATTCAAAATGGTAAGGTCTATGTGAATGGCGAAGAAGAAAAACTGGACGGCCCGGTCGGCGAGACGAAGGCATCAGATGAAAGAGATGTGGAATATCCGGTAACGGTACAGGATGATCAGGTATTTGTACTGGGCGACAACCGGGAGGTATCAGAAGATTCCAGAATGTTTGGAGCGGTAAGCCTTGACGATGTGAAAGGGAAGATTGTCTGGTACATGGGAAAGTTATAGAAACTTTGCCTGTAAAAAGGGGCTTAACCCCTTGACGAATCTGTGATAAAACTCGTATAATAAAAAAGTGTATGAGATATTTAAAGACGTTGACGAAGACAGTAGGTTATATCCCAACGATACAGAGAACCGGCGATGGTGGGAATCCGGTACAAGTAAGATATAATTGAAGATCACTTCCGAGTTTCAGAGTTTGAACGATCTGTGATATGAGCCAGGGCATCTGCACAGGCATAAGGAACAGAATTCAGTAAGACCTGACGGAGTTCCACCGTTACAGGGAAAGCATATGTCAGTATGTTTAGGTGGTTTATAAACGTAAGTATAAGGCTTTCGTCCTAATCAGGACGGGAGCCTGTTTTATTGTATAAGAAAGTAATATCTTTACAATAAGTTATGTTTAATGGTAAAAAAGGGACACCGCAAAATGCAAAAAGGGACACCCTTAATCAATGATTGGGACGTAGTACTTTGGCAAAATGCTACGTCCCCAACAAGGAGGATATTATGTATAAGAAGGTTTCAACAGACATGAATTTTGTTGACCGGGAGAAGGAAACGGAGAAATTCTGGGAAGACAATCACATTTTTGAGAAGAGTATGGAGGACCGTGAGGGCTGTCCACAGTATATGTTTTATGATGGACCGCCGACTGCGAATGGTAAACCGCATATCGGCCATGTTTTGACACGTGTTATCAAGGATATGATTCCTCGTTACCGTACTATGAAGGGGTATGAAGTTCCGAGAAAGGCCGGATGGGATACTCACGGACTGCCGGTCGAGCTGGAGGTTGAGAAGGCTCTTGGTCTTGACGGAAAGGATCAGATTGAAAAATATGGTGTTGAGCCATTTATCAAAAAGTGTAAAGAGAGTGTGTGGAAATACAAAGGTATGTGGGAGGATTTCTCTAATACTGTAGGTTTCTGGGCTGATATGGATGATCCGTATGTTACTTATCACAACACATTTATTGAGTCTGAGTGGTGGGCACTGAAGAAGATCTGGGATAAAGGACTTCTTTATAAAGGATTTAAGATCGTGCCTTACTGTCCGCGTTGTGGAACTCCGCTGTCTGCACAGGAAGTGGCTCAGGGATACAAAGACGTAAAAGAGCGTTCTGCGATTGTTCGTTTTAAAGTTAAAGACGAGGACGCATATATTCTTGCATGGACAACAACTCCATGGACTCTGCCATCTAACATTGCGCTTTGTGTAAATCCGGAAGAGGATTATGCGAAGGTAAAAGCTGCTGACGGATATACTTACTACATGGCTGTTGCCCTTCTTGATACGGTTCTTGGTAAACTTGGCGATGAGGAGAATGGTGTAAAGGCTTATGAAGTTCTTGAGACATACAAAGGTCAGGATCTTGAGTACAAAGAGTATGAGCCGCTTTATCAGTGTGCTTATGACTGCGCCGCAAAGCAGAATAAAAAAGCATTTTATGTAACATGTGATACTTATGTAACATTGACAGATGGTACCGGAGTTGTTCATATCGCGCCTGCATTTGGTGAGGACGATGCGAAAGTCGGACGTAAATATGACATGCCATTTGTTCAGTTAGTAGATGAAAAAGGTGAGATGGGCAAGACAACTCCATTCGCCGGATTATTCGTGAAGAAGGCAGACCCGGAAGTGTTAAAAGACCTGGACGGACGAGGACTTCTTTTCGATGCACCGAAGTTCGAGCACAGCTATCCACACTGCTGGAGATGTGACACGCCGCTTATTTACTACGCTCGTGAGTCATGGTTCATTAAGATGACAGCAGTAAAGGATGATCTGATCGCGAATAATAATACGATCAACTGGATTCCGGAGAGTATCGGTAAAGGACGATTTGGTGACTGGCTTGAAAATGTTCAGGACTGGGGCATCAGCCGTAACCGTTACTGGGGAACTCCTCTGAATATCTGGGAGTGTGAGTGTGGATGCCAGCATTCGATCGGAAGTATTGAAGAGCTGAAATCTATGTCTGACAACTGCCCGGATGAGATCGAACTTCACCGCCCATATATTGATAATGTGACGATCAAGTGTCCGAAATGTGGAAAAGAGATGCACCGTGTACCAGAAGTGATCGACTGCTGGTTCGACAGTGGATCCATGCCATTTGCACAGTATCACTATCCATTTGAGAATCAGGAACTGTTCGAGAAACATTTCCCGGCAGACTTCATCTCAGAGGCGGTAGACCAGACTCGTGGATGGTTCTACTCACTGCTTGCGATTTCAACTCTGATCTTCAACAAAGCTCCTTATAAGAACGTTATTGTTCTTGGACATGTTCAGGATGAGAATGGTCAGAAGATGAGTAAGTCCAAGGGAAATGCGGTCGATCCGTTCGATGCACTGGAGAAATATGGAGCAGATGCGATCCGCTGGTATTTCTACATTAACAGTGCGCCGTGGCTGCCGAACCGTTTCCACGGAAAAGCAGTGACAGAGGGACAGCGTAAGTTCATGGGAACTCTGTGGAATACTTATGCATTCTTTGTACTGTATGCGAATATTGATGAATTTGATGCAACAAAATATACATTAGAGTATGAGAAGCTGTCTGTCATGGACAAATGGCTTCTGTCAAAGCTCAACTCTGCGATTAAAGCAGTAGATGAGGATCTGGCAAACTACAAGATCCCGGAGGCTGCAAAGGCACTTCAGAGTTTTGTTGATGACATGAGTAACTGGTATGTAAGACGCAGCCGTGAGCGTTTCTGGGCAAAGGGCATGGAGCAGGATAAGATCAATGCTTACATGACACTTTACACAGCACTGGTAGAGATCTGCAAGACTGCAGCTCCGATGATTCCGTTCATGACAGAAGACATTTACCAGAACCTCGTAAGAAGTATTGATGCAAATGCTCCTGAGAGTATCCACCTGTGTGATTTCCCGAAGGTAAATGAAGCACACATCGACAAAGAGCTTGAGGAGAATATGGACCGTGTTCTGAAACTGGTTGTTATGGGACGTGCCTGCAGAAATACTGCAAATATCAAGAACCGTCAGCCAATCGGACAGATGTATGTCAAAGCTGATTTTGAGCTTTCCGAGTTCTTTGATGCCATCGTTGCCGATGAATTGAATGTGAAAAATGTAACATTTACACAAGAAGTACGTGACTTTACGTCCTATTCTTTTAAACCTCAGCTAAAGACAGTCGGACCAAAATATGGTAAACTGTTAGGGGGAATCAAAAATGTACTCAGCGGACTGGATGGAAATGCTGCTATGGATGAGCTGAATGCAAATGGTTGCCTGAGATTTGAGGTAAATGGTGAAGAAGTAGTCCTGAACCGTGAAGATCTTCTGATCGATACTGCACAGATGGAAGGATATGTATCTGAGGATGACAACGGAATCACAGTTGTTCTTGATACGAACTTATCCGAGGAACTTCTGGAGGAAGGATTCGTGCGTGAGATCATCAGCAAAGTACAGACAATGCGTAAGGAAGCTGATTTTGAGGTCATGGATAAGATCGTGATCACATATGAAGGAAGTGAGAAGGCAGAAACTGTATTTGCGAAAAATGCTGATGAGATCGGAGCTGAGACACTGGCTCTGGAGGTGAAAAAAGCAACACCTGCAGGCTATGTGAAAGAGTGGAAGATCAATGGTGAGGCAGTAACTCTTGGAGTAGAGAAGCAATAACAGATGTGAACAGGTCTGCTCCGGCAGACCTGTTCTTCGTTTTCTGGCACAAGAGTAAGAAAGGATCAAAATAATATGATTAATCCGAGATTTGAAAAAGAAGCATTTAAGAAGGATGTAGAACAGAATGTTAAGCAGCTGTTCCGAAAAACTGTAGACGAAGCATCTCAGCAGGAGCTTTATCAGGCGGTTTCCTATGTCGTAAAAGATGCAATTATCGATGACTGGATCGCAACTCAGAAGCAGTACGAGAAAGATGATCCGAAGATCGTGTATTACATGTCTATGGAGTTCTTGCTTGGAAGAGCTCTTGGCAATAACCTGATCAATATGACGGCATATAAAGAGGTGAAAGAGGCTCTGGAAGAAATGGGTCTGAACCTGAATGAACTTGAGGATCAGGAGCCGGACCCGGCACTTGGAAATGGCGGACTTGGACGTCTCGCTGCATGTTTCCTGGATTCACTGGCATCTCTTGGCTATGCGGCTTACGGCTGTGGTATCCGCTACCGTTATGGTATGTTCAAGCAGAAGATCAAAGATGGCTATCAGGAAGAAAGACCGGATAACTGGCTGAAGAACGGCAATCCATTCGAACTTCGCAGACCGGAGTATGCAAAGGAAGTACGCTTCGGTGGAAATATCCGTGTAGAGTACGATGATAAGACCGGAGATATCCGTTTTAAACAGGAAAATTATGAGTCCGTTCTGGCAGTTCCGTATGATTATCCGATCGTAGGATATGATAATCATATTGTAAATACACTTCGTATCTGGGACGCAGAACCAATCGTAGATTTCCAGTTAGATTCATTTGACCGCGGTGACTATCACAAAGCGGTAGAGCAACAGAATCTGGCAAAAACGATCGTAGAGGTTCTCTACCCGAACGATAACCACTATGCAGGAAAGGAACTGAGACTGAAACAGCAGTATTTCTTCGTATCTGCCAGTCTTCAGGCTGCGCTTACAAAATATAAAAAGCACCATGATGATATCCATAAATTGCCGGAGAAGATGACGATTCAGATGAATGATACGCATCCGACGGTAGCAGTTGCCGAGCTTATGAGACTTCTTCTTGATGAGGAAGGACTTGGCTGGGATGAGGCATGGGAAATCACATCAAAGACCTGCGCTTACACGAACCACACTATCATGTCAGAGGCTCTGGAAAAATGGCCAATCGACCTGTTCTCCAGGCTGCTTCCTCGTGTATACCAGATCATCCAGGAGATTGACCGCCGCTTTGTGGCTCAGATCCGTGAGATGTATCCGGGAAATGAAGAGAAAGTAGCAAAGATGCAGATTTTAAGAGATGGTCAGGTAAAGATGGCTCATCTTGCAATCGTAGCCGGATACTCTGTCAATGGAGTTGCAAGACTTCATACAGAAATTCTGAAAAAACAGGAGCTTCGTGATTTCTATGAAATGATGCCACAGAAATTCAATAATAAGACAAACGGAATTACGCAGAGACGTTTCCTGATGCATGGAAATCCGCTGCTGGCTGACTGGGTAACAGATAAGCTTGGAACGAAGGACTGGATCACAGATCTGTCTCTGATGTCAGGACTGAAAAAATGGGTGGACGATGAGGAAGCTCTGAAGGAATTTATGAGCATCAAGTATGAGAATAAAGTCCGCCTGGCAAAATATATTAAAGAGCACAATGGCATTGAAGTGGATCCAAGATCTATCTTCGATGTACAGGTCAAGAGACTGCACGAGTACAAGAGACAGCTTCTTAATATTTTACATGTAATGTACTTATACAACGAGATCAAGGAACATCCGGAAATAAGCTTCTATCCGAGAACATTTATCTTCGGAGCAAAAGCTTCCGCAGGATATATCCGTGCAAAACAGATCATCAAACTGATCAATTCCGTTGCGGATGTAGTCAACAACGACCGCAGTATCAACGGCAAACTGAAAGTTGTATTCATCGAAGATTATCGTGTGTCAAATGCTGAGATCATTTTCGCAGCAGCTGATGTAAGCGAGCAGATTTCCACAGCTTCCAAAGAGGCATCAGGAACCGGTAATATGAAGTTCATGCTCAACGGCGCACCGACACTTGGAACGATGGATGGAGCAAATGTGGAGATTGTTGAAGAAGTTGGTGCAGAGAATGCATTTATCTTCGGACTCAGCTCTGACGAGGTCATCAATTACGAGAACAATGGCGGCTACAATCCGATGGATATCTACAATAGTGATGCCGATATCCGACGCGTTGTGAACCAGCTTGTGGATGGAACATATTCACAAGGTGATAAGGAAATGTACCGTGACCTGTATAATTCACTTCTGACAGCTCAAGGTGGAAGCAAAGCCGATACGTATTTCATTCTGAAGGATTTCCGTTCTTATGCGGATACACAGAAGAAGGTTGAAGAAGCTTACCGCGACAAAGACAGATGGGCTAAGATGGCACTTCTGAATACTGCAAGCTGTGGAAAATTCTCATCTGACAGAACGATTCAGGAGTATGTGGATGATATCTGGCATCTGGATAAAGTGACAGTAGAAGTTTAGTTCATGCAGAAACAATGCAAAGGCATTCTTGAAGAATAAAAAAGAACGTCTTCTCATATTTTATATGGGAGGGCGTTTTTTATATGAGATTTGCATGTTTGAAATATAGATTAAAGAAACTGGGGTGCTATTTTCTGATTATTATATTGCTGCCCTATATTATCACCGTGTTCTTAAGCGGACCGGGAGCTTATGGAGCATCCAGAGTGGACGAGACTATGGTAAATGTGAAGGCAGACGGGGAAAAGTCCGGCAGTGATGGTGGAAAACAGGAAGATTCTAATGCTGAAAATGTGGATAAAATTCAGATGCCGCTCAGTGAATACTGTATTGGAATTATGGCCAGAGAAATCCCTGCGGTTTATGAGGAGGAAGCTTTAAAAACCCAGGCAGTTCTTGTGCGGACCCAGGTATGTCTGGCGCTTGGCGCAGGGGCAGATACTATATTAGAAGAGAGATACTGGACAAAGAAAGATATGCAGGATTCCTGGGGAGCAGATCAATATTCCAAGTATTATAAGCGGCTTGAGCATGCATGGGAGGAGACCAACGGACAGGTGCTGACTTATGAAAATGAGCTGGCAAAGACACCATTTTGCAGACTCAGTAATGGAAGTACAAGGGATGGACGGGAGGCGCTGGGGAGCGAAGATTATCCGTATCTGAAGATTGTGGACTGTCCGCTAGATATTGAGTCGAAAGAACAAATTCAGACAATTACTATAGACGATATGGATGCAGAAGTAACTGGGGTAGACACTGCAGGATATGTACTTAGCGTCCGGGTTGGAAATGACACCGTGAGTGGAGAAGAATTCCGAACCAATTATCATCTCGCATCAAGCTGCTTTTCTTTTCAGAAATATGACGGAAAGCTGCGGATCACGACCCGGGGTATTGGACATGGACTGGGCTTAAGCCAGTACACGGCAAATCAAATGGCAAAAGAAGGAAAAAGCATGGAAGAGATACTGGCACATTTCTTCGAAGGGACAGAACTGAAAGAAGGCGTGGAGATCGTGCAGGTGGAAGGCGGAGCAGGAGAGTAGCAAAATTTGTAAAGCCATAATAGTATTGTACAAAAAGCCGAGGCATTCTTGAAATTTCCATATAAGAAAGGCTAGAAAAAGTCAAAGACAATATTTTATATGTAGTTTGTATAGTACCACTACAATCTGGCAAGAATAGAGTCAGAGGTGGTGATGAAAATGAACGATAATAATAAGATGGATCGCGGCAAAGAACATGCCGGTCCGAAAAAAATGACGCCAAGGCAGAAGCAAAAGAGAAATCGTAAGGCGACACTGGCGGCAGTTCTGTGCTTTGTGGCAGCCATAGCAATTGTTGGAACATACACAATGCGGGATTACAAGACAGTGAAAAAAGAAGGGGAGCTCGCAAAAGCACAACTGGAGGAACAGAAGAAAGCACTGGAGGAAGCCAGTCAGGAAGCAAGTGGAAATGCACAGAAAGACAGTGCTTCCGAGTCAGGCACGGATGGTGCCGGAACCGGCGGAAAAGCCGAAAAGAGTGGCTCTGGTGCAGGAACAACAGGGACTGCAAGCAAAAATGCTGCAACAGCCGGAAACACAGATGGATCCGGAAATAATGGCAACCAGGACGGCAACAGTCAGACTAACGGAAGTCAGCAGGCGGCAAGGACAGCGGGCAGTGCATCTTCCGCAAACTTTACAAGCGACAGCAAGATGATCTGGCCTGTAAGCGGCACGGTGCTTATGAATTACAGCATGGACAAAACAGTTTACTTCGCGACACTAGACCAATACAAGTATAATCCGGCATTGGTTATCAGCGGAGCAGAAGGAGACCAGGTTCTGTGCGGTGCACCGGGAATAATTAAATCCATTGATGTGACCGCACAGACAGGAACAACCGTGACCGTAGACCTTGGAAATGGTTACGAAGTCCTTTACGGACAGTTAAAAGAAGTGCCAGTAAAAGTCGGCGACCAGGTAGAAGCAAAAAGCATTCTCGGCTATATCGGGCAGCCGACAAAGTATTACAGCGTGGAAGGATGCAACGTATATATGGAATTACGAAAAGATGGAACGCCAGTAAACCCTGTAGATTATATGACAAAAAGATAAAGAATGTGTATAGTTGGGGACGTAGTAAAATGAAGTTTTGCAACGTCCCCAATTAAAGGAGAAATCATGAATTATACATATATTGTGGAGTGTGGGGACGGTAGTCTCTACACTGGCTGGACGAACAATCTGGAAAAAAGAATACAGGCGCATAATGCGGGAAAAGGCGCGAAGTATACGAAGAGCCGTCTGCCGGTGAAACTGGTGTATTCGGAAACATTTGCCACGAAGGAAGAGGCAATGAGCCGGGAGTATGCGATTAAGCATATGAAAAGGAAAGAGAAGTTACAATTGATTGAGAATAGAGCTGAAATATTTAATATTTAAGTACTTGCTTTTTTGAAAATAACGGTTATAATATTGATATAAGAACAAGTAGTAATCAAAACTACGTATGGAAATACGAAAGAAGAATATAACATTATTTTCAGGAGGAGTAAGTTATGGCAAAAGTAATAGAAGAACATGTAAAAGATCCGGGAAGTGCGATCACACATTTTATTGGAATGCTGATGGCAATATTTGCAGCAATTCCGTTGCTTATCAAAGCAGCTCATGAGCCTGGCAGGATTTATCTTGTATCCATTGCAGTTTATGCGGCAAGTCTGATCCTGCTTTATGCAGCCAGCACGACATACCATACATTTAACATTTCCAAGAAGGTAAATACGATTCTGAAGAAAATTGACCATATGATGATCAGCGTACTGATTGCCGGAAGTTATACACCAATTTGCCTGTTAGTGCTCGGCGGACGTATGGGATGGATTCTACTGGCAATTGTATGGGGATTCGCAATTGCGGGAATTCTGATAAAGGCGTTTTGGGTATTTTGCCCGAAGTGGGTATCTTCCGTACTTTATATCGGAATGGGTTGGACTTGTGTACTTGCATTTACACAGCTGCTCAACTCCCTGTCACCGGCGGCATTTGGATGGCTTTTAGCAGGCGGAATCATTTATACAGTCGGCGGAGTGATCTATGCACTGAAACTTCCGATTTTTAACAGTAAGCATAAAAATTTTGGAAGCCATGAGATTTTTCATCTGTTCGTGATGGGAGGAAGCCTGTGCCACTTTGTAGTGATGTATGCATTTGTGCTGTAGCAGATGAAGCTGAAGGAGCCGTGCAGCAGACATAATTTTCATGTCAAAACAGCGAGGAAAGCAAAAAATAGCAGAGAATAAGAAACAGTCTGAGAGGAAAACTTTCAGGCTGTTTTTCGTATACGTAGAAAATGTAGTTTCCTGCGTATACGAAAGCTCTCTAGAGACTATAACAGATGGAAGGGAATCTTATCACTGATATATTAATGAATTATTAATTATTATTACTAAATGTAAAATATACTTTATTTTTTAAATAATATATGTTATGCTACGTTCATCTTAGGAGAAGATCTAGTCTCCAGATATTCCCAAAGCCGTTAGGCGTTCATCTCGGTGTTTCGATTTCTGAAACAAATACCCGATATGAAAGAACAGATGACAAAATTTTGAAGGAGGGTATAGCCTATGACCAACAAATTACGACAGTATTTTCCAATGATTCATACCAGACAAGAGGTATTAGCTGAAATTGAAGCAAAACCGAAATTAAAACAAGAATTTTATAGCTGGGAAAAAAAGTACCGAAAGGAATTTCTGGATTTTTGCACGGGAGTAAAAGGTGTAAAAATTATGTATGATTTTATTAGTAAAGAAATCTTGAATCCGGAAACAGTGCCGGAACGAGTAGAAGAATTACTTTCATTATTGATAGGGCAGCAGGTACATATTAAGGAAGTGCTTCCGAACGATGGAACACGGATTTCGGACGAATCCACGCTTGTGATTATGGATATGGTAGTCGAGTTGGAAGATGGAAGTATTGTAAATCTGGAAGTTCAGAAAATCGGATATAAATTTCCAGGAGCAAGAAGTGCATGTTATTCAGCAGATTTGTTGTTACGTCAATACAAAAAAGTACGAAGTAAAAAAGGAAAGAAATTTAATTATACTGATGTAAAAGATGTATACACGATTGTTCTGTTTGAAAAAAGTCCAACCGAGTTTCATGAATTTCCGGACACATATATTCATTATTTTGAACAACATTCAAATACAGGAATCCAACTGAATCTTTTGCAAAAATATTTATTTATTTCTATTGACATATTTTTAAAATACCAGCAAAATATAGGTATACAACTGGAAACTAGACGAGATGCATGGCTTGCATTTATGGGTTCAGATGATCCGGATATTATTTTGAAGGTTATTGAAAAATATCCGGATTTCAAGGAAATGTATCAGCAAGTCTATGAAATCTGTCAGAATATTGAAGAGGTGATGGGAATGTTCTCGAAAGAATTAGCAGAAATGGATCGGAACACGGCACAGTTAATGATTGACGAGATGCAAGAAGATATAAAACAGAAGGAAGAAATACTTAAGGGACAGGATGATAGAATTAAAGATCAAATTAACAAACTTAAAGAACAGGACGATAGGCTCAAAGAACAGGATGATAGGCTCAAAGAACAGGATCAAGTAATTAGAGAATTAATGAAGAAAATTGAACAGTTAGAAAATAAATAATGAAAACAGGTATCTCCGCTCATTGGCGGAGATGCCTGCTTTGGAATTTAATTTTCATTGAGTGAAGAAAAATCGGTAAGTTCTTCCATCAAATTATGTACGGTAGTCATTTGATGTATTCTGCCAACATTGCTTCCGCAGAAGATAAGCCCATTTTCAATATCACCTTTTACAGCATTGATCAACGCCTGAGTAATGCAATAAGGAACAGTGCCAGGATTGCACTGGGCAAGGCAGTTATAGCATTTTTTTATTGGCTGACGCTCTCGTTCTATATTCTTGATGAACTCATTGCGAAGTGCTCTGCCCGGCATTCCGACTGGGCTTTGGATTATTTGAATATCCGCTTCTCTGGCATGTATGTAAGCTTGCTTATATGCATCTGATGCGTCACATTCTTCTGTTGCAACAAAACGGCTTGCAATTTGAACACCATCTGCGCCAAGTCCCAATGCGTGGGCAATGTCTGCTGAGTCAAAGATACCACCGGCAACAATGACTGGTATTTTTTTGTTGTATTGTCTTTCATACTCTTTTTTACATTCAATTATATTTTTGATTTCTTCATCATAATTAAGAGAATTAATATTAACAAGTTCTTCCGTAGAAAATCCAAGATGTCCACCTGCTTTTGGACCTTCAATTACAATAAAATCAGCGGTTCTGTCATATCTGTGTGCCCAGCGTTTTAAAATAATCTGTAATGCTCTTTTAGACGATACAATTGGTGCAATCTTTGTACGGCAAGTTTCACTGACAAGAGCCGGAAGTTTCATCGGTAGTCCGGCACCACTGATAATGACATCGGCACCAGCGGCAACGGCCTCTTTTACGTGTTCTTCATAATGCTTTAGAGCCACCATGATATTTACTCCGATAAGTCCGTTGCCACAGGCGATTTCTTTTGCTTTTTGAATATGTTTCCGTATAGCAAGACGATTACATCCTGCCTGATCTTTCTCGAAGCCTTCCTCGTCATAACCAATCTGGGCAGTGGAAATGATGCCGACTCCACCTTCTTTTGCTACAGCTCCGGCAAGTTTACTCAGGCTGATACCGACGCCCATGCCACCTTGTATGATTGGGAGTCTGGCAGTCAGATCACCAATTTGAAGATGTTTTAATTTTGTATTCATAATATTTATCCTTTCCAGAATCATTTATGCTTGAAATTAAATAGTTTGAATTTCAAACTATTTAATTATAAAACAAAACGTTTTCGATGTCAATATCTTGTAGTAATCTATTCTTTTATATATAGTATTAAATACTATGTGTAAAAGGCGAGATTAAACAATAATAACTATGTTACAATAGAATAAAATGTTTCGAATGGATTGATGGAGAAGAAAATGAAAAAACATAAAGTTATATTTAGAATACTGTTAATTGTTATATGCTGCATGTGTTTTACGGTTACAGGATATGCACGGGCCGGTGGCGGAGGTTCCAGTGGAGGATCTGGGGGAGGATCTGGAAGCAGTTCGGGCAGTGGAGCGCATAGTCATTATTACGGGCAAGGAGGAAGACGCGGAGGACCGGTTGAAATGATTATCTGGTGGGGCACATTTATTTGTATGGCCGGAGCCGGAACGATAGTGTTTCATTATGGAATTCAAAAAGCAAAGCGAAAGAGCCTGCGTTCTATGAAATCATTTGAAAAACCAGGAGAAGAATGGAATCCGAAAAAGATGAAAAAATATGTGAAGCATGCATATTTTGTTATTCAGGAATGTTGGAGGCGTCAGGATACATCTTATGCGGAAAAATACCTGAGCAAAAATCTTATTCAAAATTGGAATTCGAAACTGGGTTGGATGGAAGTAAATCATGAAAAGCCAGTACAAGAACGAGTCAGATTTTTAAATGCGGCTCCGGTATTTGCCTTTGATAAAGAAGGCGAAGAACACGATCGGGTGATTTATCTGATTCATGGAAGAATGATTGGATATTATATAAATACCGATACAGGAGAAGTTGTACGTGGAAAAACATCTCCAGAAACATTTTATGAGTATTGGGTATTTATCCGTGAAGATGGAAGATGGGTTTTGGATGAAATCCGGCAGAAAGATGAAGTGGATGTGGAGCGGTTGTAAGGCTGCGCCGAGCCCATTCATAGACCTGCGGTCTATTTCATGGACGGCTGTCGCCGCATAAGTCAACGAGGCTGCGCCGAGCCATTCGGAATCCGCTGGCGCTACTTCCTCATGTAGGGCTGTCGCCCAATAAGTTTAAAAAGAAAAGCTGACAGTCTGGTGAATAAATTCCCCATCCTGCCAGCTTTCTTTTTATCCTTGCTCAGCTTGTAGCTTAGCCAAAGTATCTCTTAAGCAGGCCTTCGAATGCTTTTCCGTGACGTGCCTCGTCTCTTGCCATCTCATGTACTGTGTCATGGATTGCGTCAAGGTTAGCTTCTTTTGCTCTTCTTGCGAGGTCGAATTTACCTTCTGTTGCACCGTGCTCAGCATCTACACGCATCTCAAGGTTTTTCTTTGTGCTGTCTGTGACAACTTCACCAAGTAATTCAGCGAATTTTGCAGCGTGCTCAGCTTCTTCATAAGCAGCTTTCTCCCAGTATAAACCAATCTCTGGGTATCCTTCTCTGTGTGCAACTCTTGCCATTGCCAGGTACATTCCTACTTCGGAACACTCTCCTGCGAAGTTTGCACGAAGATCCTCTAAGATATCCTCGCTTACGCCCTGTGCAACGCCTACTACATGCTCAGCAGCCCATGTTCTATCGGCTGACTGCTCTTTGAACTTAGAAGCTGGTGCGTGACAGACTGGACATTCAGCTGGTGCAGCCTCTCCTTCGTAAACATATCCACATACTGTACATACAAATTTTTTCATAATGATAATCTCCTTTTCTTTTTATTAAAATTTTTTGTTGTTCAAGTTAGTTTTATGATTCAGAGCTTCGTTTGCATTTTTTGTAAATGAATTTATTTTTAAAGCCCTAAATCGATATTAGTAATTGTTACTGATATCAAGATAACATAATTACTTGTCATTGTCAATAATATTTTTTATTAAATTTATCTTTTTGATAAAATAGACTGACAAGTTTGTTATGACTCACGGGATGTTTTCTGTGTGAGACAGTCTTGACAAGTTCCATAGAATAATGTTGCATGCGAATCAATCGTGCCTTCAAAATGCTCCTCGGCCAGTTTATTCATGGTATTGATGTGAGCTTCGTCGATATGCAGATCAAATACCCGGTTGCAACAAGTGCATACAACGTGATAGTGTGGGTGAGTATTGCCATCAAATCGGTCCCCACCGTCAGGAGTGGTAATCTTAATTGCTTCGCCCATGTCAGCAAGCAGATTCAGATTCCGATAAACAGTTCCAAGACTGATACGGGGGAATTCTTCTCTTACATGAAGATATACAGTATCAGCAGTTGGATGCTCAGTTGTATGATCGAGATATTCTTTAATGGATGCTCGCTGTCTGCTGTATTTCAATGTAGCCATGCGATAACCTCCTTGATAATAATAATTGTTACTATAATTAGAATAATAAAAAATGTTCCATTTGTCAACTTTTAATTTATAAATGTAATACTTTTGTAACAATTAATTGTAAAATTTTGTAAAAAAAGTGAAGAAATGGATGTAATATGATGAGAAAAAGTCAGGATAATAGCCTTGACATGGGATTGCTGCGTGATATAATAAACACGTAACATATGTAACAATTCTGTAATATTTACAAAAGATAAGAAAAGAAAACATAAGGAGGGAGTTTATGGATTCGATTCTTAGAAAAGGATTGTTCCTAGTTACCTTGACAGGAGCTATTGGAGTTTTCCCAGCTACGGCATATGCTTCTGATATCGAGGATAATCACACTATGCCAGGAGTGGGAATTGAGCAGGTGCTGAATGATTGTTATTCTTCACAGAAAGAGATTCAGGTGGAGGATTATCTGGCACCAGAAGATAAGGGCGAGTATTTAGATATGGCTTTTGCAGATGTTGAATCATTTTTATATATAAGAAGTGAACCGACAAAGCAGAGCGAATGGGTGGGTAAATTATATCCCGGTTATGCAGCAAAAATCGTAGGACCAGTTGGAGAATGGACGAAGATTGAATCTGGTTCGGTTACAGGTTATGTGTATTCGCAGTATATAATAATAGGAAGAAATGCTCAGCAGAAGGCAGAGGAAGTCGTAGAAGCTTCTGCAAGCGCAGATTCCAAAGAAGCTTTTTCTTATGCAGAATCTAGAGAAGAAGAGGAAGCACGTTTGGCTGCGGAGGCAGAAGAAGCGGCCAGGAAAGCAGAGGAAGAGGCTCAGGCTGTAAGAGAGGCTGCCGGAAGTGGTCAGGCAGTGGTGGATTATGCATGTCAGTTTATCGGCAATCCATATGTCTGGGGAGGCACAAGCCTGACAAATGGAGCTGACTGCTCTGGTTTTGTGCAGTCTGTCTACGCACATTTTGGAGTGAATCTTCCAAGAACATCTTCAGAAATGCGAAGTGCCGGCAGGGGAGTCAGTTATTCGGAAGCACTTCCTGGGGACATCATTTGCTATGATGGACATGTCGGTATTTACATGGGAGACGGACAAATTGTAAATGCAATTAATAGCCGAAAAGGAATCGGGATATTGCCTGCCACGTATAAAGGAATCCTGACAGTAAGAAGATTACTTTAAATTGGTGCATATTGAACAGAAGCATAAAAGAACAGATTAAGTAAGTGAAAAATTGCCGGATGTACAAAATAGACAAAAATGTATAAAAAATTTGATTGCTGAAAAATAGTTAAAAATTTATCCACATTGAGTTATCCAAGTTTTCCACACTAAAAACATGAAAAAAGGTGGAAAAATACATGATTTCTAAAAGTTTTCCACATTATCCACATAAAAAGGTGTGGAAACTGGGGATAATTCAAGGTGAATAAAAGAACGAATGTTTTGTGGAGTTATGATAAAAATAGTATTATGTCGAAAAAAATCGGCAAACGTATTGACTTTTAAAAAATCAAATTTTAATGGAAAATTGTCATAAAATGTTTACACAATGGTGAAAAGCAATTATAATAAGAAAACGTAAAAGAAAAGGAGGTGCACACATGGCACGAGTTACAAAGGAAATGACTATGGGAGAACTGCTTCAGACATATTATGAGCAGTGCCCTGAAATTGTAGATGTTCTTACAGGATTAGGAATGCATTGCATCGGATGCCCAAGCTCTATCGGAGAATCACTTGCAGATGCTGCATATGTTCACGGAATTGATTCAGATCTTCTTGTTGAGAAACTGAATGCAACAATTAATGCAAAACTTGGTGAGTAATATTAGATTTGCAGAACAACAGAAAATAGAACAATAAAAAGCGGACTCCAATTGGAATCCGCTTTTTATTGTCAGGCATAAGCCTGAAAGATTTTTCTTAGTTTTGTTTAAACATTAGCCAGTTGCTGTACTGCATCATTTTCCAGTAGTACTTTGCAATGCTCTCCGAGGAAAGCAATTGTAGCGCCGGAGGTCTTCTCTAATGTACCGTATTCAGATAACATATTACAGAGTCGACTGAAATCCTTTCGTGTATGTTCTGACTGAGTCATCGCAAGGATATAAATATTTTCGGCAGTATCTTTATACAAAGTGTTCGCACCAAAGTACATATTTCCAAGTAATCGTGAGGCCGCAAGGACATTATCCATAGAGGCAAATGAAATCAGACGGATTGCAGGTTTCTTAGGTGCAGCGTCTTTTGGTATTTCATTCTCCAAAGCTTCAGTTTCAGGATCATCTAGAGATTCTGATGAAGAGCTGACTGGATTTTCAGGTTTGGAAGAACTTTGTGTAGCATTAATCTTCTCTTTGACTTTGCCAAGCAGATCAAGAAGAGATTCAGCACCTTCCAGTTTGTCAGGGAGTCCCTGACGGGAAGAATCTCCATCCTGCCCCGGAAGAGGTGCGAATTTAGAAAAACGCGTGTCGAGTTCCTCTGGATCCTCGACTTTAGTAATGATCAGCACGATTGAATCTGAGGAAGAAGGGATTGCCTCGATCATCAATGGCATATTCTCTGCTTCAAAACCAAATTCCTGTGCTGCCTGTTGCATCATATCGTGGAAAAGTGATCTCGCTTTTTCTGTACCATAAGCCAGTTCGCTGAGTTGGAGCTGACGTTCGGCCAGATCTGCGCGTGTTAATGTACAGCGTATCTGATTGTCACTTAATTTTTCAATCTTCATATTTATCACTTCCTTTCACATAGTATAGCATAGAAAAAGTTTTTTGTTCAATAAAATAAATATAAAATCAAAAAAGTGCTTGCTTTTAAAAAGAGTATCCATTATAATGACCGTACTAGAAAATAGTTTTCCCTGGTAACTATATTTTTAGAACATATTTCTTAAAAAGTAATTCTTAACAGTATCTAGCCAATCAGAATAAGAATTCGAGAAATAGCGCGAATTCCGCGCAAAGATTCAAGAGTAATAACAATCAGATAAAAACAACAATCAGAAAAAATCAGATAACAATTAGAGTACAATCAAATAACAATTAAATAACAACAGATCATGAAAAAATCAATCAGATAAGTAACAAAGCAACAGATAGTTGAATAGTAATGCACGGCTGTTTTCTAGCAGAAAAGTGGACGTGTCTGGATATGTGGGATAATGTATCACGGCATTTTATCCTTCTGGTTTGTCATATACAGATTTCGAAGACAATGCGACCGGGGAAGTGCATTATTGAGGAGGAGGTAAAGTCATGGGGGACCCCAGAGAAAGGAATTATCAAAGTCTTTTTTCAGAGTTGGCAGGTTATGAAAAAAAGGGAGTATATATGTTAATGAACGGGGTGCCGGCAAGTCCCATGCAGATTGTGCAGGCTCACATTGTGAGGGAGGATGCAGTCTATATGCGGGATTATGTGTTGAATGATAATGGAGATATAAAAGAATTGTGTTTTGATGATGTAGAGATGCAGGAACAAGATAGATGAGGCATTCTTGAAAAAAAGTGTGTAAGTACCCTCATAAGCAAGGCTTGAATTTGTCGAAAAAGGATGACGCATGTCCGCTCGTTTGTTATAATAGCGAGTAGGAGGTGCAGCATGGACGAAAAGGAAATCAAGAGAACCACAGATCCGCGAAAAAAAGCGGAGTGGGCAAAAAGCGCCAGCAATCTGCAGAATCAGCGACGCCAGGAGTCATCCGGCCGCACGGAGACTGAGGGCGGAGCGAGAGGACAAGCAAGTCGGGAGAATGCGGAAACTTTGTCAGGAAAGGCAGCCGTAGAAGATAGAGAACGCCGCAGAGCGAGAAATGCAGGATCGTCAGCGGGAAAATCTAAGGTGAGAAAAAGACCGGCGGTATCGGAAGATGGTCAGGAGAGACCGAAGAAGAGACGTCCGATATCAGAAGATGGTCAGGAGAGACCGAAGAAGAGACCGCAGAAGGCAGAAAAGGTCTCTAAGAATCAGAAAAAGCGGGCGGCACGGCCGGCAGCAAGAAAAGCGCAGACAAAACGCAAGCGAAAAAGACGTGTAGGATTGATGATCCTATTATTGATCATACTTGGGATAGCCGCAATTGCAGGAGCATTTCTGTGGAAGAAGTACAGTCCGTCAAAGGAACGGATGGATGTAAAAAAATATTATGGAATTGAAAACGATAGTCAGATGGCTATTACGGTAGATGATCAGATTGTGAAACCTCACGGAATGATATCGGATGGGAAAGCGTATGTGCAATATGAAGTTGTAAGAGATTATATCAACAGCCGTTTTTACTGGGATGCCAATGAAAACAAGCTTTTGTACACACTGCCGACAGATATTGTAACTGTGGAAATCGGAAGCAAAGATTACAGTGTTTCCAAAGAAAAGAAAAGTGAAGATTATGTTATCCTGAAGACAGAAGGAAACACAACTTATGTCGCATTAGATTTTATTCAGCAATATACGAATATAGATTATGAAGTATATGATAGTCCGAACCGGGTGATGATTACTTGTGACTGGGGAAAGAAACAGGTTGCAACAGTGAAGTCAGATACACAGGTTCGATATCGCGGCGGGGTTAAGAGCCCAATCGTGACAGATGTGAAGAAAAAAGATGAAGTGATCGTTCTGGAGAATGAACAGAACTGGAAAAAGATTCTTACAAAAGACGGGTATATCGGATATGTGAAGAAAAATGCATTGAAGAATGAAAAAACTAAGAATGTTACCCGCGATTTTACGGAACCAGAATACACCAGTATCAAGAAAGATTATACCATTAATATGGCATGGCATAATGTAACCAACAGTACCGCCAATAGCGGTTTGCAGCAGAGACTTGCAGATAGTAAAGGGTTAACGACAATTGTGCCGACATGGTTCCATGTGAAAGATACAGAAGGGAATCTTGAATCGATTGCTTCAACAGATTATGTAAATTATGCACATCAGGCAGGCCTGGAAGTGTGGGCCGCTATCAGGGATTTCGATGGGGGAATCGGATCCAATGATGAATCACTTCAATTACTCAGCTATAGCTCGAGGAGAGAGAATCTTATCAATCAATTGATAGGAGCGGTGATGCAGGTCGGAATAGACGGCATCAATGTAGATTTTGAAAAGATTTCAAAAGATTGTGGAGTTCATTATATACAATTTATCAGAGAACTGTCTGTAAAATGCAGACAAAATGGTATCGTACTTTCGGTGGATAATTATGTTCCTAAGGGATATAATCAACAGTACAATCGCAAAGAACAGGGCGTTATGGCAGACTATGTCATTATTATGGGATATGATGAGCATAATGGAAGTTCACTGGAAGCAGGTTCAGTATCTTCTTATGAATTTGTAAAAGAAGGAATTGAGGAGACAATTAAAGAAGTACCGGCAGAGAAAGTGATCAATGGGATTCCGTTCTTTACAAGACTGTGGTCGGAAACGCCGAAAACACAGGAAGAACTGAATCAGGAGGCAGGAACAGAAGCAGCAGATTATCCGATGAAGGTGACAAGTGAAGCACTGGGAATGTCTACAGCCAGAGATAAGATCAGCCAGGCAGGTGCAGAAACAACATTAGATGAAACAACAGGGAATAATTATGCGACCTGGGAAGCTGACGGTGTAACATATGAAATCTGGCTGGAGGATGCAACCTCGATTGAGCCGAAGCTTCAACTCATGAAGGAGAATAAGCTTGCAGGTACTGCCGCATGGGCATTAGGACAGGAAAGTTCAGATATCTGGGATTTGATTTTGAAGTATGTAAATTAGAGTGATGAAAGATCAGAGAGTGAGATTACTTTCTGGTCTTTCTTTTTTTGAATGAACAGATGGGATAATTCATATACTGAAACAAACAGGTGCTTTGGTGAAATATACGAAGTTTTGGAGGTTTCAGGAAGTGCGCAAGAAAATTGAATTGTTAGTATTACTTCTGGCGCTGGCAGGAATCTATACCGTCAGCCGAAATCTGGAAAAATATGTACAATCGGATCAGGTGAAAAGTGAACAAGAGCGGAAGATGGATCTTGTTGTTATAGATAGTGGTCACGGGGGAAGTGATCCGGGAAAGGTTGGTATCAATGAAGTCCTGGAAAAAGATATCAACCTTAAGATTTCAAAACAAGTGGAAAAAGAACTGAAGAATAAAGGTTATCAAGTTGTTATGACCAGGGAAAAGGATCAGATGCTCGCAGGAGAAACTTCCGGAAATTCCAAAATACAGGATATGAAAGCGAGAGTTGATCTGATAAATGAAAAGGCTCCGGGGCTTGCGGTCAGCATTCATCAGAATAGTTATCACGAAGAGGAAATACATGGTGCACAGGTATTTTATTATTCCCATTCAGCAGAAGGGCATACAGCGGCAAAGCTGATGCAGCAGGCGCTTCTTGGCGCGGACAGTGAGAATACGAGGCAGGAAAAGGCCAATGATACATATTACCTGCTCAGGAGGACTCAGGTGCCGACAATCATCGTAGAGTGTGGTTTCCTGAGCAACCAACAAGAAGCAGAGCTTCTGGCGGGAAAAGATTATCAGAAAAAAATCGCCAAGGCAATCGCAACAGGAATTGACGAGTATCTGAGAAATGCTGCCGATGGTACATAGAATGAATAGCCAGACAGACGTGATTTGGTTCGAAAAAATATTTGGAAAGTGATAACAGGTGTAGTATAATAAAAAACATGAAGACAATAGTAGAAAAAATTACAAAAGAACAACTTAATACAGAGGAAGGAAAGAAGATTATTGGTCAGGCCGGAGACTTTTTAAAAGAAGGTGGACTGGTAGCGTTTCCAACGGAAACAGTATATGGTCTCGGTGCTGATGCTTTGAATAAGACCGCTTCAACCAAGATTTATGCGGCAAAGGGCAGACCTTCGGATAATCCTCTGATCGTGCATATTACGAATATGGGAGCACTGGATAAGATTGCAGATATTATTCCGGAAGTTGCTTATAAAGTGGCTGATGCTTACTGGCCGGGACCGCTTACAATGATTTTCCAGAAGACAGAGGAAGTGCCATATGAGACAACAGGAGGTCTGGATACAGTTGCAGTACGTATGCCAAGTGATGAGATCGCAAGAGCTTTGATCGATGCGGGCGGCGGGTATATTGCTGCGCCAAGCGCGAATACTTCAGGACGTCCGAGCCCGACGAAAGCTGAGCATGTAGAAGAAGATTTAAGCGGTAAGATCGAGATGATTTTAGATGGAGGAGCAGTAGATATCGGAGTTGAATCTACCATTCTGGATATGACCGTAACACCGCCTATGATTTTACGCCCTGGTGCGATTACAAAGGAGATGCTCACAGAACTTATCGGTGAAGTAGACATTGACAGAACATTGATCACGCCGGACAGCAAAGTGAAACCGAAAGCTCCGGGGATGAAGTATCGACATTATGCTCCGAAAGCGGATCTTAGTATTGTGGAGGGACCGATGGAACTTGTGATCGATGCGATCAACCAGATGTCTGCAGAGCGTATGGCGAAAGGACACAGAGTCGGTGTGATCGGAACACAAGAGACTGTAGGCCGATACAAGGCAGACGTAGTGAAAAGCATAGGAACAAGGGCAGACGAAGCAACTATCGCCAATCATTTGTATGCGGTATTGCGCGAGTTCGATGATGCTGAAGTAGAGTATATATATAGTGAATCATTTGCAGCCGGAGGAATCGGCAGTGCAATTATGAATCGATTGCTAAAGGCAGCAGGACATCATGTGATAGATGCCTGATGGCTCTTTATGTGGTGCAGATCAAATCAGATGTGTGCCGGATATTAAAAAATCTGATAAACATGTCATGAGATGGAGGAGAAAAACATGTCTAAAGTACAGGTTATGGATCATCCGCTGATCCAGCACAAAGTGAATTATATCCGCAGAAAAGAAGTTGGTTCCAAGGAGTTCCGTGAGATTGTTGGGGAGATTGCGGCTCTTATGTGTTATGAGGCAACAAGAGATCTGAAATTGCAGGATGTAGAGATCGAGACACCAATCTGTAAGATGGTTGGAAAAGAATTAAGCGGGAAGAAATTGGCAGTTGTACCGATCTTACGTGCAGGACTGGGAATGGTCGATGGAATGCTGAGCATGATCCCGGCTGCAAAAGTAGGTCATATCGGTCTTTACAGAGATCCGGAAACGTATGAACCAGTGGAATATTATTGTAAGCTTCCGGCAGACTGTGATGAGAGGGAAGTATTTGTTGTGGATCCTATGCTGGCAACAGGAGGTTCAAGCGTAGCAGCAATTCAGATGTTGAAGGAAAAAGGTGTGAAACATATTCGTTTCATGTGTATTATAGCAGCTCCGGAAGGCGTAGAACGTATGCAGAAAGAGCATCCGGATGTAGATATTTATATCGGTGCTCTGGATGAAAAACTCAACGAGCATAAGTATATTATTCCGGGACTTGGTGATGCTGGAGATCGTATTTTCGGAACGAAATAGGAGGAAGCAGCAGTGAGTGATAAACGTAAAGACTATATCAACTGGGATGAGTATTTTATGGGAGTAGCAAAGCTATCCGGACTTAGATCCAAAGACCCGAATACTCAGGTTGGGTGCTGTATTGTCAGTCAGGATAATAAGATTTTATCTATGGGATATAATGGACTGCCGAAGGGCTGTTCAGATGATGAGTTCCCGTGGGTGAGAGAAGGAGAAGATCCATTAAAGACAAAATATGTCTATACAGTACACAGTGAACTGAATGCGATTCTGAATTTCCGTGGAGGAAGTCTGGAAGGAGCAAAGCTCTATGTGTCTCTTTTCCCATGTAATGAGTGTGCAAAAGCAATCATTCAAAGTGGAATCAAAGAAGTTATCTACGACTGTAACAAATATGATGGAAGCACAGCTGTACAGGCATCTATGCGTATGTTCGATGCAGCAGGAGTGGCTTATCACCAATACAAGAGATCGAATCGCAAGATAGAGATTGAATTGTGAATCAGATATTCTTAAAAAATCGGCAGAATAGGGAAGCAGATGAGAGGATTTCCGGGAGGAGATCCTTTTTTTTTGAATAGAAAAACATGTGGGATAAAAATAGTATGCTATATAAATAATACTGATTTTTAAGATTAAACCTATGAAATGAAACAGCATTTCTGAATAAAAATCAGACGGGGATATTTTAAAATATGTCATATGGTAAGCTTAACAAGGATATATATGAAAATAGAAGGAGGCTTGGATATGTCACAGAGATGTTCGAATTTTATGATAAATTTTCTGATCCGTATGTCAGTAGGGGTGATGTTGATTCTTGTGATAAATGGATTCTTCGTGTCAAAAGAGATTCCGGTTAGGGTGGGGCTGAATCCAATAACAATGGCCGCCTCCGGAACATTAGGAGTCCCGGGGGTTGCCCTGCTATATGGTGTGGCCTTTTATGAGAGCCGGTAAGCAACACTGCAGATAAACCCTTTGGGAGCAAGAATGGAAGTGATTCTCCAGGATGAATATTCGTCCTGGAGTTCTTTTTTATCCGTAGTGACGTAAAATGTACGTTCAGATTCCTTCGTAAGATAAAAAGAAGTGAAAGAAGTTGTCATACCCGTTCCAAGTCCCTTTACGAAGGATTCTTTTAAAGTCCAATAGTGGATAAAATGTTTTACGCGCTCTTCGTCAGAGTAATCAAGAAATTTTTTAATTTCCTCCGTGTGGAAAAAACGTCCCATCAGAGATTGAAGCCTGACATTTCTGTCAACTTTTTCAATATCAATACCTAGTGGTGTGGAGGTTGACATTGCAAATGCAAGGTAGCCTTCGGTATGAGAAATATTAAAATAAAGATTCCGTCCGATTGCCGGAGAGGCAAGATAGGGTTTGCCATGTCTGGATTCATGCAGGCATACCAGACCTTTGTCAATACACAGATAATAAGAAAGGATTTCTCTGATCATGGCACGCCCGGCACCTGCTTTGTGCAAGTTGCTGTGCTCTGGTTCCGGCACATAGATAATGTGTACTTCGCCCGCAGCAGGAAGTGAAGGAGTTTTACCTTGTAAATCGCGTAATTTTAAGAATTTGAACTCCATAATATGAACTCCTTTCCAGTGAGATAAAGTCTATAAGTTTTAAAATTCTATGGATATATTATAACTGTTTCCAGATGATTTTCAATGATTGATAAGAACAAATCTATCTATGTTGCACAAAGTTTTACATTTTCTAAAAAAGGGATAGACAAAAGGGAAAAGCCTGTCTATAATCCAAGACATCTGATTGTTATATTCTAGTTGGCAAGACATAACCATTCAAGTTATTCAAAGTAATTCAATGTTATTCGACCATTTATTCCGGTCATGAATTCCTAAGAAGATAACGAGAGAACACACAAGAAGAGGAGGGATAATATGTGGAGAGCAAAAATCTGGTAATCTGTGATCCAGAGACAAAATTTGCTTCCGCGTTTGCACAGTATCTTACAAGACAGAAAGAATTGGCGGTCCGTGTCAGGACATGCAGTGATCTTTCTTATGTATTGGCTATACAGGAGAAAGAGAAGATCGATTTTCTGTTCATATCTTCGGAGTATCCGGAAGATTCCAGAAAACAGGTAAAGGCCGGTATGGTATTTGTAATCGCACCAGAAAGAGAGGTGGCGTTGGAAAACCGGGAGGTGCCGATCTACAAATACCAGCCGGGAGATCAGATTCTGGCGGAAATGATTCGTCAGTGCAGCATGTCAGGAGACGAGAAGCAGATATTTTTAAAGATTACCGGGAAAAAGAACTGCAAAGTAATTGCGGTATATTCTCCGGTGAGAAGAATTGGAAAGACAACCTATGCAATCCGGCTTGGCAGAAAACTGGCAAAGGAGGCAAATGTATTGTATCTGGGAATGGAAACTTACGGTGGAGAAGGTGGACATTTTCCGGAAGGAACACAGACACTGGCAGATGTCCTGTACTATGCAAGGCAGGAACAGAGTAATATCGGAACGGTACTTACAACTATTGTGAGACACTCGGAAAATCTGGATTATATAGTACCGATGCCTGTGTCCGAAGACATTAAGGAGATTGACTCGGAAGAGTGGATCAGGCTGATACAGAAAATTATAGAACAAAGTATTTATGAAATCGTGATTCTGGATATGGATGAAGGCGTTCGGGACATTTACCGGGTGCTTCGGATCTGTAATGAGATTCACATGCTTACGATTGATGAGCCGGTCGCAGAGGCGAAGGTGGCGCAGTTCGAGGCAGAACTGGAACTTCTGGGCTACGAGGATGTCAGACGTAAGATTATACGAAAGGAGCAACGCACATGATACAGGCGGAACAGCTTCATGCGAGGATTCTGGAGGAACTGGATCTGTCCAGAGATATTCCGGATGAGGAGCTGATGGAGTTGATTCACCGCGTGCTGGACGAGGCATCCGGCAGAGAATATATACCGCTTGGGAAAAAGGCGGAGCTTGGCAGAGAATTATTTAATGCATTCCGGAAATTTGATCTTCTTCAGGAATTTCTGGAAGATGATGAGATCACGGAGATTATGATTAACGGGACTCAGAATATATTTCTGGAGAAGGAAGGAAAACTGATCAGATCCGGGAAAAGGTTTGTTTCGCGGGAGAAGCTGGAAGATGTCATTCAACAGATCGTTGCAGGATCCAATCGGATCGTAAATGAAGCATCTCCAATCGTGGACGCAAGACTTCCGGACGGGTCGAGAGTAAATGTGGTACTGGGGCCCATCGCTTTAAATGGGCCCATAGTAACCATAAGAAAATTTCCAAAAGAGGCAATTACAATGAAACAGTTGATCCGGTGGGGTTCTATCTGCCGGGAAGTAAAAGAATTTCTGGTAAAGCTTGTTAGGGCAGGCTACAACATATTCATCAGTGGAGGAACCGGATCAGGCAAGACCACATTCCTGAATGCTTTATCGCAATACATACCAAAGGATGAAAGAATCATTACAATTGAGGACAACGCAGAACTACGGATTCTGGATATTCCAAACCTGGTAACTCTTGAGGCGAGATGCGCCAATCTTGAGGGAACAGGTGAGATTACTATACGCGAATTAATTCGGACGGCGCTTCGGATGAGACCAAATCGCATCATTGTCGGAGAAGTTCGCGGAGCCGAAGCAATTGATATGCTGCAGGCACTTATATGTACTATATAACAATTATATATATAACGTATATAAGGATGGAAAATATAGATTAGAGGGAAGGCATAGGAACGATATGAACATTAAGTATAGGTTATTGTGTAAAAGGTTAATAGAGGAAAGGAAGAGAGTAGGTGTCATTCAATATTATAATGTACTGTTCATAATGGAGTTATTGTCAGATAAAGACATATGGTTTTTAGAACAGTGGGTGAACGGTATAAATAACATATATATGAAGGATATACATAACTGGTGTAGAATGCATTTTGTTAAATATCACACTGTATTTGTTTACAGGAAAGAGTATCCGGTAAAAGCAAATATTTGGAATGGATATTCATATATAAGGTGGCGGATGGAGCGGATGATGAATTTGGAATAAGATAAAATAGTGCTTGCATGAAAGGGAGTCTTAGAGTAGGGTATTCTTTTGAAAGTATGGATAGAACGAAGGCTGAAGGCTCTGCGCTATTCGTTTGGCAGAGCCTGAGTGTTGTCCTGATCCGTAGAAAATAAATCTAACTGACCTTCTGGAGTGGAACTTTGACCGGATTCATCTTCAGTTGATTGTTCTCTTTTTTTGGGTGTTTTATGAGTGTATAATTTCTCAAAAGGAAGTGAATACTTGGATTTTTTATTGTATTCTAGTAAAAGAGCTTCTGCAAACCCTAATGAACCGGCACGACGTTCTCTGGCAGTACGACTGATTTCTCTGACAGAGACACGTCCTACTTTTTCTTTAAATGTGTCATCTTTCATTGTTTCTCCATAAGCATTATCCAGACGGGCAATAGCATTAAGCATATTGGAGCTAAAGGACATAGGCGCGCCTTCCCATGTGGCAACGCAAAGGCGTAAAACACGATCAAGAGTGTGAAAACCATATTTTTCATAGATATTAATTAAAGTGGATACAGCACATATACCTCCGGGGCGAGAGGAAGAAGTAATAGAGAGATCATATGATTCAACAAGGTCACGAATAATAAGTTCTCTATCATTACCAGCTTCAATATTAGCCATGAATATTTCATAAGGTAGTAACGATTTGACATATTTCATCTGATTTGCAAAAATATCTGCTTCTTGAGTGTAAACAAGATCATCATAAACCATGCACCAGACAGGAGTTTCTCTTGATCCAGAGACGAGAGCGACAATTTCTATAGTGTGTTGTCCGTTGAACACATAATTTATCCCATCACGTCTACTTACTTTTACAGGGTTTATCTGATAAAGGTCAAAATTAGCTGCAGCACGCTGAACGTGTTTGATAGAAAGATTACGTTGGTAATCTTGATTTGAACATAAATTTTTAATAGGTATTTGCTCAAAATGCACTTGGGGAACAAACTTTTGTAAATCTTCGGTATTTCCATCCATAATTATATTTCCTCCAATTTTTTCAAAATATTATTTGTGGTTGATATTAGGCACATAAGCTGATATTTAAGCTTATATTTTGCTGTATCAGATGCAATTTTAAAATCTGAAACTTTTAATACTCTTTCGATAGAACTGTTCCATGAGGGAATCGTCAACGTAAGACTTGCAATTTCCGCATCTGGATCAAATTGTGGCAGATTGCGTATAGATGGAATAGAAACGGAAGATTCTTTCTTTAATATCGGTTTGGCGTAATTATTCCACAGTAATTCCCTTTTCATATCATGATAACTGAGATGTTCTATCTTTTCGGCAAGAAGGTAGTTATTTAGACTTAAAAGCTGCTCTTTTGATAATCCTGAAAGTTCAATAATATTAGCTTGGGAAATCCAAAGCTGACCAGAACGAACTCGTTTGACAAGATCCGGAACTTTTTCATCAATTATATCTAGTGCACTACTGTAAGCAGAATATTTGTAAACGGTAGCCATTGCTACATTACATTCTTCGGATATTTTTTTTGCTGCGATGCTTGCACCGGAAATATGAGATATATTCGTAGATAAAAGTTGTCTTGAAACTAAAATTTTTTCAGCATCATATTTTTTCCCAATCAGGTATTTTTTATTGATATTGGTTAAATCCTCTCGTTTAAGTTGGTCGGTACATATCCATGAAATTACATCTTCTTTACTGGAAAAATGGAGTCTTTTTATTCGGAAAGGAATACTGTGTTTACGAAATAATTCATATGCTTCTATACCATTAATGACAATACCATTCCATGTGCAGATGGGGGTGTGATAGGAATGACATAATATCTGTTGCTCAAGTTGTTTATAATCTTTTTCACTGAGATATTGATACAAATTGGTGAATTCTAGTTTTGTTTTTAATGTATATATACTATAATTGCGCATACTCATCTCCCATTATTTCTGATTTGAATTCTGTTTGTGGCAGTTTTGTGATGATGTTATCCATGGAAAATAGAGCTATTTTCTTATCTGGGTAAATATTGCCTTCTAAACGAAAAATGTTAAATTTCTCCCAAGAAAGGTTAAGCTGGGAAAGTGAATATAGTAATTCTCGGCTGTACAATTCATAACTGTTACCATTGATGACAAAATAATCCTTAACTTTATGTGCCAATTTATCCTCTGCACAACTAGCCTTTATACCTATCATTTTTTGATCAGGATTAACAAGAAGTTGAATATATTCTGGGTTACCAATTTGACGGAGTGTATTGCGGTGGATTCGTATACGATTCTTTTTAAAGTCAATACATATTAGTGGATGGGAAGAGTGTTTGTTGTTCATAGGATTTTTCCTCACTTTCTGCTGTTGATGGTTCTTTTGCTTTTTCTATGGATTTATCAGTTGCCTTCTTCTTTTCTTGTATGTCAAATACTGCGTAGCCTTCAAATATATTGACTTGCATTGATTTCTGATGTTCTTCCACTGGAATACCGAATTGATTCTTCCATTCTTCAGGATAAGAAGGTGTCCTAGCAGTGGTTACAGTTCCATTGTCTTTTAGTGTACGAGGAAATATTTCAGGTGAAGTTAAATCGAAAATGAACAGTATTTCATTGCCAGAACGAATTAATTTGCCGAGAATCTTGTACCGATAATTAGGATTCCAATCCATGAGAGATATCACTTTAGCAAAGAAAATTCGACAGGTGATTTGTTTTGGCGAACGCTTTTTTCCAGAGGAACACCAACGAAAAGAGTCTTTTTCTTCTTCTCGACAGGGACGGACAGCCAGTTTTTTTTCAATGGGATTGACTAATATTTGCACATATTCGACATCGGGTAGCTTTTTTATGCAGGCGGTATTTACAGATACCTTGTAGTTATTAAACGTAAACGAAGGTTCGTAAATATGAGCGAAGAATTCGCCACGTACAACTTGATAACCGTCATAGCTGAAAGAATCATCGTCAATGACTTCCATTTGATTTGAGGGGCTGGGTGCGACTGTTATTGGCATAGGTGTGTTGATTTTCATCATATCAGAAGGTTCTGTAGTCATATTCCATTGATTTATAGGTTGCTCGCTCATTGGGTGTCTCCTTTAATTTCTGTAATAATATTCTTTATATTTTGTATAATGGTTTCTTTGGGAGTGGTTTGTAGCTCGGGTTCTTTATAAGGTTTACTTTCTGAAGCAGTTTGCCAGTTTTTGTCCACTGTAAATTCTGTTAATTCTGGCGCTTGAGACTGAGTATAGTAATTATTACCGAAGCTATTCATCCAGTCGGCAGGATAAGCTAACACACTCTTAGAATCAGATATTGTATCAGGCGTGTTGTTATTGGGGGCGGATACGTCGTTGGTACTTGTCGGGATTCGTATTTCTGTATCGTCCATGTTGAAAATAAGGACATTTTCATTGTCTTTTTGGTGAGCAACTCCTAATATTCTATATTTGCATTTTTTGTCCCACTTAAATATCTCGTAGAATGTTGGCAAAAATGCAGCACCGGAAATTGGTTTTGGAATAAGTTGACCATCTTTGAGACGTGACCACTGCACTTTATTTTTTGTTTCAGAGGAACATGGTCGAATAGCAAGTAGTTTTGAGCTCGGGTGTATTAGCATTTCGACAAATTTTATGTTTGGAAATTTCCGTATAGCATCTTTGTTAAAAGAGATCTGTTTATATGAAAAAGAAACAGAAATCCGACCAACCGAGGAGAAAAATTGTCCTCTAGCAACTTCATAGTCTCTTAAATCGAAGGAACCGGCGGAAGCAGTAATTGTATCAGGTGCATTCATATTTGCCGGTTTAAGGACGCTTTGAGATGCTTCAAAGTAGTCTCTGGATTTAAATCCAGACCATCTTGGATTAATGCTTATAAATCCACTTAGAGAGCCTTCTTGTATCACATGTAATTCTGGTAAAATCTCTTTATTTCCATATTTCGCATTTGTAATTAATTTTTGAACAGCTATGAAATCATCTCGGGAGATAATAGCTTCATGATGTCCGACTTTTCTGTATTGATTACGGTCTTGATTGTTTTTCCTTGATTTATGGTCAAGATAATTCGGAGTCCATGTTTTTCTCGCCAGAACATCCCCACAATGGCGTTCATTTTGAAGGATTTGTAGTATGGTACTGGATGACCAGACATCATTATTCTTTTTTGTTTTACAACCGAGTTCTGTCAAAGAATCAGCAATTTGTTGAGTACTGCTTCCATTAAGATACATATAAAAAATAAGCTGCACAATTTTAGCTTCATGTGGATTGATTACAAGATCTCCATTTTCGTCTTGGTCATATCCGAGCAGAGGAGGTGTAAGGAATATTCCCCGACGAAAACGCATTTCAATGGAAGAATTCATAATTTCACTTTTGGTATGACTTTCTTCCTGCGCAAGTGTTGACATGAATGACAGAATCATTTCGCTTTTGGGATCAAGAGTATTTAAATGCTCTGTTTCAAAAAATACACCGACGGGTGGACGGAGTGAAGAAAGCTCTCGTACATATCGGATACAGTCAACAACGTTTCTTGCAAATCGGGATACACTTTTTGTTATGATTAAATCAATTTTTCCGCCTTCACAATCTTTAATCATTTTTTTGAATGCATCTCTATGTTGAAGCGAAGTGCCGGAAATGCCTTCGTCGGCATATATTTCTACAAGCATCCAATTCGGATTTTTATTTACTACATCCTGATAATGATTTTTCTGTAATTCATATGAGGATGTTTGGCGTGGATCATCCGTAGATACCCTTGCATATACAGCTACTCGTAGTTTTTTTTCTGTTTTAAAAATATCCTCTGGTGGAAGTGCCGGAATTACTTCCAGTTCTTCTGGATCAATACCTTTGTATCTTTGCCGGATTCTGGCTTTCTGTTCATCAATATTACTGCTTCGTTCTTCACTTTCTTTCATCAATAGCGACATCCTTTATAGTTGATATAACTATCATAGAATTTTTGGATTGAAAAAGACATAAACCATCGGTTAAGTGATTAACGGATGGTTTATGTAGAAATAGATATTTGATTGTTATTGAATGATTTAATAATCATTCGGGTTATCAGCATCGTAATTGTGTTTTGAGGATAGATGCCAATCATTGATTCGTAAAATGTTTTTTATGGCTGAAAGAACCTCGAATATGTAACGTTTTTCAGTGCTGGTACAATCTGCCATTAATAAATCAATGTCAGTTTGATATTCCGTAGGATTGTATAACAAGTTCCCATAGAGTAATTCATCAATAGTAATTTCAAGTGCGTTGCTAATTTTGATTAAAGATTCTAAACTGGGTTTACGCTTGGCATTTTCAATATAGCTTATATAAACAGTAGAAAGATCAGCAATTTCAGCCAGCTCCTCGGCAGATAATCCTCGTTGTTTGCGGGTTTCTCTTATACGTTTGCCAATAAGTGCATAATTTATTTCCATGTCCTCACCTCCTTTCCATCACAACTTGACTTTTTTGTGTTGTAGATAGAAAAAATGGTGAGCTATACAACAGCAATTGGTTGTATAAAGAGAAGTATATCATATGTATATAGCAAAAAGAAGATTGTCGATTGATGGGAGAAAAAGGCGATAAGTTGTAATTGAACAACAGCGAAAAAAGGGTTATCATTTATGTATTAAAAATTATGTCTGGGAGGAAAATACATGGCAGATAAAGAGGAAATCAAAACACTGGAGGAATTAGAGGAAAAAGGAAGAGTACTGCGGGAGTACAAAGAAAAATTCCGGCAGATGTGCCAAGAGAATAAAATGATAAAGGGTTCGACAGTGCTGAAACTATATGATAAAATTGAAGAAATACAAAGAGAATATGAGCATTTAGATAATAAGCTGACATTAATGGAATACAACTTTATATAGTTCTATTTTTTTTGTTTTAATACTACTGTTTCCCTTAGTAAATACTTGTAAGATACATCTCTAATAATTTTGCGGATTTCTAGTTACAATTAAGGTAACTACTATCGGAAAGAGGTGTATTTACTTGCGTACAGAGGATTATATTGCGGACAATATTATAGCTTTATGTAAAAAACGTGATATGAGTAAATATCGGCTGTCACAATTGACTGGTATATCTCAATCTTCGATTGGAAAAATTATTGCTAAAGAAAGTTTACCAACTATGCCTACTGTAGAAAAGATATGTGATGCACTGGGAGTAACAATGGCACAATTCTTTGCCGGAATGGATGTTCCAGTAAGCTTATCAGAATCACAACAAGAGGTTCTGAATATTTGGAATAATCTTGATGAAAAAGAACAGAATGTAGTGATACAAATGCTCCGGGGACTTCAAAAATAAAGGAAACAGTTGTAACGAAAATGTTGACTGTTTCTTTTTTTATGGAGTTGAGAGATTATGGTGATTGAAAAGAAATATTATGATATTGCACAGCATGAATTGGAAGAAATGCAAAGAGAAATTAATGAAGAAAAAGCGCAAATGTCAGAAGAAGAGATACTAGAGGATAAAAAATGGCATGATGAACAATTGGAAACAATTATTAAAAAGGCAGAAGCTCATATGCGTCGTTTTAAGAAAGTTCCAGATCCTCAAAAAGTAGTGAAATTCACTTTTTTACAAAAAGATGCATTGGAAATTGCACGAAATATGCAGATGAATATAAAAACTGAGCGTAAAGAAGATGATTTATGGGGGACGATAGAAATGTCATTTAATAATATGTGGTTTTTAGATTCGGCTCCTAGTGAATGGAAAGATATTTGGAATAACTTGCTGAAAGAAGCTCAGAGAGTGTATATAGAAGCAAAAGATAACATGATCATGTATCAATATTATTATGATTTGGCGGTAGAAGTTCCTTGTGTGCAGACACAATACAAATAATGATATATGAATGCTGTTCTGTAATAATTTTATGATATACTGTGGATATGATATGTAAAAATAGTCGGAGAAAGATTTGTGAATGCACGATTATTTAGGAGGAAAAAAGCATGACAGATGCAGAACAAAGAGAGGCTGCCCGTCAATTTGTAAACCGATGGATGGGAAAAGGGAAAGAAGATGAAGATGGACGTTCTTATTGGATTGATTTATTGACGAATGTTTTGGGAATGGATAATGTGACAGAACGTTTGAACTTTGAAAAGAAAGTTGTAATTGATGGAAATACAAAACGTATTGATGTGTATATTCCTGAAACACGAGTAATTATTGAACAGAAGAGTCTTGGAAAAGCATTGGATCAGAAAATCAGGAATTCAGGAGATGTTGATCTTACTCCATTTGAACAGGCAGACAGATATAATGGAAAGCTGACCTTTGATGAAAGAGCTCGGTGGATTGTTACGTCAAATTTTGCTGAAATTTGGATTTATGATATGAACCAGAAACAGCCAGAACCGACAAAGATTGCTTTAGATGAATTACAAAGCAAATATCCATTGTTGGACTTCTTGGTGAAAAAGGAAGTAAAGACAATATCGCATGAAATGGAAGTATCAATAAAAGCAGGAGGTATTGTTGGGCTTATTTATGATGCGTTTTTAAAACAATATCGTATACCAGATATTAAGGAAAAGGATGAAACACTTGAGCAGAGAGAAAAAAGAGAGCATAAACTAAAGAGCCTGAATGCTTTATGTGTGCGAATTGTTTTTTGCTTGTATGCAGAAGATGCTGGTATTTTTGGAAAGAGAAATATGTTCCATGATTATTTGGAAACATATGAAGTAAAGGATTGCCGGAGAGCTATAATAGAATTATTTAAGATATTGGATACACCTGTATCAGAGCGAGACGAGTATTTAGAGGAAGAACTTGCTCAGTTCCCGTATGTAAATGGTGGGTTATTTGCTGATGAAACTATTGAGATACCACCTTTTACAGAGAAAATTAAAGAATTACTTCTTACAAAAGCGTCAGAAGATTTTGACTGGAGTGATATTTCTCCAACTATATTTGGAGCGGTATTTGAATCTACATTAAATCCTGAGACCAGACGTTCAGGAGGAATGCATTATACATCTATTGAAAATATTCATAAAGTTATTAGTCCTCTTTTTTTGGAAGATTTGCAGAAGGAATTTGATAGTATTAGAGCAATTCAAGTGAAGCGTACCAGAGATAAAAAATTGGAAGAATTCCAAAATAAATTGGCATCACTTACATTTTTTGATCCTGCGTGTGGTTCCGGAAATTTCCTTACAGAAACATACCTGTCGCTTCGTCGTTTGGAGAATGAGGTGATAAAGGAAAAAGTTGGCGGACAAATGACATTGGTAGAGGTAAATAATCCAATTAGAGTTTCTATTCAGCAATTTTATGGAATAGAGATTAATGATTTTGCAGTTACAGTTGCGAAAACGGCTTTATGGATTGCAGAATCTCAAATGTTGGAAGAAACGAAAAATATTGTGTATGGATTTAATGACGATTTTCTTCCTTTAAAGACATATGTAAATATTACAGAAGGAAATGCATTAAGAATTGATTGGAATGATGTAATTCCTGCAGAAAAATTATCGTTTATAATGGGAAATCCGCCATTTGTAGGAGCACGTTGGATGGCGTCGGAGCAGAAGGAAGATGTTGAGAAGATATTTGAAGGATGGAAGAGTATAGGAAATCTTGATTATGTTAGTTGCTGGTATAAAAAAGCGGCTGACTATATGGGAAATTATAATATCAGAGCAGCATTGGTATCAACTAATTCAATTACACAGGGAGAAAGTGTTTCGATTCTCTGGAAACCGCTTTTTGAATCAGGTGTACACATTGATTTTGCATACAGAACATTTATATGGGATAGTGAAGCGTCAATAAAAGCGCATGTTCATTGTGTAATTGTTGGCTTTAGCAGAGCTGTAAATAATAAGCAGAAAATAATTTATTCAGGTGAGAACGCAATTCCGGCGAATAATATTAATGGATATTTGCTTGATGCAGAAAATATATTCATTGAAAAAAGAATGAAACCATTGTGTAATGTTCCTGAAATAGCATTAGGTGGGCAAGCAATTGATGGTGGATTTTTAATATTGACGGAAGAGGAAAAGGAAGAGTTTTTGGAAAAAGAACCACAGGCTTCTCCGTTTTTTAGACATTATATGATGGGAAAAGATTTTATTGATCGAAAGCCGAGATATTGTATTTGGCTTGTTGGAGCTGATCCTGGATTATTAAAAAAATGTCCGATGATATTAGAACGAGTGAATAAAGTACGTGAATTTAGACTTAGTAGTACAAGAGCGAACACAAAAAAAGCGGCTGAGAATCCAACTTTATTTGCATCAATACTTGAACATAAAAATCAATATATTGCGATTCCCAAAGTTTCTTCTCAGAATCGTAGATATATTCCAATGGATTATTTAGATGGTGAAATTATTCCGGGAGACAAATTATTCACTATGCCCAATGCATCATTTTATGAATTTGGTGTATTGATGTCGAATGTTCACATGGCATGGATGCGAGCAGTGTGTGGAAGATTAAAAAGTGATTATAGTTATTCAAACACAATAGTGTATAACAATTTTCCGTGGCCTGTAGCAACGGAGAAGAATCGGGAACAAATTGAAAAATCGGCACAGGAAATTTTGAAAGCAAGAACATTATATCCTAGTAGTAATCTTGCGGCTTTATATGATCCTTTAACAATGCCAGCCGAGTTACGACGAGCACATACTGCAAATGATAAAGCTGTTATGGCTGCGTATGGCTTTAGTACAAAAATGACGGAAGCAGATTGTGTGGGAGAGTTGATGAAATTATACCAGAAAATGCAATGATAAAAGTTTATAGAGCTGTTTTTTGCTCAAAGTAAAATATTTGAAAACATAGAATATTCCAAATCCATAAAAGATGAATGAAAACCAATATGGGAATTTTACATGTGTTACAAAATTTGTAAAATTTTCATATTGGTTTTTTTGTAATCTGTAAAAATTATAAATTTGGATATCGAGTAAGGTTTCGGATTTTTGATTTTTATGTATTTTTCAATTTTGGATATGGCTCCGAAATTGGCAATTTTGCGGAAGTGTATCCACACTTCCTGTCCTTGCTATTTTATAATCACATGGTGATTTCACAGGGATATAGGGCTGTTTAGCCTATTTTTTCTCCCTGTGCTGTGACCGAAGAAATTCGAGGAACCAATCATATATTTATGCTGAATGTGAGGAACTAGGGAGCACAATCCTTAGCAAGATTCCAACATCCGGAAAATGCCATAATGCTAAAATAGCGATATGGTATTACCGGGGTGGATCTTGCTCTAATGTGTACAGTAACCTCGGCATAAATAGAAAGAATGGGTTTGGGGAATCCCCAGCAAGATAAAAACCTGATGAAAGAACATTTGTCGGAAAGACAATATTGTTAAACACAGGTGGATCTTGCTCTGGGGTAAGAAAGAAGTATCTTTATATTATCAAAATGATATTTGGAGTTTATGTTGTTGGAAAGTCGTAAGCAGGAAGATAACTTCAAGTTGTTGGTGCAAATATAATGAATAGAAGTGTCCAGTACATTTTTGGTGATGGGTATTTTGGTGGAATCCATTTTTATTTATTTTGAATAATAAAATTTTGAATCTGCAGCCGATTCTGCCTGCCGGACAATGTTTTTAGATATCTGTAAACGTCACGGACTGGAACTTGATGAAGAACCATCGTATGATGGAAGAAAGTATTTGGAAACACGATAGAAGCAAACGCTGTACTTATCGTCTTGTCTGGCAGGGAAGATTATTAGGCATTAACCAGAGAGATATCGGCAGAGAAAACAGAAGTGATAGACAATGATATTTGTTAGATATGCTTCTTGTCGTTGGCTGTATCATATTAAAACGCTTTTTACGTTAAAAAAGTGCTGTGATCACAAGGCTTTTTGCAAGCAAAAATGAAAAGGCTATATATAGGTAGCCTGTGAAACTGGAAGTGCCCATTTTGGGCCTGATTTAAAGAATAATGTTCTGACAGAGACCAATGGAATGACTCTCTGCTGGGGCTCCAAAAGAAAGAAAAAATGATTATGGAAAAAATGATGAATACAAAAACAGAGGGTAACACATTTACAAAGAAAATCGGGCAGACAGTCTATGTTGTCCGTTATCATTTCAATGAAAATGCAAAGGAAACAATGCAGGAGAAGATTAACCGGATGCTGGTTACAGAAGCAAGTCGACAGGCAGTATATTAAAATTAGGTGGATGTAATTGAAGAAAAAATATGATATCATGTGAGTAACAAATCGGTATTTATAAAGGAGAATATTGATGAAACTATTTTTATGTTCGCACTTTTCAAGTGTAGGAAGTCTGATAAAGGAAGAAATTGAAA
>ENA-OUQP01000358-OUQP01000358.1-human-gut-metagenome-genome-assembly--contig:-NODE-358-length-44878-cov-8.326640_pt1 | contig 44878 bp, 40 predicted proteins | sample MGYA00237951_ERZ548836 | MGnify/ENA primary metagenome ERZ548836 (study PRJEB26490, sample SAMN05194702) | human gut metagenome | biome: terrestrial biome; feature: human-associated habitat; material...
TCTCTGGGCGGCGGCACACATCCTTCTGGCCCCATCCTTGCCATTTGCCATAATTACCATTCACGCGCAAAGGGCATGCTGCTCCTTTGCGTTCATTTCAGATTATAGCATAGTCAGGCCATTTGTCAACGGGTTTTCCCAAAAATCGCGCGTCACGGCACCCAGATGCGGAGGATATTGCTGACGACGCCGTCCTTTGTGAAGACGGTGGTGTTGTAAGGCGTCCAGTTGTCCTTATCCTCCGAGACGGCCTTGCCTACCTCGATGGTGCCGCTCGTCTCCACCGGCACAGCGTCCACGCTGGCGGAGCTGTCGCTGAGGGTCACACTGTCGTCCACGGGCAGCACGAGTTCTCCCATCATGTAGTAGACCGGGTAGTCGTCGTAGGTGACGGTGCGGTAGATGTCGCCGCTGCGCCAGAGGTCTACGCCGCCCTCTTCGATGCCGCCGTTGATGGAGACGGTGCCGTTCTCTTCATTCTTTTCGATTTTTTCCACAGTCACGTTCTGTGCTTCCACAGCGCCGTCCAGATGGGTGCTGAAAACGCTGCCCGCATCCAGCGCGTCCACGTCCTCGGCGCGGTAAGCGTCGTAGCCGTAGACCGTCAGGGTCATCTGGCGCTTCTTGGTGTCCACGCTCGAGATGTTCGCGGCGAACTTATAGGAGCCGGTCTTCATCTCTTCAAGACTGCCCTGGTCGATGGGCATTATGACGCCCTCTTCGCCGGGCAGGACGCGCACTTCGCTGCTCACCTCTTCGGCTTCGCTGGCGGCGGGCATCGAACCGGCCATGCCGCTGGCGGCACTGGCAGCGCTGGCAGAGCTGCATCCGGCCAGCATCCCCAGAGCCAGAACGCCTGCAAGGAGCATCAGTTTCTTGTCGTTCGTCATATCAATACCTTCTTCCCTCTTCAATCATGTAAGGCTCTCATTATACCATAAATGGAGATCCGATGATGAAACCATCGTTAAATTCCGATGAATTCTTTTTGCACCGGCACAGTATACTCTTGTTTTTTGAAAAAGTAAACAACCAACTTGACGTAAGAAGGCGGATTCGCTACAATAAAAGCAAATCTTAGCCTAGTCTTAAGTTAGAGAGAGGAAACTTCCGTGAAAATATTGAAAGTCAAATGTCTCGCCCCCACCCGGCTGGACAACTATCTGATGCAGCAATTCCCCGCGCTGAACCCGGGCCGTCTGAACAAGGCCCTGCGCGAAAATAAAATCAAACTGAACGGCAAAAAGCAGCCGCTCTCCACCCGCGTGATGGCAGGCGACGAGATCAAGCTGTTCATCCTTGACGACGTTCTGGACGCTGACAAGCGTGTGGACGGCCCGGCGTGGAAGAACGCCCGCGGCCCGGCGCAGGTGGTGTACGACTGCCCCCAGATCCTCATCGTCAACAAGCCCGCCGGCCTCGCCGTGGACGGTCCCGACGACGACACCCTGCTGAACCGTGCTCTGCTCTACCTCAACCGGCAGGGCGAGTACAAGGAGAATGATGTCTACACCCCCGCCCTCTGCCACCGCCTCGACACCGGCACCAGCGGCCTTGTCATCATCGCAAAGACGCCGGAGGCCGAGGAACTGTTCCTCGCCGCCATCAAGAGCCGCGAGGTGAAAAAGACTTACCTCTGCGTCACCTTTGGCCGTCCCACGCCCCCGGACGCCACCCTCGGCGGCTACTTGCTCAAGGACGCCGACCGCGGCATCGTAAAGATCGTGGAGGACAAGCAGCCGGGTGCCAAGGACGTGGAGACCCGCTACGAGACCATCGCCGTCTCCGGCCGTCTGGCTCTGCTCAAGGTGCAGCTCATCACCGGCCGCACCCATCAGATCCGCGCCCACATGGCAAGCATCGGCTGCCCCATCCTTGGCGACAGCAAGTACGGCAACAACACCGCCAACCGCGAACTGAAGCTCAAATATCAGGCCCTCTGTGCGTGGGAGCTGACCATGCCCCACTTCAACCAGCCCGATTTCGAGTTTCTCAGCGGCAAGACCTTCCACGCCCCGAAACCGTGGTACTATCAGCAGGTGCTGGATGGGACGCTGAAGTAATTTTTGATCATACAAACAAAAGCGGCGTCGCAGTGATAGACTGTGACGCCGCTTTTTGTTTACATATGATACCTTTCGTGTATCTTTCTGGCGTGTTCCATTTTCTGTTCTTCCGATACCTGTGTATAAGGATACAGTTTACGATAGTACCAGTCAATCATTTCGTCGGACAATAGGCTTCCGTACGCTTCCGCATTTGCCTTTACGCTCGACAGAAGTTCTTTTCTTTGTACCACATAATAGTTATCCGTATTTTGTCTAATATCCATCAGCCTGCATTCGTCTCCGAACACAATGTAAGAGTAAATATTGACTCGTGTATCTCCCAGAACCCATTGAAGCGCCTTTATATGCGTATCATTCTGCCAGATTGGGTTATAAAATTTATACTTTTGGCTGCCGCCTTTTTCATCAGAAAAGCTTTGCGTCCAATATCTCTGATTCTCACTTCCGAATATCCAACCGCTGTAGTTTTTGGATTCAATCACATAGATTCCCGATTCATGAATCAGAATCAAATCCACTTCTGTAACGTCTCCATTTTCTGTCGGGAGATAGCAATTCGGAAGCATCGCCTTACAGCCGCTTAGTTTTTCCAGTGTGTCATAGATTTTGTTTTCGCCGCACTGACCTCTGTTCCGGCCTCCAAAGCTCACTATGACATAGCATATCAGGACAAGCACAATAACCCAAATCATAAGTTTTAGACCCGCACCATATCCGGCGTAATCTCCGCGATGGAGTGTGCGCCGCACATCTGCATGGTGTCGGCCAGCTCACCGGCCAGCTTGTCGATGTAGCACTTGACGCCTTCCTCACCGCCGCCGTAGACAGCCGTGACGAAGGGGCGGCAGATGAGCACGCCGTCAGCACCCAGTGCCAGTGCCTTGAAGACATCCACACCGGTGCGGATGCCGCCGTCCACCAGGACCTTGACGCCGGTACCCTTGAGGGCTGCGGCGATCTCAGGCAGGACTTCGGCGGTGGCGGGACACTGGTCGAGGACGCGGCCGCCGTGGTTGGATACCACGATGGCGGCGGCACCGGCCTCCTTGGCCTTGAGGGCGCCCTTGACGGTCATGACGCCCTTGACGATGAAGGGACGCTCGGCCAGCTTGACGATCTCAGCCAGTTCGGCCACGCTCTTGCTGCCGGCCGGAGGGGTCATATTCTTGAGGAAGGGCAGGCCGGCGGCGTCCACGTCCATGGCCACGGCGAAGCAGCCGCTGGCCTTGGCCTGTGCCATCTTCTCTTTAATGGTGTCGATGTTCCAGGGCTTGATGGTCGGCACGCCGCAGCCATCGGCATTGCCGATGGCCTTGGTGGCCATGGTCATAACGTCAGGATTGGTGCCGTCGCCGGTAAAGGCAGCAATACCGCTCTCCGCGCAGGCGCGCACCAGCACGTCGTTGTAGGTCATGTCGGTGTAGGTATCGGAGTAGTGGAGGTTCACCGCACCCACAGGGCCGGCGAAGAAGGGGTACTTGAAGCTGCGGCCGAACAGCTCCACGTGGGTATCGGGGGTGCCGTTCTCGCAGAGGGTATCCATGTTCACACGGATGTCGGCCCACTTATTATAATTGCGGATGGCCGTGTCGCCCACACCCTTTGCACCGGGGCCGGGGATCTGATTCTTGCAGGCCACGCCGTTGCACACCGGGCAGGCCTTGCAGTATTTGCCGATGCACTCGCGGGCATTGGCCAAAACATCTGAATAATTCATCTGTTTTTCCTCCTGAATTCCTTTTGTTTTCCGCAGAGTTTCCCGCTCTGCATACTCTCTGCCCTCATCATAGCCCCGTTTTCCGCCTGCGTCAAGGGGGGCTTCGTCTCCTTTTCATTCTCAGTCATCGAAGCTTCGTCATTTTTGAAAAAATGCAAACTTTTTTGAAAAAATGCTTGACAAAAGACCTTCTTTCAGGTATTATAGTGGAGCGCTGAGGGCCGCGGCCCGAAGCACTGAGAACTGAAGATGTGGAAAGATGGCTGAGTTGGTCTAAGGCGCACGACTGGAAATCGTGTAACGTGTCAAAAGCGTTCTGGGGTTCGAATCCCCATCTTTCCGCCAGAAACCCCGGAACGAATGTTCCGGGGTTTTTCTGTTGTTCAAGTCTCTCAGTCTCGCTTCGCTCGCCGGCTCCTATGATCGGGGAGCCCCTGGCATAACGGACAGCTTCCATCTGACTGAGCAAAGTTTCTAATAACGTAAAGGGAGTTTTTAAAATGTCTGCTATTACGATTGCAATGCCGCGCATGGTGCCGAACCAGCTGCTGGCAGAGGCTCACGCAAAATATCCTGAAAGCCTTGCCCGGGCCGGGGCAGAGATGCGCTGGATCGAGCTGGACGACCCCAACAAGGCCGTGCAGGATGCGCTGGCCTGTGACGGCCTGCTGCTGCCGGGCGGCGGCGACATCGACCCGAAATTCTACGGGCAGGAGCGCATCCCTGCCTGCGGCGAGCCCAACGTTCTGCGGGATACCGCCGAGCCGCTGCTGCTGCGCGCCTTCCTTGCCGCCGACAAGCCGGTGCTGGCCATCTGCCGGGGCATCCAGCTGATGAATGTTGCGCTGGGCGGCGATCTGTATCAGGACATCAAACCCTTTGAGCACGTCCCCCACAACGACCATTGGGGCAAGATCCACACCGTCACCGTGCGGCGGGACACCCTGCTCTCCCGCATTCTGGGGCAGGATACCGTTCTGGTCAACAGCCAGCACCATCAGGCGGTGGATAAGGTCGCCCCCGGCCTTGTGCTGTCGGCCCTGAGCGAGGACGGCATCGTGGAGGGCATTGAGAAGCCGGACGCAAAGTTCTGCCTGGGCGTGCAGTGGCACCCTGAGTGGCTCAGCGCCGCCGACCCCGCCATGCAGGGGATCTTTGATGCCTTTGTGGCGGCCTGCCGGTAACGCCCTATGAAGATTGCGATTTTAGGCACCAGCGGCAGCGGAAAATCCACCCTTGCCCAAACACTGGGGGCCGCTTATCATGCTCCGGTGCTGCATCTGGACACGGTGCATTTCCTGCCCGGATGGGTAGAGCGCCCGCTGGATGAGGAAAACGCCATTGTCCGCCGCTTTCTGGACACGCACGAAAGCTGGATCATCGATGGCAACTATACAAAGACCTGTTATGACCGGCGGCTGGAAGAAGCAGACCAGATCATCGTGCTCTGCTTTGACCGTTTCACCTGCCTGAGCCGGGTACTGAAACGCTGGTGGAAAAACCGGGGAAAAGTGCGCTCCTCCTCCGCACCGGGCTGCGAGGAAAAAATAGATGCGGAGTTCCTATGGTGGGTCCTGCATCAGGGCCGGACCCCTGCCAAACTGGCCGGATACCAGCGCATTGGTCAGCAATATCCGGAAAAGTTTGTTTTTCTCAAAAATCAAAGCCAGCTTGAACGATTTTTAAGCTCTGGATCGTATTCCTTATAAAGAGAACAGGAGGTTCTGCCATGAAATCTTCCAAAAAGCGTTCCCGCGCCGTGGTCACGGTGGTGGCCTGCATTCTGGCGGTGTGTCTGGTGGCTGCGCTGGTCCTTTTCAGTCTGGTCAACAGCAAAGTCCGTGCCTTACAAAAGGGTGCGACCTTTGAGTTCAGCTATAACATCACCGCACAGGACAGTGCCAGTACCCCGGCCCTGTACAATATTCTGAAGCAGGTGGGTGCAACCTCCGGCGATGTGGCCGGGCTGTATTCGCCGGGGCAGCTGCAATTGTACCTGTACCCCTCCGGCGGGCTTGCCCGCGCTGAGACCGGCGGCACCGATTTTTTCACCGACCTCTATATTGATGCCAACGACACCTACTTCGATGCCGGGCGGCTCTACCGCACCCTGCGGGATTCCATCGCGGACAGCGCGCCGCTGGTGGGTGCGTTCCTGCCGGAGTGGTCTCTGCCCAACTACATCACGCAGGCCCAGCTGGCAAAGATCCTCGGCGTGCCCAACACGCAGGTGGCCATGCAGGAGATGTCCGGCTACACCCTGACCCTCAGCCGCCAGTGCGTCGTCCACCCCGATTATGCCAAAAAGGGCTACATCTACTATCAGTTCCCGTCTGAGGGGGAGGATGCGGCTGTCCTTGTGGTGGGCCTGCCGCTGAAGTCCCTGCTCTTCGATGACACCATCCCCGTGGATGTCCATGTGGAGATCCCCGCCCACGGTGTCAACGCAGCCCTGAGCGGCACACTGAAAGCCGGTGTCAACAGCCTTTCGGCTCCTGTCAGTGTCATTTCCGACAGCGACATCGATTCCATTGTCCAGCTCCGGGAGCGTCTGGAGCAGTTTGCCGATCTCATCAACACAGCGTTGAAGCGTGTGCAGTAACATAAAAAGCAGAGCCGTGCAGCGTTTGAACTGCACGGCTCTTATCTATTTCAGCGCTTATGCTCAATGTGTTCCTGGATCCATTTGCCGCCATCGCCGCTGCCCACCGCACTGTTATAGACAATGCCGGTCAGCTCACTGGTCAGGTCGGACTTCATCTTTTTGTACTCCTGCTCGGCCTGATCCGCAACGCTCTGATCGCGGCCATTGTCCCGCAGGTACTGGCGCAGCTCTTTCAGGATGGCGTTGAACTCCTTGTCACACTCGCTCTGAACACTGGTCAGCTTGGCGGTTTTGGACACCACGATGGAGACCTTCATCCCCAGATTGCGCTCCTCCACCGGGTGGGAGATATACTCATCGTAGGCTTCGTAGATCACGCCGTAGAGCTTGGACTCCGTCTGCTTCTTCAGGTTCTGCAGCTGGCGGATGTAGCTGTCGATCCTGGCATCCACCTCATTCTCCGAAGCAGCGGAGCTGCTGGAGGCATGGCTGCTGCCGGGGGCCTGACTGCTGGCCGCATGGTTGCCGGAAGCCGCAGAGGACGCGGGCACCGAGTGTGCGGCACTGGAACCGGACACTGCGGAGCTCACGCTGTCCGCCTTGCTTGCGCTGGCGGCAGAGGAGGCCTCACTGGACGAAGCTGTCTCCGAGGAGGAAATGCCAAGCTCCTCTTCCAGCTGTTCCAGGAAGGACGAAACCGGGGATTCTTCCTTCACCTCACTGCTGACGGCGCTCTCGCTGGAGGCAGCGGCGCTGGAGGGCCCCTCAGCTTCCCCGCCGGACGGAGCGGAGAACGGCACCGAGCTGGCCTGCGCCTCGGACACAGGGGTGCTTTTCCGCATCCCTGTCAGGATCAAAGCAGCTGCCACGGCTACCACAAGAACGATGACCGCAGCCAGCTGATAAAGCTTCTTTTTCTGCATCTGGTACAAAATTCTCCCACTTCAGATTTCGTTCCCGGCCTTTTGCCGCGCAGGAACAGGTCTATCATATCATCTCCGGGGGAGAATTTCAATGGATAATTCGTGAAAAATGTCGCCTAACTGCCTTTTTATGACTGGATTTCGTCCCATTTCACAGCCTGCCGGAGACTCGGTCAGCCCCTGCTGCAGGGACAGAAAAAAGGCATCCCCGCACTTCACAGACGAGGATGCCTTTTTCAAAACGGTTTTCTGCCCCAAAGCGCCCGCTCCGGCGCAGAGGCTCAGATTGTAAACTGGACGGCGCAGAAGGCTGCATAGATGCAGAGCAGCAGCACACCCTGCCAGCGGGAGAGCCTGCCCTTGAGCAAAGCGGGCACAGTCAAAAGGAGCATGACCGCGAACATCACGGGCAGATCCATAACCAGAGAGGAATTGATGCCCATGATGGTGGAGTTCTGCGGGATGCTGAAGGGCGACACCGTGATGGACATGCCGCTGACCAGCACCAGATTGAACACGTTGGCACCGATAACATTGCCCAGCGAGAGGGAGCCGTGGCCCTTTGCCAGCGAGGTGATCGCCGTGACCAGCTCGGGCAGAGAGGTGCCCAGCGCCACAAAGGTCAGGGCGATGACGGATTCCGGCACGCCCAGCGCCTGCGCGATCAGGGTACCGTTGTCCACCAGCAGGTTTGCGCCCACAGCGATCAGGGCCGCGCCGAGGATGAGCAGGCCGATTTCCTTGGCAAAGGACATCTCCTTTTCCGGCTCGTCCTCATCTTCTTCCGGGGCGGGGGCGTTTTTCATCGCCAGCACATTGCAGACCATGTAGGCCACGAACATTGCCAGCAGCACAATGCCGATGGGGCGGCTGAAGTAGCCGGTGGTGTAGGCCACGCCCGCATACAGGGCCGCTGCCACAAAGAAGAACAGCACCGGCACCCGCAGGCTCTTGGGGTCCACCTTGCCCGGGCGGACCGCAATGGTAATGGCTGCGATCAGGGCCGCGTTGCAGATGACCGAGCCAATGGCGTTGCCATAGGCGATCTCGCCGTGGCCGGTCATGGCCGAGGTGGTGGAGACCATGACCTCAGGCAGGGTGGTGCCGATGGACACCACCGTGGCTCCGATGAGCAGCTCCGGCACCTTGAAGCGGCGGGCGATGCCGGTGGCACCGTCCACAAACCAGTCGCCGCCCTTGATGAGGCAGAGCAGGCCCACGATAAACAGTAAAATAGGGATCAGCATATAAAATCTCTCCTTTTTAATCCAAAAAGTATTATACCTGTTTTCCCCGCAAAACGCAAGCAAAATCGTGCATTTTCACCCGGTCTTCTCCACCTTTTTGGCGTTGGGGTAGATGCGCTCCATCCGGGCATTGTCAAAATGCTCGTCCAGCAGCACATCCACCGCATTGGCCGGAGCCGCGCCGCTGGTGCGGGCATCGTAGCGGGCCAGCGCCAGCGCACTGGTCACAAGGTTCACGGCCATGAACACAGCCAGCAGAGCGGTCATCCAGGGGCGGACCCTGCGCTTGACCGCCTTCATCCCCTTTGCCACCAGCGGGTAGCCATAGCGGATCCAGGTCACGGCCGCAATGCCCCAGAAGAAGCAGTACAGCAGGTTGATGCGCCCGCCCAGATTGAACTTGAAGCCGCTGTAATCCCAGAACACGGTGCCAAACAGCAGCTCTGTTACAGCGCTGCACACATACTCATACGCACCGCCCAGGATCACACCGAACCAGAAGATGCGGCTCTCGCTCTTCTGTTCGCCGCCCCGCAGCAGGATGGAGGCCAGCACAAGCGCCAGCCCCCACACCACGCTGAACGGGCCCCAGACCAGGCTGGAACGGCTCATCCAGACCCCGGCGGTGATGCGGCAGAAGATGGTCTCCACCACATCTCCGAGGAAGGCCCCGATGACAAAGAGCCAGAGCAGGTCGGCAAGGGAGAGCTGCTTTTCGGCACTGGTGGTGGGCTCCGGACGGGCCGCAGTGGGGTACGCCCGCTGGATCCGCTTTTCCACGCTGGCGGTAATTTTCTGCCGCAGCCTCTCCGAGCCCCTGCCCAGCTCCCGATTCAGCTGCTCAAGCCGTGGGTGGCGGTTCGCATACCGGCTGACCACCACCATGGCAGAGATCTGGTCAAGGACGGCCAGCGCCATGCCGCCCCACACCACAGCGTGGAACAGCAGCGGCGGCAGGTGGGCGCAGAGCCGGAACAACAGGTCGTTGCCCCAGCGGACTGCCGCCATGCCCAGCAGACCCCACAGCAGGGAGTATTGCAGGCAGACATAGCCGTCCAGATTGAACCTTTTATCGGAGTAGTCCCACCAGCGGCGGTGGTGGATCCGTTCCAGCAGTTTGGCGGTCAGCCACTCCACCACCGTGGCATAGATCATGCTGCCGAAGAACAGTGCCGCCAGGCTGGTGCGCTGGTCGTTCAGGCCGATGGTGATGAGCACCCCTGCCGTGCCGTACACAAAGCAGAAGGGGCCGGAAGCCACGCCGCGGTTGGTGAACCGGCGGCCCTTTGCGGTTGCAACAACGGTCTCGCCTACCCAGCCTAAAAAAGAATATACCAGATAAATTACACAAAGAGTATAGAAATTCAGACTCATAGCGCTCCTTTCCCGGAACAAAAAGGGGCCGGGAAGCGGCGTTCCCGACCCTCTTTGTTCAGTTTACGAATTACAGCTGGCTCTTATACAGTGCCTCGATCTCCTCCACGCTGGTATCGCGGGGGTTGCCGGGGCAGCAGGCATCTGCAAAAGCAGACTCAGCCAGGAAGTGGATATCCTCTTCCTTCAGGATGCCCTGCAGGTTTGCGGGGATGCCCACATCCGCGCTCAGCTGCTTGACGGCGGCAATGGTGGCATCGGCGGCCTCGACATCGTTCATCTCGTCAATGCCCTTCACGCCCATGGCCTTGCCGACCGCGCGGTAGCGCTCGCCGGCAACGGTCTTGTTGTACTCCAGACCCACCGGCAGCAGGATGGCGCAGGCCACGCCGTGGGGGGTATCATACAGAGCGGACAGGCCGTGTGCCATGGAGTGGACGATGCCCAGACCCACATTGGAGAAGCCCATACCGGCGATGTACTGGCCCAGAGCCATGCCCTCGCGGCCCTCCGGGGTGTTCTGCACGGCACCGCGCAGGTTCTCGCTGATGAGCTTGATGGCTTCCAGATGGAACATATCGGAGATGGTGCAATGGCCCTTGGTGATGTAGCCCTCAATGGCGTGGGTCAGAGCGTCCATACCGGTGGCAGCGGTCAGGCCCTTGGGCATGGAGGACATCATATCGGGGTCCACGACGGCGATCTCCGGGATGTCGTTGGTATCGACGCAGACGAACTTGCGCTTCTTCTCGACGTCGGTGATGACGTAGTTGATGGTAACTTCGGCCGCAGTACCGGCGGTGGTGGGCACAGCGATGGTGAAGACGGCGTGCTTCTTGGTGGGTGCGACACCTTCCAGAGAGCGGACATCCGCGAACTCCGGGTTGTTGATGATGATGCCGATAGCCTTTGCGGTGTCCATGGAAGAGCCGCCGCCGATGGTCACGATGCAGTCTGCCTCAGCAGCCTTGAAAGCCGCCACGCCGTCCTGCACATTGGCGATGGTGGGGTTGGGCTTGATCTCGCTGTACACAGCGTAGGCAAAGTTTGCCGCATCCAGCAGGTCGGTGACTTTCTTGGTCACGCCGAACTTGATGAGGTCGGGGTCGGAGCAGACGAACGCCTTCTTGTAGCCGCGGGCGGTCAGTTCGGGAACGATGTTCTCGATGGCACCGTGGCCATGGTAGGAAATGGTATTCAGTACGATACGATCAGCCATAATTACGATCCTCCAAATCATTGTACCCGTTTTCAGCCGGGTCTCTCTGCCTTTTACTTTACCACATTGTTAAAAACTATGCAATGTCAAATTCTTATGATTTTCATGAATTTTTTATACGCATCTCACTGTTTCTGGACAAATGTGCTGTTTTTGTGCAAAAAAGTACCCTCTCAGTCAAACCCTGTGGGTTTGACAGCTCCCCCGATGGGGGAGCCCTTGGCAGGCCGGACAGGCTCTGCTGGATGCTGAAAGCAGTTTGGATCGGAAACAAAAGTGCTCCGTCGTCAAGACCAACGGCATCAATACAATGGCTCTGACAAAAGAGCGTTTGTACGGATGCTGTAAATCGAAACAGCGGAGCACTCTATTTTATGGTTCCAAAAAACGTTGCTCATCCAGCACGACCAGAACCGGCTCGCCAGTGGCTCGCCCTCTGGGAGAGCTGGCGCGGAGCGCCTGAGAGGGTAAGTCTTACCACAGCCGGATGACCTTGATGACGCCTTCGGCCTTATCGCGGGCCAGCTCCAGATGGTGCTGCAGCGCATCGGCGGCGGTGTCCCAGTTGTCGTTCAGGGCTGCATCCAAGATGTGCAGATGCTCCTCGCAGGTCTGGTCCTGATTGATCATGCTCACCTTGCCGGTCATGATGCGGAACCGGGTGTTCAGGCCGGTGATGCGGTCATAGGCCGAGCGCAGGTACTTGTTGGGCAGGCTGCTCATCAGCAGCTCGTGGAAGTCATCGTCCGACTTGCAGAAGTCGTCGATGCGGTCCGGGTGGTGCATCAGTTCCTTATAGTCTTCCAGTGCCTGCCGGGGGATCAGGTTGCCGTAATTGCGCAGCGCATACGGCTCCACCAGAAGGCGCATCTCGAACATGCTGTGCACATCGTCCTCCGTGATGCCGGAGACCATCAGGCCCTTTTTGGGCAGAATGGTGATGAGACCCTCCTGCTCCAGCCGGCCCAACGCATCCCGCATGGGGGTGCGGCTGATGTTGCCCATCTCCGCACAGAGCTTCTGCTCGTTGAGAAACTCATTGGGACGGTACTCACAGTTCAGGATCTTTGTTTTCAGGTACTGGTAGGCCTGGAGCTTCAAGCTCTGCTTTGCCTGCTGTTCCATCTCTTTCATCTTTCCAATCTCCTAACCGAACAGATCATTTCATTCCGATGTTCCGATGTTCGTCTCAAACAACGCAAAGCCGCCCGAAAGGCAGCTTGTATCCCTGAAATAATCCAACTCATCTCATATAAACATTATCACACAACTTGTCAATCTTTACAAGAGTTTTTCCAAAAGATTGGGAGCTTTTCCGTTTTGCACAGATATTCTGCCGTATTTTCTCGCATTATTCACAAAGTTTTTTGTGCTTGTCACCAACTCTCCCATCTTGTTTTGCATCGAAGGATAAATTGTGGTACACTTGATGCGGAAAGGAAGGCGGATATCATGGCAGGTCGCGGCGGATACAACACCAAAACCCGGCAGCTCATCCTGGATTACCTCATCAACAACCGGCAGCACGCGGTCAGTGCGTCGAATATTCTGGAACATCTGGAGGCCGAGGGCGCCAGCCCCAACCCCACCACCGTCTACCGGTATCTCGACAAGCTGGCGGGCGAACAGCGCATCATGAAATACGTCGCTGACAAGGGTGAAAAAGCCGTGTTCCAGTATGTGGACGAAGGGCGGCACTGCCGGGAGCATCTGCACCTCAAATGTGTGCAGTGCGGGCGGATCTATCACCTGGACTGCCACTTCATGGACGAGGTGCGCGCCCATCTGATGGCCGAACACGGCTTTACGCTCCAGTGCGAGGGAAGCGTTTTGTACGGACTTTGCCGTCGCTGTGCGCAGCAAAATGAGCAGGCTGAACAAACCGCAGAAAATTCAAATTCGGCTGTTGACACGGACAAAAAGCCGTGATACAATTCAGGCAAGAAAAGCGTTGACCGGGAAAAGTAAGGTCCAACCGCTCTTTTTCAGAGAGCGCGGGCAGGTGTGAGCCGCGCAGAGAGCCGGACCCGAACGAACCCCCGTGAGCTTCCCCCTGAACCCGCGCAAGGCGGCAAGTAGGGGCAGACGTGCGCCGCTCGTTATCGCGGCAGTGCTTTCAACGGGGAGAGCGCACAAAAGTGACTGACATGCCCCGCGTGTCGGTAATTTAGGTGGCACCACGGATACGGCAGCATTCGTCCTAGCAAAGTGGGATGAAAGCTGCCGTATTTTTTATTTGAGACCGCTCCGATCCGGAGAGGCAGCATTGCGAAGCAATGACGGAGCGGTCACTTGAGAGGGGTAAGAACGATGTGTTGTGTAATGGGTTACACCGGGCACGATCTGAGTGCCGCCAAGTTCAAGGATTATCTGCTGCGCACCGTGATGCGCGGCCCGGACGACCAGCGGGTCGTGGAAGGGCCGTTCGGCCTGATGGGCTTTGGCCGGCTGGCCATCATGGGCCTGACGCCCGAAGGCATGCAGCCGTTCTACCGCGGAGCCGACTGTGTGATCTGCAACGGCGAGCTGTACGGCTTCCGCTTTGAAAAAGAGATCCTGAAGTGCCGGGGCTACAAGTTCCAGTCCGACTGCGACTGCGAGATCCTGCTGCCGCTTTATTATGAGTACGGCCTCGACATGTTCCGCCATCTGGACGCCGAGTTCGCCCTCATCCTCTACGATTCCCGCAAGGACCGCCTCATCGCGGCCCGCGACCCCATCGGCATCCGCCCGCTGTTCTACGGCTACTCCAAGTCCAGCCACCAGATCGCATTCGCGTCCGAGATGCAGAACCTCATCGGCTGGTGCGACGACATCCGGCCCTTCCCCATTGGCAGCTACTACTGCGACGGCCGCTTCGTCCGCTATGAGGACATCGCCGATGTGCCCGCCCCCATGGAAGACGACATGGAGACCACCTTGACCAACATCCGCGAAAAGCTCATCGCCGGTGTGGAAAAGCGTCTGGACGCCGACGCACCGGTCGGCTTCCTGCTTTCGGGCGGTCTGGACTCCTCGCTGGTCTGCTCCATCGCGGCCAAAAAGCTGAGCAAGCCCATCCGCACCTTTGCCATCGGTATGGACACCGACGCCATCGACCTGAAGTATGCCCGCCAGACCGCCGACTATCTGGGCAGCGAGCATCACGAGGTCATCATCAACCGGGAGATGGTCCTCCAGAGCCTGGAAGAGGTCATCCGCCTGCTGGGCACCTGGGACATCACCACCATCCGCGCCAGCATGGGCATGTATCTGCTGTGCAAGGCCATCCACGAGCAGACCGACGTCCGTGTCCTGCTGACGGGCGAGATCTCCGATGAACTGTTCGGCTACAAGTACACCGACTATGCCCCCACCGCCGACGCCTTCCAGCAGGAGAGCCAGAAGCGCATCCGCGAGCTTTATATGTACGATGTCCTCCGCGCCGACCGCTGCATCTCCTCCAACAGCATTGAGGCCCGTGTGCCCTTCGGCGACCTGGACTTCGTCCGCTACGTGATGGCCATTGACCCCGAAAAGAAGCTGAACAGCTACGGCAAGGGCAAGTACCTGCTGCGCAAAGCCTTCGAGGGCGACTGGCTGCCGCCGGAGATCCTGTGGCGTGAAAAGGCTGCCTTCTCCGACGCTGTGGGCCACAGCATGGTGGACGACATCAAGGAGTATACCGAGAGCCTTTACACCGACGAGGAGTTCCAGCTCCGCCGGGCAAACTATTCGGCCCACTGCATGCCGTTCACCAAGGAGAGCCTGTTCTACCGCGAGATCTTCGAGAAATACTACCACGACCAGAGCCGCACCATCGTCGATTTCTGGATGCCCAACAAGGCATGGCCCGGCTGCAACGTCAACGACCCCTCCGCCCGTGTGCTGGCAAACTACGGCGCATCGGGGGTGTGATTTTTTATTTTTGCTCTAGATGCAACAATTTTGCATCTAGAGTTTTTTTGTGCAAATAAGTTCAAAGAATTTTAGCAAATTCTAACAAGATTGATTCCAAAAACAGCGGCCGCTTTCCAATTTGGAAAACTGCCGCTGTTTTTCTGCGTCTTGCACATCTGCTCCCAACATGCTACGCATTGTGCAGAAGGAAGCGGTCCCCAGCACTTTGCTGGAACGTCAAGTCGCTTTTTGTTGTGCTAAGGCGTCCCGGAATTCCTTCCATGGGCCGCTGCGCCCGGTCAAACGGTCCGCTGTTTCCTCGCCGAAGGTGAGTTTCAGCTTTTGATAGGCTTCCCGCAGATTGACCGGCCGGGACGTGGTGTTATGTGCATCCGATGCTACCACATCAATGACACCGCTGCTCAGCCAGCGTTCCACCCGCCGCCGCTTCCAAAAGCCGCCCGGCTCCAGCACCGTGGAACCGTTCATCTGGCAGGCCACAGGATACCGGGCTTTCAGCTTTTCCAGCAGGCCCCGCGATTCCAAGCAGCGGTAGCGCTCCACATGGGCCATCAGAATGGAGTAGCCGCACACAGCCACTTCTTCCAGCCCATTTTCCAGCTCTTTGGCGGAAGTCTGCGGTAAAAACTCCATCAGCACCCAGTCCGTACCGGCCAGCGTGGGCAGGCCGTTTTCTCTGGCCGCATCCCGCAGCATGGGGTTGTACAGCAGCTCCGCACCGGGGTACAGCCGCAATCCATACCCCTGCTGTTGACAATAGGCCTGCGCTGCATCCAGGTGGCGCTGGTAGCGCTCCTGTGGAAACTCCTCCAGGCCCGGTGTCGCGTGGGTGGTGGCTACCAATGTGGTGATGCCGTTGGCGGCAGCTGCGTCCAGCATCGCCCGCATCTGTTCTTCTGTGCGGGCTCCATCGTCCACTCCATAGACCACATGCGTATGCAGATCTAAAAACTGTTCTGTCATGGGCTTAGCTCTTCTTTTCTTCTGCCTCTTTTTCGTAGGCCTTGTAATAACTGGAATAATGCGATTTGTAATAATACTTCTTGTTGGCAAAGCCCTCGTAATCCACCTGATTGAGGATGGTGCCGAGGATGGGGCATCCCGTTTGTTCCAACTGGTTTTTGGCGTCGATCAGCTCCTGCCGGTGGACCTGATTGTAGCTCACCACCAGCAGAATGCCATCGCAGACCTTGGCGATCTCCGCAGCATCAATGACCACGCCCACCGGAGCCGCATCCACGATCACGTAATCGTACTGCTCTGCCAGTCCATCCAGCAGGTTCTGAAACCGCTCAGAGCTCAGCAGCGGGATGGGATTCAGCAGTTCGTGGCCCATAGGGATAAAGTCCATGCCCGGAACGTTGGTGTGGAACAGGACTTCCTCCTTTTCGGCAATGCCGGCCAGATAGTGAGACAGGCCCTGCTTTTTGGAACCCGGCGCAAACTGCACCCCATAAACAGTGGTGATCATGCTCCGCCGCAGGTCCGTATCCACCAGGACCACCCGCTTGCCTCGCTCTGCCAGCTTCCGGCACAGCGTAATGCTGGTAAAGCTCTTGCCCTCGGATGCGTGGGAACTGGTAAGCATGATCTTTTTGATATCCCGACCCAAAAAGGAGACATTGGTGGAAAGGGTGTTGAAGGCCTCATTGACCGGGTAGCTCAACTGGGGAAGTTTTCGAAATTCAAGTCTGTTCACAGCGTTTTCCCTTCCGGCAGCTTCAGGCCGATCTGCTTGTCTGCCCTCTGGTGTTTTGGCTCATCGCCCTTTTCCAGCGGGATCACCGCCATCGTCACCAGGCCGGTGTATTTCTTGATGTCCTCCGTCGTCTTGTAGGTATCGTCCAGCAATGTCATCACAACAACGACACCCGCACTGACCACAAAGCCCAGCAATGCTCCCAGCAGGATGCTTTTGGTTTTGTTCGGGCTGACCGGCTCCGTCGGAACCAGTGCTGTGGACATGATAGAGATCTTGTCCGTTGCCATCTTTTTGGCAATGTAGTCCTGCACCACGGTAACATACTCATTGGCGATGTCTGCTGCTTCCTGCGCAGACTCCGACGTCACGGTGATCTCCACCATCCGGGTGTTGGAGGCATTGGTCACAGAGAGCATCTTATCCAGCTGGCTGTAGGTATAGGGCAGGTCCAGGTTGGAGATCACCTTCTCCTGCACCTCCCACATATGAAAGACTTGGATATAGTCATCGGTCAGGGCCGTGCCGATCTGGAGATCGGAGATGTTGATGTCCGAGTCTTTCTGGCTGATGACGTAAATGGTAGACGACGCCTGATACTTGGGCGTCACAAAAAACAGCACCCCAATGGCTGCGATCAGGGCGCAGGCCACGGTCGCTGCTGCGATCTCCCGCCACTTTCCCAGCAGCGCATAAAGCAGCTCCAGGAGGTCAATGGTCTCCTCGTCTCCATTGCCGGGCTGGGGCGAATTCACCTTATTGGGGGGTGGCATTTGGTATTCTGACATAGTTTTGTTCTCCCTTTGATTTATTCTGAAGCAGAAAGAAAGCAGTGGCAGCAAATGCCACTGCCTTCTGTAAACCTACAAAAGGTACTTTCTCAAACTTAGACCTTTGCAGTCTTCTTGGTCGCGACCACGGAACGCCTCCTGGCGTTCCATGCGGCTGGCGTTGGTCCCATCTCCGACCGTCATCCGGCTGCGGACAAAGGTCTCGGCCTGGTCCCCATGCAGCGTCAGGGTCGTGCCCTTGGTCATTGCAGGGTCTATGGAGGAGAAATCATCCTCCAATGTCACGGTGACACCACCTGCCAGATCGTTCAGCTCCGAGATGCCATCCATGTTCATGGCCACGTAAAAATCAATGGACTCTCCCAGCAGAAGACCTTCCACTGCCTCACGGGCATACTCGCAGCTTTCCTCCTTGCCATCGCCGAAGCCATGCGCAAGGCTGATCTGCATCTCTTTGGTGCCGATGGGGCTGCCAAGGTAGCCCAGCACGGTGCATTCTGTCATGGTATCCCGGTCGATCTTCAACTGACGGATGACCTGGCGTTCCGGATCGATGACGATCAGCCGCTGGAAATCTCCCTGGCCGCCCTGGTAAGCGCCCTCGCTCTCCACAGCACTGTCATGGTCTACGCCCATCACGAGGATGGAGGTCAGCCCCTCCCGGCGCTGGTATGTGACGCCGTTATACTCCTGCGTTTCCACCGCTTCCGTCTGGGTCAGATCCCCGCGTGCTTCTTCTACGCTCCTGGTCTCCAGCCAGCGTCCCCCTGCATACAGGATCACACCCAGCAGAAGGATGCCTGCCGCAATGACCAGGATCAGCCACTTTGCTTTTCCTGCCTGGTCATATCGTTTCAAAAAGTTTTTCCCCTCCTCAGGGTACAATGACATCCGAGGTATAAAGCCTCTCTCATAAGATACCATCTTTTATAGCCGTCTGTCAATGTTTTCCTCTATGTTTTTTCATTTTTATCCCCCCCCCCCGCAAAAATATGAAACGCATACAAAAATCGTTTTCTTTATGATTTATATCCATCATTCTGAGTTTTTTTTGCATCGGGAGATCCTTATGAAATGCTGTTTCTGGCACAACAAAGGAGCGCCCCCGCACGAAGTAGCTTCTGTGCGGAGACGCTCCTTGTTATTACCTTATTGATTGCTCAGGCATCCGAGCGGGAGAAGGCATTCTTCATAGTGCAGCTCAGTTCAAAGAGGACCTTGTTCAGCGTATCGGCGGCGCGGGCCTTCAGCTCTCTGGCGATGGCCTCGTTGGCCTCCGTGCGCAGGGCGGCACGGCGGGCCGGGTCGGCCTCCTGGGCCTGTTTTTCGTCGTAGGCGTTCAACAGAGCGCGTGTGGCGGAGAGGACGCCTTCCTCGTAGCGCTCGACATGGAAGATGGACTTGCCGTAAGCGGCATCGGCCATGGCGGCGATCATCCGGCTGACCCAGTAAAAGCTCTCGGTGGAGACTTCGCCGGTGGTGCAGGCGAGGTAGGCTGGGGTGGTGTCCACATTGGCATAGAACGGCACCATCGTATTGAAGGCGTTGGACGCATAGGCGATCCACTCCACCGTGCGGAACTCCTCCGGCAGATCCGGGCGCATCTGGGTCAGCGCCATGAAGCTGTTGCGGTTGATGCCGATCGTACGGTAGGCACCCTTGCTCTTCGGGTCGCCATAGGCGGCATACGGGTCATACGGGGTGCCCTGATAGTGCGAAGACAGCAGGTATTTCACGTCTTCCGGTGTGATCTTCCGCTCCGGGACCATACACCAGGGCAGGTCGTCCGAATGCGGGGTATAGTCTGCATCGGGGCCTTCCCAGACCCAGGTGTTGGGGTTCAGATGCCGCAGCATGAACCAGGCACGCGGTGTGTTATACACATGATCGGCGTCGTCGTGGCTGCCGAAGGCATCGCGCGGGTTGAAGCTGCCGTCCAGCGAGAGGTCGAGGTGGTGCTTGTCCACAAAGGCCTTCAGGTCCTCCGAACACATGTAGTTTTCCTGTGCGCCGCAGGCGTCGGCAAAGTCGAAGCTGTCGATGCCGAGCTGGTTGGGCATCACGACATAGCTGTCGTCCGGCACACGGCGGGCCATCCAGTGGTGGCCGCCGATGGTCTCCAGCCACCAGATCTCGTTCACATCCTGAAACGCGATGCCGTTCATCTCATAGGTGCCGTACGTCCGGAGCAGCTCGCCCAGGCGCACCACGCCCTCGCGGGCCGAGCGGATATAAGGCAGCACGAGGCAGACGATGTCCTCCTCGCCAATGCCGCCGGGCACTTCCGGCCGTTCCCCTTTGGCGGGCTGGTACACCACCAACGGGTCTGCGCCCAGAACGCGCGGGTTGGACGTGATGGTCTCGGTGGCCGTCATGCCCACATGGGCCGCATTGACACCCGCTGCCGCCCAGATGCCCTCGCCTTCCACCGCGTTGGGCATGGCCGTCATCCGCAGCGCATGGCCGGGCAGCGGCACCTCCACATGGGAGATCACCGACCGATAGACGGCCGGGTGCTCCTCCGGCTGCACGACCACGAACTTTTTGGCCGTGAAATGCCCCGAACCCGAATCGTCGTTGCGGGCGACCATGGTGGAGCCATCGTATGATGCGTTTTTGCCGACTAAGATTGTAGTACAAGCCATTGCTCTGTCCTCCGAAATTGTTTCCTTGTCTTTTCGGTTTGCCGAGGCTATTGTAAGCCTTTTTTGGGGAAAAGGCAAGATTTTTTGAGAAGGGAGCGCGGAAGTACGATTTATGGGATATCATGGAATGTATTATGAATGCAGGCCACAAGATTTCCCTCCCACATCGTCAATCAGACGGTTTTTCCTGCGTAAAATTAGGCACTTTGCTAAAATCCTTTTCTATTGTTTGTATTGGATTGACACCGTTCGCACCACGTCCTATCATTATGGTAAAATCACCCAAAGGAGGAATGTCGGATGAAACGTCCTCTCATTGCCCATCAGACACCCGACAGAACACGCACCCAGCTTCTGGAAACACACAGTCGCAACGTCGGTGAACGCTGCGGTGCTGCCTGTCAGCAGATTGGCCTGGAACATCTTGGCCGCCTGACCGGACTTCTGCACGATCTCGGAAAAGCTGCTCACGAGGTTCAAGACTATCTTTATGGAGCCCCGATCGTCGGAAAGCTCAATCATTCCAGTGCCGGGATGCGGTGGGTCTGGGAAGCCTTTGGAAAAAACGAAACGCGGAAAAGTTACCGTCTGGCTGCACAGTTTGCCGCCATTGCCATCGGCTGCCATCACGGAACACGCTGTGATATTTTTGACCCGGAAAACGGCAGTGAACCCTGGTTGGAACGAATGTATTCCGAGAAAGCAGACCCATTTTACGCCCAAAGCTGTGAAATATTTTTCACCGAGTGCATCCCACAGGAGGAGATTGAGCAGGAAATGGCCCTTGCCGCCAAGGAGATGGCCTCTCTCTGGAAACAGCTCAGCAACAACAACTCCAACAGCGTTTCGTTTCGGATGATGCTCGGTCTTGTTCAGCGCTATCTATTTGGTGCATTGGTCGATGCCGATTGGACCGACACCGCCCATTTTGAGGAAAACGCACCCTTGCCATCCGTTGAGGCAACCGACTGGCCCGCACTTTCGAACACCGTGGAGCATTTTCTTGCGGACCTGAAACAAACCCGCACGATCGACTTTCTGCGGCAGGAAATCTCCGACCAGTGTCGTTCCGCCGGGCAGAACGCCGCTCCCGGCATTTACCGGCTCTATGTTCCCACCGGAGGCGGCAAGACTTACTCCGGCCTCCGTTTCTGTATTCACGCAGCAGAGCACACCCATGCCAGCCGGATCTTCTATTTTGCACCCTATCGCTCGATCATCGGGCAGAACACCGGGCATTTCCGGAAGGCGCTCGGCAATTCCGCTCTTGTTCTGGAACATCACGCGGACGCCATCCAGGACGAGACTCTGCAGGAATCCATTCTGGCACAAACGCAGAATTGGCAGGGTGTACCCCTCATTGCAACGACCATGGTTCAATTTCTCAACACCCTGTTCGCTGCGCCTCGCCGCAACGCCCGCAGAATGCCCTCACTGGCCAACGCTGTCTTGCTTTTCGATGAGATCCAGTCGCTTCCATTGCAGCACACCTACTTATTCAATATTGCACTCAACCTGCTTTCGCAGGCGATGGGCTGCACGATCGTCCTCTGCACCGCCACGCAGCCTCCTCTGGAGCAACTTGCTTATCCACTTTTGTTTTCTACTCCCAAGGACATCGTTCCAGATTATGCAAAACGCTTTGAGCAGTTCAAGCGAACCGAAATCGTCCCCATTCTCGACCATTCCGGTTTTTCTGCTGAATCACTGGCCGATTTTGCCTTGGACAAGCTCCAAACCAATGATTCTCTGCTCGTGATCCTCAACACCCGCCGGATGGTCGAAGCCGTATTCGATCATCTAAAACCTCTTCTGGGTTCGGATGTTCAGCTTTTCTGCCTTACTACACATCTTTGCCCGCAGCACCGTATGGATGTGATCGACGCCATCAAAGCCCATCTGGATCCACCACACCCGGCACAAAAGCTGATCTGTGTCAGCACTCAACTCATTGAAGCAGGTGTAGATCTGAGCTTTGACTGCGTCATTCGCGGCATGGCCGGCCTGCCCAGCGTCGCACAGGCCGCCGGACGCTGCAATCGTCACGGTAAAACGTCCTGCCGCCCGGTCTATCTGCTCCCCTGCGCACAGAACGAAGAACATCTGGACTCCCTGCCGGATCTGGATGAGGGGCGTCGTTCCACAGAACGTCTGCTTTCCAGCCTGCCTGCTCATACAGACCTGCTCTCTCCAGCCTCCATTCAGGCCTACTACGATGCCTATTATTCAGAAGGTCGTCAGAAGAACCAGATGCTTGCCCCGACCGGGCAGGACGGACAGACGCTCCTCGACCTTCTGAGCGACAACAGATCCGGTGTCAAAGCATATCGGGAAACCCACCGTTCGGCACCGCCGCTTTCTACCGTTTCGCTTTTCCAGGCATTCGATACGGCCGAATCGCAATTTCATGCACTGGAAAGCGACACCGTTTCTGTCATCGTACCGTACCAGGAGCAGGGGCAAAAGCTTGTCTCCGCCTTTTTGGCCACCGAACACCCCACCTCCGAACTGTTCCGTGCGGCACAGCATTATACCGTAGAGCTCAACAGCAGCGAGTTCCGACGCCTTGACCAAGCCCATGCGATCCTACCCGGAGCAAAAGGAGCCGTCTATCTTTTGCAATCCAATTGTTATGACTCCATCAAGGGCATCCAGACCGAGCCCTCTGCACCGGAGGTTCTGATCTTCTGATAAAAAGGAGGAATTTCTTTGCAATATCCCAACACCATCACTCTGCTTGTATCCGGACGCTATGCACTTTTCAGTGACCCCATTACCCGCGTGGGCGGCGAGAAGTGCAGTTACCCCGTCCCGACGTACCAAGCACTCAAAGGCATTCTGGAAAGCGTATATTGGAAGCCCACATTTATTTGGTTCCCTACCGATGTCCGCATCCTGAACCGGATCGAAACGCAGTCTAAGGGCATCCGCCCCATCAACTACAGCAACGGCAAAAACGACCTTTCCATCTATACGTATCTGTCTGATGTTGCCTATCAGGTGCGCGCCCACTTTGAGTGGAACGAGCACCGCCCGGACCTTGCGCAGGACCGGAACGAAAACAAGCACTACGCCATCGCCAAGCGAATGCTGGAACGCGGTGGGCGGCGGGACATCTTCCTCGGTACACGGGAATGTCAGGGTTACGTAGAACCCTGCACCTTTGGCGAGGGCCCCGGTGCTTACGACAACACTCCCTCTGTTCCGCTTGGCCTGATGCTGCATGGTCTGACCTACGCAGACGAGACCACCACTGGCACCATGCAGGAGCGTTTCTGGTATCCGGTGATGGAAAACGGCATCATCCACTTCTGCCGCCCGGAAGAGTGCCCCGTCGTCCGCGATATCCGGAAGCAGTCGGCCAAGCATTTCATCCTGAACGAAACGCTCCAAAGCTGCGATGATCTTTATCAGGAGGTGTTCTCTGAATGAGCTGGCTGGAACGCTGTTATCAGACCTATGAGTACATCCGCCGGGCAGAACCTGACCTCATCGGCAGGCAGGAACCCAATCGTGCCACCCTCCTGCCCGTCGGTCACACCACCCAGCAGGCACAGATTCAGGTAGAGCTCGACCTCGACGGCAATTTTCTGAACGCTTTTGTCCTGCGCAAAAAGAACAAAGAGAAGGGGCCCAAAAAGGAGGATGAACAAACCACTATCATCCCCTGCACCGAAGAATCCCTTGCTCGTACCACAAACATTGCGCCACATCCCTTGGCAGATAAGCTTCAATACGTTGCTTCCAACTATAAAGACTTCGGTGGTCCTAAAAGGGCCGGCTGGGACGCGTATCATGCCCAACTTGTTCAATGGTGTAATTCACCTTTTTCGCATCCACTGGTCCGTGCTGTTTTAACCTATCTTGAAAAAGGCACACTCATTCAAGATTTAATTCATTATAACGCTCTTTTTACAGACGATTCAGGTCTTCTCCCCCGGACAGACGATAACCCCAATGATTCCAAACATCCCATCAGTTCGCTTATCAGTGATCAAACGGAAGCTTTTGTTCGATTTCGCGTGAATGGCATCGACCTTTCAAATGACAAAGAGATCTGGGATTCGTTTTTGTCATTTTATGAGCCAACCATCACTTCAAGAGATTACTGCACAGTTCTTGGTGAAAAAACTGCTATTTCGTATCTCAGTCCTAAGAAAATCCGTAATGATGGCGACGGAACCAAGCTGATTTCGCACAATGCGGACAAAGGGTTCAATTACACTTTCCGTGGTCGTTTTCATAATACGCAGCAGGCGCTTTCTATCGACTATCGCACCACGCAGGAAGCCCACAGTGCACTGCGCTGGCTCATCAGCCGTCAGGGCACAAATCTTGGTGATGAATCCATCCTGGTCTGGGGCACACAGGATGAACCGGTTCCCTCGCTTTGCGATGATACCTATGATCTCGCGCAGAATGCCCCTGCTGATGATCTTGATGACATGGCGATTCCAGAATTTGCTTTGATGCCCTCACAGGAAGCTTCCACCGCCGAGACCATTGCGCGGCAGTTCAATCGGGCGATCCATGGATACCGCTTGAAGCTGACCGACACCTCCCAGCTTTCCGTTCTGATCCTGGACTCTCCTTCTGGTGCCAAAGGCCGCCTTTCGGTCCGGTATTATCAGGAACTCAGCGGCTCCCGGCTTCTGGAAAATATCGTTGACTGGCACAAAACCTTTGTGTGGCTTTTGGAATACCGCTCCCGCCCCGCACCGGCACAGCCCGGAACGAAACCCAAGCAGGAACATTTTTCGTTTGTCGGAGCACCCGCTCCGGAGGACATCGCGAAAGCTGCTTACGGAGAAAAGGTCGATCAGAAACTCAAGCAACAGACTTTGGAGCGCCTTGTTCCCTGTCTGGTAGAACGAAAGCCGCTGCCTTATGACCTTGTGCGAAGCGCTGTACGCCGTGCTACGGCAGGCGTCACGCTGGAGCCCTGGGAAGCCCGCAAGACCCGCAGCATCGCCTGTGCGCTGATCTGCGGTTATTACAACCGATCGAAAGGAGAATCTTATTCTATGGCATTGGATGAAACCTGCCGCGACCGCAGCTATCTGTTCGGCCGCATCCTCGCCTGCGCAGAGCAGGTCGAACGCTATGCACAAAACCTGACCACCGATGAAAAACGTACAACGAATGCCGAACGGGCACAGGTCATGTTCGTACAGCGACCCGCCAAAACGACCGTTCTGCTGCAAAACAAGCTCACGCCCTATCTGAGCCGCATCCAGTCCAAAAACGGCAGCCGACGCCGTTATCAGCTCATGCTGGATCTGATCGATCAGCTCGGTGAAGAAAACTTCACCAACAAACCCTTGAGCGAACTTTATCTCCTTGGCTATTCCAGCCAGCTGATGGCCTTCCGCCGTGAAAACGAAGAATCGAAAAAGAATTCCAATCCGAGTGAAGAATAAATAACAGGAGGATCTACTATTATGAGTACTTTGAACCATAAGATCGACTTTGCCCTTGTTCTTTCCGTCCGCCACGCAAACCCCAATGGGGACTCGCTCAATGGCAACCGCCCCCGTGAGACCTACGAAGGCTACGGCGAGATCTCGGATGTCTGCCTGAAACGAAAGATCCGCAACCGCATGATGGACCTCGGCGCTCCGGTTTTTGTGCAGTCCAATGACCGCTGCATCGACGGCTGCAAAAGCCTGAAAGACCGTGCTGACTCCATCCCTGCACTGAAAAAAGAAAAAGACGCCGATGTTTACGCAAAAGTCGCCTGCCAGACCTGGCTGGATGTGCGCAGCTTCGGCCAGGTGTTTGCCTTCAAGAATGGCGGTGAGGCCGACGGTGTCTCGATCGGTGTGCGTGGGCCCGTATCCATCCACCCGGCGTTCAGCGTTGACCCCGTCGAGATCAGCAGCCTGCAGATCACCAAAAGCGTCAACGGCGTATCCGGTGCAAAAAAATCCAGCGATACCATGGGCATGAAGCACCGTGTGGACTTCGGCGTCTATACGACCTTTGGCAGCATCAACTGCCAGCTTGCCGAAAAGACCGGCTTCACGCAGGAGGATGCCGACCTGATCAAGCAGGCTCTACTCACATTATTTGAGAACGACACGTCTTCTGCCCGGCCGGACGGCAGCATGGAGGTGATTCGCCTGTACTGGTGGGAGCACAACTGCAAGAGCGGTCAGTATTCCTCCGCCAAGGTCCACCGCTGCCTGCATGTGAAGTCAACCTGCGAGACACCTCGCAGCGCAGAGGATTACGAGATCACCTGCGACGAATTGGACGGTCTGACGCCGGAAGTGTATGATGAACACTGACGAATATCTGCAAATGTCCGGTATTCAACACTTTGCCTTTTGTAGAAGACAATGGGCGTTGGCCTACCTCGAACAGCAATGGTCTGAGAACCTTCGCACTGCGGAAGGGCGGCTGGAACATATCCGCTGCCATGATACCGCGCAGACCGAGCGGCGGGGCGATCTGCTCATCACGCGGGGGATGAAGGTCGTCAGCCACCGGCTGCGGCTCAGCGGAGACTGCGACGTTGTGGAATTCCGGGCGGACCCGGAGGGCATCCCGCTGCAGCACACCGAAGGCCGCTGGCGGCCCATGCCGGTGGAGTACAAACATGGCCGCGCCAAGGAGAACGACGCCGACCGGCTGCAGCTCTGTGCGCAGGCCATGGCTCTGGAAGAGATGCTGGCCTGTGATATCCCGCAGGCCGCGCTCTTCTACGAGGAAACACGGCGGCGGGAACTCGTCCCGCTGACGGACGCGCTGCGCCAAAAAACGCAGGCCATGGCCGACGAAATGAACCAGTATTTCGCCCGCGGCTACACGCCAAAAGTCAAGCCGGGAACCTTCTGCAACGCCTGCTCCCTCAAAGAGCTTTGCCTGCCCGCACTGTACAAACGCGCCGACCCCAGGGCCTACCTGAAAGCCTATCTGGACGAAGTGCAAGCGGAGGACACGCCATGAGACAGCTATTGACCCAGCTTTACGTCACTTCGGAAGACGCCTATCTTTCGCTCGACGGTGAAAATGTCGTGGTCAGCCGCCAGAAGACCGAGATCGGGCGGGTCCCGCTCCACACGCTGGAAGGGATCGTCTGCTTCAGCCGCTCCGGTGCAAGCCCGGCGCTCATGGGCAAATGCGCGGCCAAGGGCATCGACCTCTGCTTTTTCAGCCCCTACGGCCAGTTTTTGGCGCGCACCGTCGGCGAAGAGCGCGGCAATGTCCTGCTGCGGCAGACCCAGTACCGCATCTCCGACAGCGAAGCGCTGAGCTGCCGCTATGCGCGGTACTTCATCCTTGGCAAAGTTTACAACGCCCGCTGGGTACTGGAACGCGCCACCCGCGACCACCCGCAGCGCGTACCCGTAGAGGAACTCAAACGCACGAGTGCCCAGCTTGTGGCGGCGCTCCCGCTCATCGAACAGTGTGACGATCTCGACCAGCTGCGCGGTCTGGAAGGGGAAGCAGCGCAGCGCTACTTCGACTGCTTCGACTCCCTCATTTTACAGCAGCATGAAGCGTTTCCGTTCGTGTCCCGAAACCGTCGGCCTCCGCTGGACAATGTGAATGCTCTGCTCTCCTTCGCCTATTCTCTGCTGGCCCGCGACTGCGCTTCCGCACTGAGCAGCGTCGGGCTGGACCCGTATGTCGGCTTCCTGCACCGCGCCCGTCCCGGACGCCGCAGTCTGGCGCTGGACCTTATGGAAGAGCTTCGCGCCGTTTACGCAGACCGGTTCGTGCTGTCCTGCATCAACCAGAAGCTGCTGACAGCGAAGCACTTCCAGAAACAGGAGAATGGTGCTGTCCTCCTGACCGACGATGGCCGCCGCGCGTTTCTCAAAGCCTGGCAGACCAAAAAGCAGGAGCAGATCACCCATCCCTTCCTGAAAGAAAAACTGCCCTGGGGACTGGTGCCTTACGTGCAGGCGCTCCTTCTGGCGCGGACTCTGCGCGGTGATCTGGAACTGTATCCGCCATTCTTCTGGAAGTGAGGTTCGTCTATGCTGGTCCTGATCACCTACGATGTCAACACCGAGACCGCTGCTGGGCGCAAACGCCTGCGCAAAGTCGCCAAAAAGTGCGTAGACCACGGGCAGCGGGTGCAGAATTCTGTCTTCGAGTGCCTGCTGGACGCCGCGCAGTTTGCTGTTCTGAAGTCCGAGCTTGCCGCCCTCATCGACCCCGATCTGGACAGTCTGCGGTTTTATCAACTGGGCAACAACTATAAGACTAAGGTCGAGCACATCGGGGTTCATCCCCTGTTTGAATCCGGAGACGTGCTGATTTTCTAGCCCTCTCCCTCGGTGCGAATGGAAAGTGCTCATCCTTTTTCCGTCTCCTTCGCACCATGTTTTCAAGCCGTTCTGTGCAGATCGCGGCTCTTTTTTCGGATGTTTTTGGACAAGCTCTTCCAAATCTGTGCAGATCGTTTTATAATGAAACAAAAGCGGAGATGTTTTTCTCCGTTTTTGCAGTCGCCCTCCTCGCGGAGGGCGTGGATAGAAATACAGTGGTGGCTGCCGCACAGGTCAGCTCAGCGCGTCGCCCTCCTCGCGGAGGGCGTGGATAGAAATACGTCAACCTTAACCGTAACTTCGGGTCGCACGGGTCGCCCTCCTCGCGGAGGGCGTGGATAGAAATTTATATGCCGCCATAGCGCAAGCGGAGCGCGTGAGGTCGCCCTCCTCGCGGAGGGCGTGGATAGAAATATTTCAGTCAGGGAGAGGTGCAGGCTGCCAAAATGTCGCCCTCCTCGCGGAGGGCGTGGATAGAAATCCGTTGTCGGTGATGATGGAACGCAGTACAACAGTCGCCCTCCTCGCGGAGGGCGTGGATAGAAATATTCAGGGCCTGATTGATGCCGCTGGCTTCAACGGTCGCCCTCCTCGCGGAGGGCGTGGATAGAAATTGCAAAATCCTGAGAATACAGTTACGCTAAAGAGGTCGCCCTCCTCGCGGAGGGCGTGGATAGAAATTCTGGAGCAGGCCCGGCTCCTTGCCAGAGGTAGGTCGCCCTCCTCGCGGAGGGCGTGGATAGAAATTCGGATATAATGCTGGAGCTGCTGGATGATGCCGTAAGTCGCCCTCCTCGCGGAGGGCGTGGATAGAAATTGTGGAGAAGTGGAACCCGCAAGACCGAAACTCTGCAGTCGCCCTCCTCGCGGAGGGCGTGGATAGAAATATCCCCGGTGTGGGTACCGTTGTCGGCGGCCTCGGTCGCCCTCCTCGCGGAGGGCGTGGATAGAAATACGAGCTGACCACAATATCAATGACAACGGCCTCGGTCGCCCTCCTCGCGGAGGGCGTGGATAGAAATACCGATGCCAACTTCGACCCGGTGCACTTCTTTGAGTCGCCCTCCTCGCGGAGGGCGTGGATAGAAATGTAGTCGGTGTCGTTACCGAGGTAGGTCATAGAGTGTCGCCCTCCTCGCGGAGGGCGTGGATAGAAATGCTGATGGCTTCGATTTTGACACCATCAAAGACGGCCGTCGCCCTCCTCGCGGAGGGCGTGGATAGAAATTCCGCAGCCTTCCGATATGCTTCTCCAAAGCTGTCGTCGCCCTCCTCGCGGAGGGCGTGGATAGAAATTCCTTCAAGGCCGCGTCCATAGCCTGCTGCAGCTGTCGCCCTCCTCGCGGAGGGCGTGGATAGAAATAATAGGGATTTCAATTCGGATTGTTTCAGCCATTTGTCGCCCTCCTCGCGGAGGGCGTGGATAGAAATATCCCTGACCTTGTGTTCAATAACGGAGACAAGAGTCGCCCTCCTCGCGGAGGGCGTGGATAGAAATTTCATCCACGTTACCAGCGCATAGGCCGCGTGTTGTCGCCCTCCTCGCGGAGGGCGTGGATAGAAATGCATCTGTGCATCCGCTCCGGGTGGCAGACCGTCGTCGCCCTCCTCGCGGAGGGCGTGGATAGAAATTTCTACTGCTAACCGGCACTCTAGCGGAAGATTCCGTCGCCCTCCTCGCGGAGGGCGTGGATAGAAATTCGCTGTCCACGATGTTCTCTACCAACTGGACGCGTCGCCCTCCTCGCGGAGGGCGTGGATAGAAATATCAAAAAGTCGCTGCCGACCGCAGGCCTTGGCGTCGCCCTCCTCGCGGAGGGCGTGGATAGAAATTGCCGAGGTCGAACAGGTGATGAACCTGCAATACCGTCGCCCTCCTCGCGGAGGGCGTGGATAGAAATTTGCCGTTCATCTGCTGCCTGGACGCGAAAGACCAGTCGCCCTCCTCGCGGAGGGCGTGGATAGAAATAGCCGGGCCGCTGCACCAGTGCTCAAGCCCAGGATGTCGCCCTCCTCGCGGAGGGCGTGGATAGAAATTTGTTGGCCAGCAGCATGCTCATGTTGCTGGGTGCAGTCGCCCTCCTCGCGGAGGGCGTGGATAGAAATGCCTATGCGGGCATTGATGTCTATGGCATTTTGGCGTCGCCCTCCTCGCGGAGGGCGTGGATAGAAATATCCCTTCTGGATGAACACCGAGAAGAACAAGTAGTCGCCCTCCTCGCGGAGGGCGTGGATAGAAATACCCTCCTGCCATCATTGGAGTTGCAAAAATCAGCGTCGCCCTCCTCGCGGAGGGCGTGGATAGAAATACTTCTCGATCTAATCCTGCCGCCCGAATTTGGTCGTCGCCCTCCTCGCGGAGGGCGTGGATAGAAATAACCTGTTCGGCTCGTCCAATATTCAGGCATACGGCGTCGCCCTCCTCGCGGAGGGCGTGGATAGAAATGCATCAGCCTCAGTCGGCGGCTCTTCTGCGGTCTGTCGCCCTCCTCGCGGAGGGCGTGGATAGAAATATTGTTTCTGCGGCTTCGTGTTCCGACGTAAAAATGTCGCCCTCCTCGCGGAGGGCGTGGATAGAAATACTATGCCGGACAACCGCGCAAAAAACACGTTCCCGTCGCCCTCCTCGCGGAGGGCGTGGATAGAAATCCTATCGGAACTTCGCAGACCGGAAAGCAATTTGTCGCCCTCCTCGCGGAGGGCGTGGATAGAAATATCTCACGCATGGAGGGCAGATAGACCTTATCCTGTCGCCCTCCTCGCGGAGGGCGTGGATAGAAATAGACTAGGGTCGCGAGAGAGGGTTCCGGTGATCGTCGCCCTCCTCGCGGAGGGCGTGGATAGAAATTGGAGTACATCGAGCAGGTGGAGGCCGATAATCCGTCGCCCTCCTCGCGGAGGGCGTGGATAGAAATTGCGGTCGTTTCGGGTCTATGGCTGAGGCCCGTCGGTCGCCCTCCTCGCGGAGGGCGTGGATAGAAATGGCAAAAAGACTCTGTCAGCGCAGACGTATCCCGCGTCGCCCTCCTCGCGGAGGGCGTGGATAGAAATATGATGCTGCCGACAATGTTCTTACCCGCCTCTAGTCGCCCTCCTCGCGGAGGGCGTGGATAGAAATGATGTTATCTGCTGGGTCGTGCCCATCGTCCAAGGGTCGCCCTCCTCGCGGAGGGCGTGGATAGAAATGTTAAGAACTTCAAAGGCATTGGAAATGGCACGAGTCGCCCTCCTCGCGGAGGGCGTGGATAGAAATACAGAAAATGGTTAAGCGTGGAATTTGCGTTCTTTGTCGCCCTCCTCGCGGAGGGCGTGGATAGAAATTTCGGAGCAGACATTAAGCCGAAGTGAGCCAAAGGTCGCCCTCCTCGCGGAGGGCGTGGATAGAAATGCAGCTTGTTTTGCAAGCCATAATGTTTTCCTCCTGTCGCCCTCCTCGCGGAGGGCGTGGATAGAAATGACACCATCACGCTGGAGGCGAACCGCAGCAGATGTCGCCCTCCTCGCGGAGGGCGTGGATAGAAATGTGAGATTCCAAGCGTTTAAGCAAGTTTTAATCAGTCGCCCTCCTCGCGGAGGGCGTGGATAGAAATTCCGTGGCCGGGCAAAGAAGCTGTCCCCCGGCGGTCGCCCTCCTCGCGGAGGGCGTGGATAGAAATATGCCAGCTTCCAGTTGTACGCAGTCGCCCCGGTGTCGCCCTCCTCGCGGAGGGCGTGGATAGAAATATCGGACTGGCCGAAACCATCCGGGTCGTAGACGTCGCCCTCCTCGCGGAGGGCGTGGATAGAAATACCTCCAATCAAATTCAAGGAAAAAGCCAAGGGCGTCGCCCTCCTCGCGGAGGGCGTGGATAGAAATAGTCCTCGGTGTCGCCCTGTTCGACGGCGTTCTGGTCGCCCTCCTCGCGGAGGGCGTGGATAGAAATCCAAATATGCGCGGGAAGTGGGTTACTGTCTTAGCGTCGCCCTCCTCGCGGAGGGCGTGGATAGAAATTTGATGATTTCCCGCTTGGCATCGACGCTCAGAGTCGCCCTCCTCGCGGAGGGCGTGGATAGAAATTCGCTGTCCACGATGTTCTCTACCAACTGGACGCGTCGCCCTCCTCGCGGAGGGCGTGGATAGAAATATCAAAAAGTCGCTGCCGACCGCAGGCCTTGGCGTCGCCCTCCTCGCGGAGGGCGTGGATAGAAATTGCCGAGGTCGAACAGGTGATGAACCTGCAATACCGTCGCCCTCCTCGCGGAGGGCGTGGATAGAAATTTGCCGTTCATCTGCTGCCTGGACGCGAAAGACCAGTCGCCCTCCTCGCGGAGGGCGTGGATAGAAATGACAACATCGACGTGCCCGGCCTGATTGTAGGAGGTCGCCCTCCTCGCGGAGGGCGTGGATAGAAATGGCAAAAGAGGTCTGCGACATTCCGGTGCGGGAGAGTCGCCCTCCTCGCGGAGGGCGTGGATAGAAATGACGAAGCAGGAAACCTCCTGAGCACAAAAGAGGTCGCCCTCCTCGCGGAGGGCGTGGATAGAAATGTTCTTGCCCTGAATCAGATTCAGCCCCTGCATGAGTCGCCCTCCTCGCGGAGGGCGTGGATAGAAATGTCCAGCCGGTGCACGAGGGAATTGTACTGCTCAATGTCGCCCTCCTCGCGGAGGGCGTGGATAGAAATACATAATTGTTATATCATAGGAGATGGAAAGGAAGTCGCCCTCCTCGCGGAGGGCGTGGATAGAAATTTCCGGGAAAGGCTATGTCAATCCGATTGCGTACGTCGCCCTCCTCGCGGAGGGCGTGGATAGAAATGCTTCTGTACGAAAGCGGCCACGCGCCGCCAGGTCGCCCTCCTCGCGGAGGGCGTGGATAGAAATTCCTGTTACCACCTGTAGGCGTGGCGGTGTAAACGTCGCCCTCCTCACGGAGGGCGTGGATAGAAATATGCAGAAGCCATCCCACAGACGGTCTTTCTGAGAGTCGCCCTCCTCACGGAGGGCGTGGATAGAAATCTCTGGTCAGCGGTCTTGTCCGCGCTGCTGAAGTGTCGCCCTCCTCGCGGAGGGCGTGGATAGAAATATCTTTTCCGTCGGCTCCGGGTTCTTACCGTTCAGTCGCCCTCCTCGCGGAGGGCGTGGATAGAAATTCCTTGCCCCAGCTAACAGCGTATTCTGCCCTGCATCCCGGCATCGCCAACCTTTCCCCCGTTGGCCTCATCGTGCGCGGTGTAAAACAAAAGCAAAAGGCGGCATGACCCGTTGTCTGGGCCACGTCGCCTTTTGCTTCAGGGCTCGTTTGCCTGCAGCACACAGGCACAATACCCCGGTTCGGGCTGATAACAGTGGATGGTCAGGTATTTGTCCACCTCCGGGCTGTAATCGTGGAGGGTATGCTTCGTACCGTTCAGCGCCACATCTGCATAGGACACCAGCCACTTTTTGTCCCCATTGGGGAACACCTTGTAAAACGAGCGGTCCAGCATTTCCTCCACCGGCACACCTTCGATATTGGCCATTTCCGCATTGCAATAGCGGAAGATGAAATCCACGCCGTGTCCGTCCTCATTGAAGACCAGCTCGATGACGCAGAACGCCAGCGGCATATCATCCAGCAGGCTGCATTTTTCCAGCAGGCTCATGCTCATGGGGCGAGGCTTCGTGTCGGACAGCCCGATCTCCGTGCGCAGGCGGCGGTGGCTGCTCAGGCCGCGCTTGCGTCCCTGAAACGTGCGGCCGTCCGACATGGTATAAACGCCATCGTTGCCGATGTTTACGATCTGGCTGCGGTTCACTGCGATTCCCTTGCTGATGTTCAGGAACTGATCTTCCGGCAGAACAGACAGGACGCTGTGCATCGGCGCATACAGCGCGGCTTCCCCGCCGTCCATGCGGTGAAGGACCGTTTTCCGGTCGCTGCGGTAAAGATATAAAATGTTTTCCGGGCAGAGATTGTGTTTTTGCATCCATCGATTCAGGTCGCTCATTGCAGTGCTCCTTTGTCAGTTGATGACTTTAGTATAACATACTGCTGTGCATCGGACAAGGAGGATTCATAAAAAGCACAATTCAATGGAGCTTTCGACAATAATCTGAGGTGCTTTTTGTTGAAACTCACGTTTTTGGCGTATCATGCATAGAAAGTGTTGACTTCCCGGCATTCTTTTCGTATGATGAACACAGAACACCGAATGGTTATTCCCATAAGGCGCATATGCCTAAAACAAAAAGCATAACAGGAGGTTTCATGTTATGAAAATGACCCGCCGGAAATTTCTGAACGTTTCCGCTGCGGCTGCGGTGGTCTGCGCAGCTACACTTTTGCCCGTAGAGAAAGCCGCCGCAGCACAACAAACGATGGCGGCGCAGGAACTTCTGGAACAGGCGTATCTGTACGCCTTTCCACTGGTGATCATGGACGCTACCCGGACGGCTTCCACAAACACCCGCACAGCTACAAGCAACAAGGCTCCCATCAACCAGTTCATCCATGCGGAAAAGCTGGCAGATGCAACGACCCGTGTGGTGGTTACGCCGAATGTGGATACCATCTATACGCAGGCGTTTCTGGATGTCGGCGCAGAACCAATGATCTACGGCGTGCCGCAGACCGACCGCTTTTTTAATGTACAGGTGCTGGATGCGTGGACAAACACCGCCGCCGTGCTGGAAACGCCGGGGCTTTACGCCATTACCCGTGCAGACTGGCAGGGCGAACTGCCGGAAGGGGTGCAGCGCATTGATGTGCCTACCACGATGGTCTGGACCATTGCCCGCATCGTGCTTTCCGGACAAGAGGACCTGCCCAACGTCCGGGCCATTCAGGATAAGATGCAGCTGATGCCGCTTTCCGCCTATCAGGCGGGTGGATGGACCGCCCCCGCAGGCAGCTATGACCCTGCCAATGACTTTGTGCCGGTAAAGCACGTTCTTGCCATGGACGCAAAGGAATTTTTTGATACCGCCAACCAGCTGATGGAAACCAACCCGCCCGCTGCGGCAGACGCGCCGGTACTCCGGGAGCTTGCAGCACTGCACATCGGCCCCGGTGAGAAGTTCGATGACAAGGCGCTGGGTCTGTTCAGTGGGCTGCGCTGGAAGCTGATGCTGCTCCAGCTGAAGAAAAAGCTGCTGAGCGAATCGAAGGGCTATACGCGCCAGATGGGTCAGTGGACCTATTTCGGCGACCCCATCGGCAACTTTGGCACAACATATACCTACCGTGCCATGGTGGCGCTGCGGGGTCTGGGTGCCAACACCACCGATGTTGCCATCTACCCCAAAACCGATGTGGACAGCACCGGCGCAGTCCTGACCGGTAAAAAGACCTACACACTGCATTTCGATTCGTTCCCGCAGACATTAGAGAAGGGTTTTTGGTCCGTAACCGCCTATGGCAAGGACGATTTTCTCATCGACAATCCCATCGATCGCTACTGTATCAATGACCGGTCTGTCTTGAATCGAAATGCAGACGGTTCTGTTGATATCACACTTTCCCATGCGATGCCGGAAAACACGGAGAACTGGCTTCCCATCGGAGAGACTGAATTTCATCTCTTCCTGCGCATCTATAAGCCCGACTGGAATGCCCTGCGCGGCTGGCAGCCGCCCACGGTTTGTGTAAAATCGCCCCAGATATAACGGAGGCAAACGACTATGAAGATGACCCGCAGAAACTTTATTTCCGCTTCGGCAGCTGCAGCTTTGGCCTGCGGCGCATCCCTGACTGCGCATGCAGCAGGCAGCACCGATGAAAACGGTCTGAACTTTATCACAGACATTTTCAAGGACTCCACCCAACCGGGCGAGACCGAAGAGGCAACGGCTATCACGGCAGAAAAGAACGCCGCATGGTATGAAGCGCTGGATTTTTCCGACCGGCGGGAGTTTGCCAACGCAGAGCGCGGCTGGCTGGACAACGCGGAAGGCAGGATCATTGATGGTGATGATAACAGATCTGCATGGGATCTGCAGAGCTACGGCGATTTGAACCGGGACGCACCGGACACCGTCAATCCGAGCCTGTGGCGGAACACGCAGCTGAACGCCAAGGCCGGTCTGTTTGAAGTGTGCGACGGCATCTATCAGGTGCGCGGCTTCGATATGGCCAATACGACCTTTATCCGCACCGACCATGGCTGGATCGTGTTTGACGTGTTGATGTGCAGGGAAAACATGAAAGCCGCCAAGGAACTGATGGAAAACCGCTTCGGCCCGCTGGAGATCAAGGCCGTACTGTACAGCCACTCTCATGTGGATCACTTCGGCGGCGTGGAGGGTATCATCGACCGCGCACAGGCAGCAGATGCGAGTCTTTCGCTCCAAGACCAGCTGGCTTCCGGCAAGGTCCCTGTGCTTGCGCCGGCAGGCTTTCTGAAGCACGCCATCCGCGAGAATGTCTATGCGGGCATCGCCATGGCGCGGCGCGCACAGTTCCAATACGGCACGGTGCTTGACAAGGGCGAAAAGGGTGCGCTGAGCGTGGGCATCGGCATGGGACAGTCCACCGGTACGGTGTCCCTCATCGCTCCCACCTACGAGATCGGGGAAGATGTTCCGAAACTGACCATTGACGGGCTGGAGATCGAGTTCCAGCTGACCCCCGGCACCGAAGCCCCCGCCGAAATGAACGCCTATTTCCCGAAATACCGCGCCCTCTGGATGGCGGAAAACTGCACCGGCACCCTGCACAACCTCTACACCCTGCGCGGCGCAGAGGTGCGCGATGCCAACGAGTGGGCAAAGTATATCATCGAGGCCGACCAGCGCTTCTGCGATAAGACCGATGTGGTGTTCCAGAGCCACAACTGGCCGCATTGGGGCGAGGAGATCCATGAGTATCTGCTGAATACAGCCTCCATCTATAAGTTCATCCACGACCAGACCCTGCATTACATGAACCAGGGGTATACCTCGAATGAGATCTCGGCGATGCTGACCCTGCCCAAAAAACTGGAAAAGGTCTGGTACACCCGGCCGTATTACGGCACACTGGCACACAATTCCAAGGCCGTTTACCAGAAATATCTGGGCTGGTACGATGCCAACCCGGTCAACCTGAACCCGCTCCCGCCCAGCGATACTGCCAGGAAGCTGGTGGAATATCTGGGCAGCACAGAGCTGGTGCTCTGCAAAGCGAAAAAAGACTACGAAAAGGGCGAGTATCAATGGGTAGCGCAGATCACCAAAGAACTGGTCTACGCCGACCCATCCAATCAGAAAGCACGCAATCTGTGTGCAGATGCACTGGAACAGCTTGGCTATCAGGCAGAGTCCGGCGCGTGGCGCAATGCCTATCTGATGGGTGCCGCCGAGCTGCGCAAGGGCAACCTGTCCAAACTGGCGCGCACAGCCAATGGACTGGCCGCGACAATGGGCGAGATGACCATCGCCATGTTGCTGGATTACATCGCTATCATGACCGATGCCAATGCCGCCCAGAACGACGATCTGACTCTGAATCTGACGGTGACAGATGTGAATGAACAGTTCTATGTAACCCGTAAGAATGGCATCCTGCTGTCTTACCCCGGCGAGAACCATCCGGATGCGCAAGCTTCCGTCACCTGCAAGCGTCTGCAGCTCTTTGCCTTGATGACAGGTCAGCAGGCCGGGCAGGTACAGATCAGCGGCGATGCCACCGCTCTGAAGCGCCTGCTGGCGTACGCCTCCAAGTTCGAGAAGACGTTCAATGTGATCGAACCGTAAAAACTGACTGCAAACAAAAAACGACAGGAGCTGTTTTCTGCGGCTCCTGTCGCTTTTTGTTTCCTGTGCGCGTTCGCGTGAACTCTCAGCTTGCCTTCTGGGCCTCCCCCTTCGGGAAGATGATCTTACAATAGGCCGCTGGAGTATGCCCAGCTTGTGCTGGGTGGGGAGATTGTGCAAGCAAATACGCTTATTCCGCCTTTCCTTCCAGCCTGCTTTTATACCCTTCGCCCCATGCCCGCATGGCATCCAGAACCGGTTTCAAACTATATCCCAATTCGGTCAGCGTATATTCCACCCGGGGCGGCACTTCAGCATAGACCTTCCGGGTCAGCAATCCGCTTTCCTCCATCTGCCGCAGCTGAGCGGTCAAAACCTTCTGGGTCACATGGCCGATGGACTTTTTCAGTTCTCCAAAACGCTTTGTGCCCGGCATCAGATCCCGGAGGATCAGCACCTTCCATTTATCGCTGATGAGGGTCAGGGTGGTCTCCACCGGGCAGGCCGGGAGTTCTTTGAGGATTTCCTTTTCCATAATTACCTCCAAGGGAATTTCAAGTGGTCATCGTGCCGGATGCACGGATACCACAAACCGCTTTATGGCATCATTATAGCTTTCAACAGCAAAAAAAGCAAGCAGCATCGCAATAGTATCTTTCCGGTAACTACACCACAATATTGTGCGTACTTCACAAGCCGCACAAAGCGCATTACAATAAAGCTGTCCGAAAAAAACAATGTATGGAGGTACATCCCATGAATAAAGTCGTAGAATTTCTGAACGCAAACCCGGTGCAGTATCTGGCCACCGTAGGCCGTGACGGCAAGGCCAAGTGCCGTCCCTTCATGTTTGCCGGTGAGCTGGACGGCAAGCTGTGGTTCTGCACCAACAACCAGAAGGATGTTTACAAGGACCTGCAGGCAAACCCCAATATCGAGATCTCCGTTTCCAGCCCGGAGTACGCATGGATCCGTCTGCATGGCAAGGCTGTGTTTGAAAACAACATGACCGCCAAGGAGATGTGCATCGCAAACCCCATCGTGAAGAGCCAGTACGGCGAGGCCACCAACCCCATCTTTGAGGTGTTCTATCTGGAGGATGCCCACGGCATCATTGCAGACTTCTCCGGCAATCCTCCCTACGAGTTCTAAGAAACTCGCTCAATTCAACATCTTCGGGGCAAGGTGAAATCCCTGACCGGCAGTAAAGTCTGCGAAGCGCAAAAGCGCCCGATGCGGTGAAACTCCGCAACCGACGGTATAGTCCGGATGAAAGAAGATATGAGGAAGTAGCCCCGCAGGAAAACCCGTCCTGTGGGGCTGTTTCAAATCCAAGCTTATCATTGGCAGCTTTGCCATGCTGATGTACAAGCGGCTTGCGCCGATTCTGAAAGGTCGTTGACGGTATGACGAAACAAGATTATTTGGAATTACTGGTGAAAAATATCCATTCCACCACCGTGGCAACCATTGGGGCGGACGGTCATCCCCAGACCCGCGTGATCGACATGATGCTGTGGGATGAACAGGGCGTGTACTTTCTCACAGCCAAGGGCAAAGCGTTCTACGCCCAGCTGATAGAGCAGGGCTATATCGCCTTGTCCGCCACTAAAGATAAGCTCTCGATCTCCCTGCGGGGAAAGATCAGGAACATCGGCAGCGAGAAACTGGATGAGATTTTCGAGAAAAACACCTATATGCAGTCCATCTATCCCGGCGATACCCGCAGTGCCCTAGAGGTGTTCTGCCTGTATGAGGCGGACGGCGAATATTTTGACATCAGCGTTCCGGCGCACATTGTCCGGGACAGCTTCACCATTGGCAAAGCAACACAGGAAGCACCGGGTTACTATGTAGGCAAAAGCTGCATCGGCTGTAAGCTGTGCTACTCTGTCTGTCCGCAGAAGTGCATCGACATTACCAAGAAGCCGGTGGTCATTGACCAGCACCACTGTCTCCACTGCGGGCGGTGTGCGGAAGCCTGCCCTAAGCAGACAATCGAAAAGAGGGTTTGACTATGAACCAGAGTGAGCGGCGAACGATCCTTATTCAGGTTCTTTTGAAAGAACACCCGGAGTATCAGGGACTGCGGATACCAACAGGCGCAGACACCCAGCGGCAGCTTCTGCGGGGCTTGCTGAATATCCGTGAACCACGGCGTATCGGCACAGACTTTCTGCAAATACAGGATGCGTACCTGCAAGAGGAAATCGCCGCAAAAGGCATCACCGATGCAGCTGACCTAGTACCCCTGCAGCCGGGGCTGTACCTCTGGCAGGGGGACATTACCACCCTGAAATGCGATGCCATTGTCAACGCCGCCAACAGCGGCATGACCGGCTGCTACTGCCCGAACCACAGCTGTATCGACAACGCCATCCACACCTATGCCGGGGTGCAGCTGCGTCTTGCCTGTGCGGAGATCATAGACAGGCAGGGACACCCGGAACCCACCGGACAGGCAAAGATCACGGCTGCATTTGATCTGCCCTGCCGCTATGTGCTGCACACCGTCGGCCCGATTATCAACGGGCGCGTGACAAAAGCAGACAAGGAACTGCTGTCCTCGTGCTACCGTTCCTGTCTGGAGCTGGCGGCAGAAAAGGGGCTGGAAAGTGTGGCGTTCTGCTGCATTTCCACGGGAGAGTTTCACTTTCCAAACCAGCTTGCAGCAGAGATTGCGGTGCAGACTGTGAAAGAGTTCCTGCAAACACCCACAAGCATCAAAAAGGTGATCTTCAATGTTTTCAAAGATATGGACAAAAAAATCTACGAACGACTGCTCCGGACCGATTGATACGCTGCGGCAGGTTCTGCGCCATGCCGATGCAGTGGTCATTGGTGCAGGTGCAGGGCTTTCTACCTCGGCAGGTTTTGCCTATGACGGGGAACGGTTCCGGGAATATTTTTCCGATTTTGCGGCAAAGTACGGCATCCGGGATATGTACTCCGGCGGCTTTTATCCATATTCTTCGCCGGAAGAGCACTGGGCTTACTGGAGCCGCTATATTTACATCAACCGTTATCAGGACGCGCCCAAGCCGGTGTATCAAGACCTGTTTTCTCTTGTGAAAGACAAGGACTACTTTGTGCTGACCACCAACGTGGACCACTGCTTCCAGAAAGCAGGGTTCGACAAAAAGCGGTTGTTCTACACGCAGGGGGATTACGGTCTGTTCCAGTGCAGTGAGCCCTGCTGTCAGGAAACGTATGACAATGATAAGCTTATCCGGCAGATGGTGGAAGCGCAAGGGTATATCATTGCACCGGATGGTCAGCTGACCGTGCCGGAGAATACCATCCTGAAAACTTATATCCCGTCCGAGCTTGTGCCACATTGTCCGCATTGCAGCAGACCCATGAGCATGAACCTGCGTGCAGACGATACCTTTGTAGAGGATGAAGGCTGGCACCGTGCGGCAGAGCGATACCGTGAATTTCTGCGCCGTCACGAGGGACAGCGCATCCTCTTTCTGGAATTGGGGGTTGGCTACAACACCCCGGTCATCATCAAGTATCCGTTCTGGCGGATGACCGCTAAAAATCCAAACGCATTCTACGCCTGCATCAATCAGGGGCAGACCATTTGCCCGCCGGAGATCAAGCGGCAGTCTGTCTGCATTCATGCAGATATTGGCGCTATGATAGCGCAATTGTGACCCACAAGAGGGCTGGCATCGTCCAGCCCTCTCTCTTTTTTCCAAAGTTTTTGATGCATTTTCTTGCATTCTGCCGAAAGTGGCGTGTTTTCAAAAGTTCGCGTTTGCGCAGCGAAGCGGAGCAATGAAAGCCCCAGTGGGGCTTTTAAGCGACAGAACGGTCTTGCGTAGCAAGATGGAGGGGCCTCGCCCCGACAAGTTCCAGTTTGCCGTACTCGTTCCCAGCAGGGTTTAGGTCCGCCATCTGGTAAGAGCCATCCGCTTCGGCTGATGGCTCTTGTTGTTTTATCTGGCGCTTTACCGGGGTGTATGATATACTCAGACAGACAAAGGAGAAGAAATATGAACTACTACACCGCCCCCATGGAGGGCCTCACCGACCGAATCTGGCGTCAGGCGCACCAGCGCTGGTTCGGGGCGCCCGGCGCGCCTGCCCGCTATTATGCCCCCTTCATCTCCCCGCCCGAGAACCGGGTGCTTATCAAAAAGAAGATGGCAGAGCTGGACCCGGCAGCGAATCCCGGCGCACCGGTCATCCCCCAGCTGCTGGCCAAAGACGGCGCTCTGGCCGCCTGGATGATCGGCGAGCTGCGGAAGATGAGCTACACCGAAGTCAATCTCAACTTCGGCTGTCCCTCCGGCACTGTCACCGCCAAAGGCAAGGGTGCCGGGATGCTGCGCGACCTCTCGAAGCTCGAAGTCTTTCTCGACGAAGTCTTCTCGCAGGCCGAAGGCCCCATCTCCGTCAAGACCCGGCTGGGCGTCACCAGCCCGGAGGAGTTCGAAGCCATCCTCGACCTCTACGACCGCTGCCCCATCTGTGAGCTGACCGTCCACCCCCGGGTCATGCGCCAGCTCTACCGGGGCGAGGCCGACCGCGCCGCTTTTGCAAACTATCTGCCCCACTGCCGGATGCCCGTCTGCTACAACGGCGACATCACCACACCGGCCCAGCTGAAAGCACTGGAAGCGGAGTTCCCGAACCTCTCCGGCATCATGGTGGGGCGGGGCATCATCGCCGACCCGGCCCTGCTGCGGCAGGCTGTGGGCGGTGCGCCCGCCTCGAAGGAAGAGCTGCGGGGCTACCTCGACGAGCTCTACCACGGCTACACCGAGGCCTTCGGCATGGCCAGCTGTGCCGTCAGCCGGATGAAGGCCCACTGGCACTACCTCATCCAGCGGTTCGAGGGCTCCGAAGCGTTCGAGAAGCAGCTGCGCAAGGCCCGGGAGGGCTGGGAGTATGAGGTGGTGGTGAACCAGCTGTTCACTCTGCCGCTTTTATGAGCCTGTGAGCAGCGCGAGACGGAGAGGTTTTTATAAAACAAAAAAGCCTGCCGTCCCGTAGGACAGCAGGCAAAAGGCAGAGATTCTCAGACGTTCAGATAGCTGCGCAGCATAGCCTGCAGCAGGTCGTCACGGTCCACTTTGCGGATGAGGGAACGAGCCCCCTTATAAGTCGTGATATAGGTAGGATCTTCGGACAGGATATAGCCCACCAGCTGGTTGACGGGGTTATAGCCTTTTTCCTTGAGTGCGTCGTACACCTGCTGCACGACTTCATGGATCTCGATGTCCTTCTGATCGTGGATGGAGAAAATGGCAGTTGCGTCGCCCACGAAATACACCCCCTTAAATAACTATGATTTATTGTACACGACTTGCGGCAAAACTTCAAGTTTCCCCGGCGAGATTTGCACATTTTGCTTAAATTTTTTCGATTTTATCATGCAAATCAGCAAAGCTGTTTTTGCAGAAAGAGGCATATTATGATCTATGGCATCGGCTGCGACCTCTGCAGCACCGCCCGGATGGCAAAGAGCCTCGGCGGTGCCCACGGCCCTGCTTTTGCGGCCAGAGTCTTCGGCCCGTCCGAGCGGGAGGCTCTGGGCCTTACAGGGAGCATCCCGGACCCGCTCAGCGCCCACAAATCCGCCAGCGCGGCGGCAGATTTTGCCGCGAAGGAAGCCTTCCTCAAGGCGGCAGGCACCGGCCTTGCAGGGCCTTTCGCCCTCTGCGAGATCGAGGCCGTCCGGCTGGAAAGCGGCGCTCCGGAATACCGCTTTTCGGGCGGCAGCGCACGGTGGATGGCCGCACACGGCCTGCGGGCCAGTCTCTCCCTGAGTCACGACGGCGGCATGGCGCTGGCGTTCTGCATTCTGGAAACGGAAACCTGAATCTCCCTCCCGCATACAATGAGAGCAAGCTGTCCCCGCGTGCATAGCCTGCCCCCTGCCTGCCCATAATAAGGCCAGCAGAGGACGGCACCGCGCACCACATAGCGGGCCTCCCAGTATGCAAGGAGGGAGTTTTCATGGAGGTACACAGAGGAGAAGTTTTCTACGCCGACCTTTCGCCCGTCGTCGGCTCCGAACAGGGCGGTGTCCGCCCGGTGCTCATCGTGCAGAATGAGATCGGCAACCGGCACAGCCCCACGGTCATTGCAGCCGCCATTACATCCCGGCTGGACAAAGCCCGGCTTCCCACCCACATCAACATCCGGGCCGCCGACACGGGCCTCGCCAAGGACAGCGTCGTCCTGCTCGAGCAGATCCGCACGCTGGACAAACACCGCCTGCGGGAGCGGGCCGGGCAGATCACCCCGGAGGACCAGCGGCGGGTCAATCAGGCACTGGATGTCAGCCTGGGGCTGGATTCCTATTAAAAACAACAGACGAAAAAAGCACAAAAATGCCGCTCCCATCCGGTCTGGATGAGGGCGGCATTTGTTGTTTTGTGGAAGATCTTCTGTTTACCCGTTCTTGGCGGATTCCTCTGCATCGTGGAGCAGCGCTTGCTCGCGGATCTTGGCCAGCGTTTCCTCGCTGAGGATATGCTCTGCCTTGCAGGCGTCCTCGGCAGCGATCTTCTCGTCCACGCCCAGCTGCATAAAGAAGTGGGTCAGCAGACGGTGGCGGCTGTAAATGCGTTCCGCGATCTCACGGCCCGGATCCAGCAGGGTCAGGTTGCCCTCGCCGTCCACCGCGATATAGCCGTTTTCCCGCAGTTTTTTCATGGCAATGCTGACGCTGGCTTTGGTATAGCCAAGCTCATTGAC
>ENA-OUQP01000362-OUQP01000362.1-human-gut-metagenome-genome-assembly--contig:-NODE-362-length-44515-cov-17.844309_pt1 | contig 44515 bp, 34 predicted proteins | sample MGYA00237951_ERZ548836 | MGnify/ENA primary metagenome ERZ548836 (study PRJEB26490, sample SAMN05194702) | human gut metagenome | biome: terrestrial biome; feature: human-associated habitat; material...
AAGCCACTGCAGTGTCTGCGGAACCGTACTCAAAGCTCAGACCACAACAGCAGCGCTTGGCCATAGCTGGGATAACGGAAAGGTGACAAAAGCAGCGACCTGCACCACAGCCGGAACGAAGACCTACACCTGCACCCGCTGCAAGAAAACACGCACAGAAACGATCGCAGCCACAGGCCACAAAGCAGTAAAAGACGCAGCGGTAGCAGCCACCTGTGAAACAGCAGGAAAGACAGAAGGAAGCCACTGCAGTGTCTGCGGAACCGTACTCAAAGCTCAGACCACAACAGCAGCGTTAGGTCATGATTACGGAGAGTGGAAAACAATAAAGGCTGCAACTTATACAGAACCGGGACAGGCAGAAAGAGTTTGCAGAAGAAATGCATCACACAAAGAATACCGTCAGCTCCCGATACTGGAAAAAGCGAAGATCGCTCTGTCAGCCTGCAGCATTCAGTTGTCAGAACAGACCTATGTATACGATGGAATCGAAAAAACACCAACAGTAACCATCACTTACAACAAAAAAACACTGACAGAAGGAAAAGACTATCAGGTATATTTCGCAGATAATGTAAATCCGGGAACAGCAAAGATCACCGTGATCGCCAAAGCCGACAGCGATTATACAGGAACAGCAACAAAAACCTTTGAGATCCGAAAAGCACTTCAGGAAAATGCAACGGTGATCGAACCGGGCGCATTCAGCAACTGTACAAACCTGGTGAATCTGAATATCAAAGAAAACGTAACAGAAATAGGCGACAACGCATTTGCAGACAGCAAAAATCTGCAGAATATCTATTTCTACGGCAACAGCCCGAAACTCGGAAATAACATCTTCAAAAATGTAACTGCAACCGTATACTATCCATACACAGACAAAACCTGGTCCCTGGATATCCTCCGGGATTACGGTGGAAATATTACCTGGGTACCATGGGATCCAAAGACAGGCAGTCCGGCAAAACGAAGCCTTGCATTGTGTGATATCAGGATCGCAGAGCAGAAATACACCTATGACGGAACCGAAAAAACACCGGAAATGATCATCATGGATGGAAACTATACACTGCGGAAAAACACAGATTACACTGTAAAATGCAGCAATAACATCAATGCGGGAAATGCAGAGCTGGAGATCACAGGAGCCGGAAATTACAGCGGAACCTACAAAGCAGGATTTCTTATCGAGCAGACAAAGCCGAGCCTGAAATTTGACAGAAAAACAATAACTGTAAAATACGGCACAAAACCATTCCTCTGTGCACTGTCTGAAAAAACAACAGACGGAACCATAACCTACAGTTCCAGTAACCCCAAAGCTGCCGTCGTAGATCCAGCCACCGGTAAAGTAACCATCAAAGGCGGAGGAACCGCGGCGATCATGGCATACGCTGCAAAGGGAACCAATTATACCTCCGGCTCCACCTTCTGCACCATCAAAGTAACAAAACGTAGCAATACCATCAAAGCCTCCAATATCCGGCGGACCTGGTATGCAAAAGTCCGGAATATCAGCATCAATGCAAAAGTTTATGGGAAAGCTCCGCTGAAATATTCTTCCAGCAGTAAATCTGTAAAGGTAGACAAAAAAGGAAGGATCACGATTGCGGCAAAATTCACCGGCAGTGCAAGGATCACGATCCGTTCTTCCGCCACAGCAGGATACAATGCCGCCACAAAGCACATTACGGTCACAGTCAACCCGGCAGGAACTACTCTGACGACGGCAAAGAACCTGTCAGGCAGAAAAGCGCAGATCACATGGAAGAAAAACGGATATGTGACCGGATATGAGATCCAGTATTCCGTAAACAAAAATTTCAGATCCGGAAGCAAAAAAACAGTGTCCGGAGCATCCAAAACGAAATACACGCTGACAAAGCTTCAGAAAAACAAAACGTATTACGTAAGGATCCGCACATACAAAAAATCAGGAACAAAGAAATATTATTCTTCCTGGAGCAAGGTAAAAGCAGTAAGGATCAGAAAGTAGAGGCATGGAAATGAGGATAAATAAAAAAATACTCGCAGGGCTTACAGCTGTCAGTATGCTGACCTGAGGGATATGGATGGAAAGTGTTTTTGCAGCGGATACATTCAGTGCGGAGGAGACAAAGGAAGCTGTATCGGATACTGTGACGGATCTGTCGGCAGAATCCATTACAGGGACTGAAACAGAAGAAGTCCCGGCAATGGACGCAGCAGAACCGGAAAATAAATCTGAGATTTCAGAAACTCCAGAGATGTCAGATGAGCCGGCAGCACCGGATAATCCAGAGACACAAGATACATCAGAAACACCGGAAGAAACAGAGCTTCCGGAAAATGAAGAAGCGGATATTCCGCAGGAAATGCTCCCGGATGATCAGGAAGATCAGCCGGAAGCAGCATTTGAGGAGAACGCAGCATCGGAAGATATGGAAACAGAAACCGATCAGGCAGAAGAAAAGAGCGGTTTTTGCGGAGCGGAGGAAAATACCGTATCCTGGAGCCTTGATGAAAGCGGAGTTCTCGAGATCGCAGGACAGGGAGCCATGAATGAATGGCAGAATGAGGAAGAAGTCCCCTGGAACGGATACCGTGACCAGATAACAGAGGTCCGGATCAAGGAGGGCATTACCAGCATCGGAGCCTATGCATTTGCAGACTGCGAAAAGCTTGTAAAGCTTGACATTGCGGACAGTGTTCAGACTATAGGAGCATTTGCATATTTTAACTGCAGTGGTCTTTCCACACTGACCATCGGCTGAGATCATCGGGATTACAGGCTGGATCAGACATAATAAGAAGCCCCGGAACACGAGGCAGCTTCAGAGAAGTCATAATTTCGACTTCCTGAGGTCTGTCCGTGTTCTGGGGCTTTAAGTTTTTTTGGGTATCCGAAAGGTGAGATTGTTATCTATCTGATTACAGAGCAACTCAGTGGATCGCCATACCGGCTACAAAGAAATACATTACAACAAAATGGCACACACTTCCCAGCATCACAAAAACATGAAATACTTCGTGGGAGCCGAAATTCTTATGCTTCGCATTGAAGATCGGAAGTTTCAGGGCATAGATCACACCGCCGATGGTATAGATGATGCCGCCGGCAAGGAGCCATCCGAAGCCTGCGCGGGGCAGACTATGGAAGATCGGAACAAAAGCAAGTACACACAGCCAGCCCATTCCAATGTAGATCACAGAGGAAAGCCATTTCGGGCAGTTGATCCAGCAGCCCTTGAGGATCATTCCGATGATGGCAACAGTCCATACGAGGGCACAGAGGATATAGCCGGTGCGTCCGTGGAGAACGATCAGGCATACAGGAGTGTAGCTGCCGGCAATCATCACGAAGATCATCATATGATCCATTTTTTTCAGACGGCGGTTCACCTTGGCTGTGGAGTTTACGGAATGGTAAAGTGTGCTTGCCAGGTAAAGAAGAATCATGGTAAGGATAAAAACACTTACTGCAAAAACATGGAGAACATCCGTGCTTCTGGCCGCCTTCACGATCAGCGGAGTGGCTCCGGCCACGGCAAGAAGCATGCCGATTCCGTGGGTTATGGCGCTTCCCGGATCTTTTAATTTAAATTTCATATAAAAACACCTCCTGCAAAAAATCTGCTGTTTATATCATATTGACAACTTCATGATCGGTTCACCAATGATGGATTATTGTGACAGTTTATGACACAACAACGTAGAAATTGATAAAATAACATGTAGTATTCAAAACTACATATCAAGTATACGAATACTATACCACTATTATTCAAAAATGCAACCCCTATTTTCAAAAAAACTTTATCAGGATTTATTTCTGCAGCAGGCATACGACAATGCGGCTCCTGCGACAGATAAATAAGAGATTTTTATGCATATTTCTCCCAGTTTTTCGCATAATAACCATATGAAAAACAAATAGTTGACATAACATTGACGTACGATAAACAAAAAATACAGGAGGAATTCAGGAAGATGAAAGCAACGGGAATTGTTCGCAGGATTGATGATCTGGGCAGGGTTGTGATTCCAAAAGAGATACGAAAGACACTGCGGATCAAAGAAGGAACGCCACTGGAGATTTTTACAGACAGGGAAGGACAGATCATTCTGAAAAAATATTCGCCCATTGGAGAGCTGAATACGTTTGCTGCGGAATATGCGGAAGCATTGGTACAGACCACCGGACTGACTGCCTGTATTACAGATCGTGATCAGGTCGTGGCGGCATGCGGCAGCGGAAGCCGGGAACTGGAAGGCAAAGAGATCAGTTCTGATCTGGATGCAGTCATTGCCGGCAGAGAATGCAGACTGGTCAGTCGGAGCAGCAGGGAAAATATTCCGATCATTGTCGATGACAGTGATTCTTTTGAACGAAAAATGATACAGCCTGTCCTGTGTGCCAGCGATGCGATCGGGGCTGTGATCCTTCTGGCCAGAAGCGAAAAAGCGGAAATGGGTGACACGGAGCGTGCACTTGTCCGCACAGCAGCCGGTTTTCTTGGCAGACAGATGGAGCAGTAGGGCGTGCATAGAAAACAGGAAAAATATCTGCAGAGCTGTATATAAATATCAGATACCGGAAGCAGCAGATCAGGGAGGGTGCGGACACCGTGAAGGAAAGCAGTGGTATTCTTCCAGAGTCAGATTTGTGATAGTGAGCCAGGAGGCCAGAGGTTTGGTCACATAGCGGATGTGCCATGGCTCGTAAGGGAAACCGGTGATCTCCTCTCTGTTTTTGGGGTACCGGAGGATAAAGCCATAGAGCGGAGCGTTCTTTTTCAGCCAGCGACCTTCACCTGTTGCGGAAAATCTTTCGGAGAGTTCCATATGGATGGAAGGGCAGGATACGTCCAGAGCAAGTCCGCTCTGGTGCTCACTTGTTCCTGGCTCTGCAACGAAAGGACTTCCCGTAAAAAGCTCCTTCTGTCGCTGGTAGGAACGATATCCGGAAACTGCCCACAGGTTCAGACCACATCTGTGACAGGCATGGAAAAGCTGGGAAGCGGCTTTTGCAGCCTGATACTCCAGAAGCCGTTTCGGATCTCCCGGTGCAGCCTCAAAAGGCAGCCCGATATCAATAAGATGTTCCGGCACAAAAGCTTCCGGCAGCGGATGTTCCCTGCTGATCAGCCGGGTATAAAATTCTCTGTGCAATAAAAACCCCCCTTTCCTTATCCATAAGCTTATGATAAGAAAGGAGGGTTTATGAATGCTTATTTCTGTTTATCAGAGCTCTTTTTCACTCATCTCTTCCAGGAGAGCCTTCTTCATGTCATAGAGTGACTGGGAGAGATCTACATAAACCTTCTGCGGATTTACAAAACGTCTGGATTCATCCCAAAGAGTATTCTGCTCTTTCTTGCAGTAGTCACGAAGCTCCATGACAGATGGAGATGTGTAAACGCTCTTGCCATCTTTAATAACCGGAACAAGAAGCTCGCGGAGTTCGTAGGTTCCGCCGAGAACTTTAGTCTTCTTCCAGGTGTCAACCGGGTCGAAGATGACCATGGTCTCTTCAGGATTAAATTTCTCATCTGCAAGGCAGATCAGGTCAGCTTTGATCTTGCCTGTTTTCTTGCTGTAGATACGGTATACAGTCTTGTTGCCGGGGTTGGTAACTTTCTCTGTATTCTCGGAAAGTTTGATCTTCGGTACGAAGGTATCGCTGTCAGCGTCTTTTACTGCGGCAAGTTTGTATACGCCGCCGAAAGCAGGATTGTCATCTGCTGTGATCAGTTTCGTTCCAACACCCCAGGAATTGATCTTGGCATCCTGAGCTTTCAGGCTTTCGATCAGATATTCGTCAAGATCGCTGGATGCAGAGATGGTAGCATCGTCAAAACCGGCAGCAGCCAGCATCTTGTAGGCTTTTTTGGAAAGGTATGCAAGGTCACCGCTGTCGATGCGGATTCCGTAATTCTTCAGCTGGATGCCTTCTTCACGCATCTCTTCGAATACGCGGATCGCATTTGGAACACCGGATTTCAGCACATCGTAGGTGTCTACCAGAAGTGTGCAGGAATTAGGATAAAGTTTCGCATATGTCTTGAATGCTGTGTACTCATCCGGGAAGCTCATGATCCAGGAATGAGCATGTGTTCCAAGTACCGGAACATTAAACATCTGGCCTGTCAGTACATTGGAAGTACCGGCACATCCGCCGATTATTGCGGCTCTGGCACCAAAGATACCGGCATCAGGACCCTGTGCACGACGAAGACCGAATTCCATAATCGGCTCACCCTTGGCTGCGTGGCATACACGTGCTGCCTTAGTGGCGATCAGGCTCTGATGGTTCATGATGTTCAGGATTGCGGTTTCTACAAGCTGAGCTTCCATGATCGGTGCGATAACTTTGACCATTGGTTCTCTCGGGAAGATTACGGTTCCTTCCGGGATCGCGTAGATATCACCGGTGAATTTGAAGTTGCTCAGGTACTCAAGGAAATCTTCCTCAAAGATGCCAAGGCTTCTCAGATAGGTGATGTCTTCTTCTGCGAAACGGAGATTCTCGATGTATTCGATCATCTGCTCCAGTCCGGCACAGATAGCAAAACCACCGCCACATGGATTGTTGCGGTAGAACATATCAAAGATAACAGTCTGGTTGGTCGGGTTTTTGAAATAGCCCTGCATCATGGTAAGCTCATAGAGGTCCGTGAGCAGAGTAAGGTTATTTGCTCGCATAGCGTTCTCCTTTGGATGCCTCCGGATATTGTGACCGGAGGGAAATACACGGTTGTTTCCGCTCTTTTTATTATACGGCTTATTATAACACAAAGGAGTGGATTGTAAAATTTTTTTTACAAATTCGGACTTTTCACTGCCTGTTTTTGTTTTTAACCGAATCAAGTAAGTCCCCTGCTTCAATTGCGAAGAGCAATAAGCAGTGGGTGGGGACTTGCTTGTATCAGGAGGGGTACAAGCCCCTCCAGATAAACTGCGAAGCAGTTATTTGGTTATGAGCAAGTAGCGGAAGCGGATTGCGAATATCCGATTGACACAGTCATTCAGAAGCCGGTTCCAGTGTGGAAAAAAGTTTTGTAAGAATGAAAGAATTGCAGTAAGCCACAAAGGAAAAACCGACCAGTATCATGAAAACCTTTGCCTGAGGGATGGCAAGACAGGCAAGGATACATAGTGCCTGGATGCCAAGAAGAAGGAGGGTGGTTTTCGGATTACATATGGCAATGGAAACAGAGTTTTTGAAAGTCTGTTTCAGACTGTTCCGGAAACGTGCCATAAGAGGGAAGGTATATAAAAAGGAAAAAGCCAGAAGAGTGGTAAAAAGAGTGAGTACAAGTAATATGGCATTTCCCGAAACAGTGTTTTGGTTACCCCAGAATATGATGTTAAACAAGAAGACAGATCCCACGGTCAGCTGAATGAGGAAAGCAGCGGCAGACTGTGGAAAATTCTGTTTAAATGCTTTGAAGTATGTGGAAAAGATATAGCCGTCTTCTTTTCTTGCTTCCTGTAAGGTGACTGTATAAAGAGCGGTGAGGCTGGGGCCTATGGTAATGATCGGCAGACAGGTAATAAGAAAGAGTATATTCAGGCCGATAAAAGCTGCCAGCATATTCATAAATTCAAAGAAAGGTCCTTCCGGATCAAATTTCATGAGCTTCCTCCTTTTGGAAAACGTAGGTTAATTTTTTCTTATCTTTATCATAAAAACATGGACCGGGATCTTCTACAGTAAAAATAAGTGACGGGTTACAGTAAAAATTAGTGATTTGCCGGAACTCTGTAAAAAATTTCTAAAATTTCCATGAAGGGTGTGAAATTTTTAAGGTATTGGAGATCAAAAAAATACGGTACCATATTTTCAGAACATCAAAGGACGAAGAACTTTGAGGAAAAGGAGGGAAAGAGATGTTGAAAAATACATCTGCGGCAAAAGCCGCAAAGAAGTCAGGTCATCGGACGAACAAAAAACTTACCTTACTTATCGTGCCTTTCATCATTTTGTGTTTTTTGTTTTCCTATTTTCCGCTGACCGGATGGATCTACGCATTTTATGATTATAAACCGCCGCTTCCATTAAGCAAGTGTACTTTTGTAGGATTACAGTGGTTTAAGATGCTGTTTGGAAATTCGCAGCAGGTAGCACAGATGATCCAGGTAATGAAAAATACCTTTGCCATGAGTCTTCTGGGAATCGCAACTTCCATGCTGCCGCTGTTTTTTGCCATCCTGTTAAATGAGATCAAATGCAAATGGTTCAAAAACCTGGTACAGACCCTTACAACACTGCCGAACTTTATCAGCTGGGTCATGGTTTATTCCGTAGCCTTCTGTCTGTTCTCCAATACAGGTATGGTAAACACGCTTCTGCAGAATCTGGGAATCATTTCCGCACCATTGAAATTCCTGGACGGAGATTCCCATACATGGCTGGCTATGCTTTTGTGGAATACATGGAAAGGGCTTGGCTGGGGAGCGATCATGTATCTGGCTTCCATCTCCGGCATTGACCAGGAGCTTTATGAGGCCGCAAAGGTTGACGGTGCAAACCGCTTTCAGCTGATGAGACATATCACATTCCCGTCACTGCTTCCGACTTATTTTGTAATGCTGATGCTTTCTGTGGCAAACTTCCTGAACAATGGTATGGATCAGTATTTTGTTTTCCAGAACTCTTTTAATAAGACCCATATCCAGGTACTGGATCTGTATGTTTACAATATCGGTATGACAGGTGGAAGTCTTTCCATGGCTACGGCGATCTCTATGCTGAAGAGTGTGGTAAGTGTAACGCTTCTGTTTATTGTAAACTTTGTTTCCAAGAAAACACGTGGAGAATCAATCGTATAAGGAAGGAGAAGAGAAATGAGCAAAACCGTATATAAAGAACACAAAAAAACTCTGTCAACTTCCGATAAGATTTTCAGTGTATGCAACTATCTGCTATTCGGAATCCTGACATTGTTATGTCTGTATCCGTTTTATTACCTGATCATCAACACACTCAGTGCCAATGATCTCAGCGCAAACGGAATGATCAATTTTATTCCAAGAGGATTTCATCTGGAAAATTATAAACAGGTACTTACCTTAAGCGGCCTGCCCACAGCGGCATTGATCTCTGTGGGAAGAACGGTGATCGGAACCGTACTTACCGTACTTGCTTCCGCATTTCTGGGATTTATGTTTACCCAGGAAAATATGTGGGGCAGAAAATTCTGGTATCGTTTTATGGTCATTACCATGTATTTCAATGCCGGAATCATTCCGATGTTTATCACAATGAAAACCCTGCATCTGACCAATACGTTCTGGGTATATATTCTGCCGGCTATCGTGCAGCCTTTTAATATCATTCTTGTAAAGACATATATTGAATCTATTCCCAAGGCTCTTCAGGAAGCTGCGGAAATCGATGGCGCAGGTACGTTTAAGATATTCTATAAGATCATTCTTCCGGCATGTACACCGATCATGGCAACCGTTGCTATTTTTGCGGCAGTTGCGCAGTGGAACTCTTTTCAGGATACACTGATCTATATTACCGATCAGAGACTGTATTCCCTGCAGTATCTGCTTTATACGTACATTAATCAGGCAAGTTCTCTGGCTGCAATGGTTAAGAACAGTGCGGGCGGCGCATTGAACATGGCGGCAATGGCTACGCAGCAGACTCCGACATCGATCCGTATGACGGTTTCTGTTATCGTAGTGCTTCCGATTTTGTTCATTTACCCGATGTTCCAGAGATTCTTTGTAAAAGGTATTATGATCGGTTCGGTAAAAGGCTGATCTTAAGGATAGCTGATAAAAGGAAAATCAAGTATAATAAAAAAATGGAGGATATAGAGACATGAGAAAGAAAATGATAAGCATGCTGCTGGGAACAGCACTTGTTGTGGGCTCTCTTGCAGGATGTGGATCTTCTTCCGACAGTTCCACCGCATCCGGTTCTGAGGCAAAGGAAGATTCCACATCCGGAAATGATGACAGTGGCTCATCCAATTCCAAATATAAGGATTTCATTACCGTAGATGTATTTGACAGTGCGGCAAACTATCAGGGAATCCAGTCCGGATGGTTTGCAAAGATCGTAAAAGATAAATTTAATATGGAGCTGAATGTGATCGCACCGAATGTTGCAGGTGGCGGAGATACTCTTTTCCAGACAAGATCTGCAGCCGGTGATCTTGGCGACCTGATCATTACCGGCGCACAAAACGGACGTCTTCAGAGCCTTGTGACAGCAGGACTTGTTGTAGATATGAAGGATCTTCTGAAAGACGCAGAAAATGTTCACCGTTATGATAGCGCGATCGAGAGTGTTGCAGGACTTGTGGATGAGGATGGAATCTACGCGATTCCTTCAGAGGTTTCCAGTAATTCGCCTACAACGTCTTCCGAAGGACTGGATCCGAACTATGGTATTTACTTAAGATGGGATGCCTATAAAGCTGCCGGATATCCGGAGATCGATACATTGGAGGATGTTCTTCCGGTATTACAGAAAATGCAGGAAGAGGTTCCGAAAAGCGACAGCGGAAAACAGACCTACGCCATTTCCCTTTTCAAGGACTGGGACGGAAACCTGATGTCCAACGCGAAACCGGAGGCCTCTCTTTATGGATATGATGAGATGGGCTTTGTCCTTGCAAAAGCAGACGGTTCCGATTACCAGAGCCTGATCGATTCCGATTCCGCCTATGTAAGATCCCTGAAATTCCTTTTCGAGGCAAACCAGATGGGACTTGTAGATCCGGAATCCACAACACAGAATTATGATACCATGTTTGCAAAATATCAGGATGGCCAGATCCTTTTTGCACCATATCCGTGGCTTGGACAGGGTGCTTATAACACAACGGACAACAAGGATCAGGGCAAAGGCTTTATGTTCGTGCCGGTAAAAGATGAGAATATCTTTTCTTACGGCTGCCAGGTAAACGGTAATGCCCAGAATATGTGTATCATGATCGGAAGCAAGGCAGAAGATCCACAGAGACTGGCAGACTTTATTGACTGGCTGTATTCACCGGAAGGTGTTATGGATTCCTGTGCACAGACAGCAAATACCTGCGGACCGGAAGGACTTACCTGGGAGATGAAGGACAATGAGCCGGTACTTACGGACTTCGGTAAAAAAGCTCTTTACAGTGAAAGCGTAAATGTTCCGGATGAGTGGGGCGGCGGTTCCTGGAAAGACGGTGTTTCCGCGCTGAACTACAAAGCAGTAAACCAGCTGGACAGTGATCCGGAAACAGGCGTATGCTATGATTATACAACATGGGATTCCGTACTTGCAGACCAGACCTCAGCATTAACGAAAGACTGGCAGGAAAAGATGGGTGCACAGACAACTATGGAATATCTCCAGAAAAACAACCAGATCCTGGTAGCACCGGGAAGCGGATATGTTGTACCTGAGGAAGACTCCCAGATCTCGACACTTCGTGGACAGTGCAAGGCTTCTATCGTAGATTATTCCTGGCAGATGGTATTTGCTTCTGATGAAGATCAGTTTAATTCTCTTCTGAAAGAAATGCAGAAAACTCTGAAAGGCCTGGATTATGATACGGTACTTGAGTATGATATGAAATGCGCGAAAGAGCAGCAGAAAGCAAGAGAAGAAGTTGTGAAGGAATATCAGGATAAAAATTCTGATTCCACTTCCGAAGACAGTGGCAAAGAATAAGAACTAAAAAAATCTCTCCGAAAGCGATGGCAGCCGGAGAGATTTTTTTATTGTTATGGAAAATTACTGCGGACGGTGCAGCTGTTTCCGATATTCCGCAGGGCTTTCCCCCACGTATTTTTTGAATTTCTTGTGGAAATAATCCACGTTTTTGTAACCGATCCGTTCGGCGATCTCATATACTTTAAGACCTTCATCCGCCAGAAGCTGTTTGGAGTGCCGGATGCGCACACGGTCCAGATAGGAATTAAAGCTTTCGCCCACTTTTTTTGTAAAGAGTTTCCCAAGGTAAGCACTGTTGTATCCGAAAAGAGGGGCAATGGTTTCCAGTTTCAGGTTATCCATATAATTGTGATCAATATAATGCAGCACGTCATCCATGATGTTTTCACTGGAAGGGCCGCCGATGGCGTTCATACACATTTCAAACTGACTTTCCAGAAGCTTGAGGATCTCGTAGAGATAGGATTTTCCGTCAATGGAATCAATGATGGCGGAATTGGTGGAAAACGGTATGGAAATATTGGTATAAACCTGAGAGATCTTTTGTTTGACCTGCAGATAAATATCAATGAGAAAACGCTTGATGGAAGGAATGCCGTCTGTGCAGTAAAAAAGTTTTTTTCGAATCTCATGGAGCTGTTCTTCCATACAGCGGTGATTCCGTGTCTGAATGTAATTTGTCAGGAGAGAGGAGTACTGCTGTGCGTCAGCATCTGTCACATGATAGAGAAAGTCTTCGGATAAGGGAAGATCTTCGCATCCCAGGACATGCTGGTTGTATTCACAGAAGAAGCGGCGTTCCAGAAGGGTACAGGCCTCTCTGTAGGAACAGATGATATCTTCGGGACGGTACACCTTACGCCCGCAGGTGAGAAACAGGGAATCCAGAGGAGAACCTTTCTGAGGATTCACATGATAATGAGCCAGGAGCCGTTCAAAACGCTGCAGGGCAAAAGAACCCTTCAGAAGGATCACCTCTTTATGATCCAGATTTATATGGTCAAAGGAATTATGATCCTGGTTGCTGACCCGGAGAAGTTCCGCAAAATCCCAGGTTACCTGGAAGGGATCGTTGTTAAAGCGTTCGTAGATCACGACCTGGTAAACATCTGTGGAAAGGTGAAGATCAGCAAGATTCATGGAAGAGATATCACAGTCCGGTTCTGTAAGCAGGGTGCGGAGAATGGTATCTCTGGCATTTTCCCGATACTGGTTCAGAGTACGTACGGATCTTCGCTCTTCTTCGATCTGTTTTTTTACAGTGAGGACGGCATTTTCCAGTTCATCCTCATCAATAGGTTTGGTCAGATAAAAATCTACCCCGTATTTGATGGCGGTCTGTGCGTAGGAAAAATCCGAATATCCGCTTAAGATGATAAAGTGTCCCTGAAAACCATTTTCCCGCGCGATCTGCACGATCTCCGTGCCGGTAAGGCCGGGCATACGGATATCCAGCAGCACAAGATCCGGAGAAAGCTGCATAAGCTTTTCCAGAGCTGCGTCGCCGGTTCTGGCCTGGCTGCAGATAGAGAATCCCAGGGCTTCCCAGTCAATGATATATTTCAGACCTTCCAGCACAATGGCTTCGTCATCTGCGATAAGAACTTTCATGGCTTAGATCCTCCTTGATTTTGTCCAGCGGCAGCCGGAGCGTAAAAGTGGTTTTTATTCCGGCGGTGCTTTCAATCTGAAGCTTACATGCCGGACCATAAAACAGCTGAAGCCGCTGGTCGATATTGTAAAGTCCGATACTTCTTGTTCTTGTTTCATCTCTGGTGGCGATTCTTACCAGAAGCGCTTCCAGTTCTTCCGGTGTCATGCCTTTTCCGTTATCCGAGATACGGATCAGAAGAAAACCGTAATCTTCCCGGATTTCCAGAAGAATGAGTCCTCCTTGTTCCATGCCTTCCAGTCCATGGGAAATAGCATTTTCGATGATGGGCTGAAGCATCAGCGGAAGGATCTTATATTCAGAGAGAGGAAGAGGAAGACGGATATCTTCGTCAAAATTTACACGGTCGCCAAAACGTAATTTCTGGATGGAAATATACGTATGAATATAATTTAACTCTTTTTCCAGGGAAATGGAAACAGTTCCTGTGTTTTCCAGTACGTAGCGCATGGATTTTCCCAGAAGTTTGATCGCTGTGGCGACCTCACGGTCGCCTGCCGTAAAGGCTTTCATACGGATCGTCTCCAGGGTGTTATACAAAAAATGCGGATTGATCTGGCTGGCTAGCATTTTAAATTCCATCTGTTGCTGGCGGTTGACGATCTCCTGTTCCCGGATTCGGGACTGATAGATCTGCGCTTCTTTTTCCTTGATATTTCCGATCATGGCTTTCAAATCCGTAAAAGTATCTGTAAGCTCATCATTGCCGGCAAAGGAATCGATAATATCGTAATTTCCACGGCTTGCCTGGTGCATGGCCTGCCGGAGCAGAAGGACTCTGCCGCTGAAATGCCTGGAATAAAAAAAGAAAAGAATGCACGGAAGCAGGATCACCGCAATTGTAAAAAGGATATAGTTTCGCAAAACCTCTTTTACGGAACGGAGTGCGTCCGGATTATAGGACAGAAGATAAATGGTATCGTCGGAATTGATAGGAACCAGAGTGCCTACTGCAGCCATAACTTCTGTTCCGCGAATATCCATAACGCCGGAATCACTGTAAAAGGATTTGGAAGGATCGGTCTTTACAGGAAATCCGTTACCGAGAAAATCCTTTTGCGTGCTGTAAAAAACAGGAGACTGGTTTACAGACAGAACCGTTTTCATATTGGTATTATCAATGCGGCTTTTCAGATAATTGTCACTTACCGTAATATTCAGGACCGCGTAGCTTCCTGTTTTTGGAAGAGGGATCCGGCGGTAGAGATTCAGTTCCCAGTAGGTGTTATGGAGAGAATCTGTCCGATGGGTAGTGCGCCAGAAAGGGGCCGCATTGTCAGTGGCCTGACGGAACCAGCTGCTGTCTTTGATCTGTTTCGTAACAGGGTGAAAAAAGGAATATTCGCCCAGAGAATCATTGAAGGTATAGATTCCGATGAAAGAGATGGAAGTATCTCTGGAATACAGGCTGGAAATTCCGTTGTAATTTTTCATGGCGCTGTGGGCGTCCTGCGGCTGGGAATAATCGGTATACAGAATATTCAGAAGATCCTGATCATTAGCCAGATTATCCGATATGTTGTAAAGATTCGTTACAACGTCAAACATCACGGATTTTACACGGAGATTTTCGGATTCTGTCTGCTGACGGTAATGTTCTTCCAGGGAGCCTGTAGATTCCTTCATGATGAAGATACAGAAGAAAAACGGGATGAGAAGAACAAGGATAAAGATCGCCAGCAGCTGTTTTTGTACTTTGGGATGTGGAGCCAGAAAATCAGGATAGTGGATTGCTTTCAATGAAAAAACCTCTTTCTGTAATAATGTCAGAGCTTTGCTGTTTTCTATAAGTATACCGAAAAAAGAAGTGCTTGACAATGTTGTTACTTGTTCCCTTCCTCTAAAAAATAGAGTATTTTTTATCCAAAATTGACGGTATCCATATCCGGCATTTCTGTTTATAATCAAGAAAGAATGATAAAAGAAGCGGAAAACGCCAAGGTCAAGGAGGAAGAACTGCATGAAATTCGGAAACGGCTGCTGGCTGCAAAAAGAAGGCATTGCCTGCTTCGCGCCACAGGAAGCATATTTTATAAAGAAAGAAAAAGAGGAAACCGTAATCTGTGCGCCGACACATCATATCGGACACAGAGGAGATACACTTGGCGGGATCAACCTGACGGTGCGGATTACCGTACCGGCACCGGAAGTGATCCGTGTACAGGTGAGCCATTATCTTGGGGTACAGAAAAAAAGCCCGTCCTTTGAGCTGAATCTGGAAGGAACAGGGGCCGGAGAGGTCACAGAGACAGAAGAAGAACTGTGCGTAAAAAGCGGAAGCCTTGTACTTCGCATCAATAAGAAAAACTGGTGCATGCGCTACGAGCGTGACGGGAAGCTTCTGACACAGAGCTTTGGTCGTGATCTTGCGTACATGCGTACCCAGTGGACGGATTTTGCTTATGACAAAGATCCGGAGGGAAAAGCATATATGCGGCAGCAGCTGGATCTTTCCGTGAATGAGCATGTGTATGGTCTGGGAGAACGTTTCGGGGCTTTTGTGAAAAACGGCCAGTCCATTGATATCTGGAATGAGGACGGCGGTACAAGCACAGACCAGTCTTACAAAAACATTCCGTTTTATCTTACAGACAGAGGATACGGTGTATTTGTAAACCATCCGGAAAAGGTTTCCTTTGAGGTTGCTACGGAGCAGGTAGCCAAGGTGGAATTTTCCGTTCCGGGTGAGATGCTGGATTATTTTGTGATCAACGGACCTTCTATGAAAGAGGTTCTTATGAGATATACGGATCTTACGGGAAAACCGTCTCTTCCGGCACCGTGGACTTATGGTTTATGGCTCTCCACTTCCTTTACCACCAATTATGATGAAGAAACCGTTATGAGCTTTATTGACGGTATGCAGGAGCGCGGCATCGGTCTTCGGGTATTTCATTTTGACTGCTTCTGGATGAAGGAATTTCACTGGAGCGATTTTGTCTGGGACAGCCGTGTATTCCCGGATCCGGAAGGAATGTTGAAACGAATCAAAGCCAAAGGACTGAATATCTGCGTATGGATCAATCCTTATATCGGCCAGGAATCGGTGCTCTTTAAAGAAGGTGCGGAGAAAGGATATTTCCTGAAGCGTCCGAATGGCGATGTATGGCAGTGGGATATGTGGCAGCCGGGAATGGCTCTTGTAGACTTTACCAATAAAGAAGCCTGGAACTGGTACCAGGAAAAACTTGAGGCACTTCTTGATATGGGCGTAGACTGCTTTAAGACAGATTTCGGCGAAAGAATTCCGGAGAACTGTGTTTATGCAGACGGCTCAGATCCGCAGAAAATGCATAATTACTACACATATTTATATAACAAATGTGTTTATGAGCTGCTGGAGAAAAAACGTGGCAAAGGTGAGGCTGTACTTTTTGCCCGCTCTGCAACAGCAGGAGGTCAGAAATTCCCGGTACACTGGGGCGGAGACTGCTGGTCTGATTATGTGTCCATGGAAGAGAGCCTTCGAGGCGGTCTTTCTCTTACCATGTCCGGATTCGGATACTGGAGCCATGATATCGGCGGATTTGAAAATACTTCTACGGCAGATGTTTATAAACGTTGGGCAGCTTTTGGTCTGATGTCTTCGCATTCCAGACTTCACGGAAGCACTTCCTACCGTGTTCCGTGGGCATACGATGAGGAAGCCGTTGACGTAGTAAGACAATTTACGGCTATTAAGGCAGAGCTGATGCCTTACTTGTACAGAAATTCCATTTACACATCCAGGACAGGTGTGCCCATGATGCGAAGCATGGTCATGGAATTTACGGATGATCTGAACTGTGCTTATCTGGATAAGCAGTATATGTTCGGTGATTCCCTTCTGGTTGCGCCGATCTTTAACGATGAGAACAAAGCAATCTATTATCTGCCGGAGGGAATCTGGACACATTATCTCACCGGAGAAAAGAAACAGGGCGGAAGATGGTATAAAGAGGACTGCGATTACCTGACGATTCCGGTATTTGTGAGAGAAAACAGCCTGATCGCAACAGGCGCGGTAAGTACAAAACCGGATTATGACTATGCGCAGGATGTGACCGTGACAGCATATGAACTGATTGATGGAAAAGAAACTTCTACGGTTGTTTATTCCATGGATCAGAAAGAAGAGACCACAGTATCTGCCCTGAAAAAAGGCAATACTATCCTTGTAAAAGTAAAAGCAGAGAAACCTTGCACCATCATTCTGAAAGATGAGGATGTGAAGAGTGTTTCCGGTGCAGAATTTACCATGAATGGAAAAGACTGCAAAGTAAGCCTCGCAAAAGGTGGAGAATTTATCTGTACTTTATAAATTTGGAGGGAAAATGAAGAAAAACGCAGAAATTGAGAAAAAGATCGAGGAGCTTATTTCAAAGCTGACTCTTGAAGAAAAGATAGGGATGATCCACGGAGACGGCCTGTTCCGTACAAAAGGAGTGGAACGTCTGGGAATTCCGCAAGTGACCATGTCTGACGGTCCTATGGGAGTGCGAAATGAGTTTGAGAATGCCCACTGGATAGCCATTGGAAATAATGATGACTATGTGACGTATCTTCCCAGCAACAGTGCCATTGCGGCAACCTGGAACCGGGAGATCGCCCGGAAGTCCGGAGAAGTGCTGGGTGAGGAAGCAAGAGGAAGAGGAAAAGATGTAATCCTGGCACCGGGGATCAATATCAAAAGAAGTCCCCTCTGCGGAAGAAATTTTGAATATATGAGCGAAGATCCCTACCTGACAGGAGAGCTTGCCGTGCCGCTGATCCGTGGAATCCAGACAAAGGATACCGCAGCCTGTGTGAAACATTTTGCACTGAACAATCAGGAGACAGAGCGTGTCTGGGTCAATGTGGAAGTCAGCGAGAGAGCTCTCTGGGAAATTTACCTGGCAGCTTTTGAGAAGACGGTAAAAAAAGGAGAGACCTTGTCTGTTATGGGCGCGTATAACAAGTACAAAGGGGAGCACTGCTGTGAAAGCAAAGAGCTGATGACGGAGATCCTTCGTGATAAATGGGGATTTGACGGAATGACAGTATCAGACTGGGGAGCTGTTCACGGCACAAAAGAGGTATCAGACAGCGGACTGGATATCGAAATGTCTGTAGAGGATAATTTCGATGAATACTGCATGGCAGAGCCTATGAAAAAAGCGGTGGAATCCGGAGAAATACAGGAGTCTGTTCTGGATGATAAGGTTCGGAATATCCTTCGTATGCTGTTTCATTTACATAAAATGGGAGACGGAGAAAGACAGCCCGGAACTTACAATACACCGGAACACAGAGAGGCAGCTTTGCAGGCAGCCAGGGAATCGGTAGTTCTTCTGAAAAATGAAGAGGGTCAGCTTCCTCTTTCCCTGAAAAAGATCAAAAAGGTACTGGTGATCGGCGATAACGGTGACCGGATTCATTCCAATGGCGGCGGAAGCGCAGAGATCAAAGCTCTTTACGAGATCTCTCCGCTGATGGGAATCAAAAAACTTCTTGGCGGAAACGCGCAGGTTGTGTATGCAAAAGGATATCTTGCTGACGACCTGGAAAAAGCAGATTCCGATGTAAACTGGCAGGCTGACAGTCTGGAAAACGGCGGTGGAAGTACAAAGGAGACAGCAGCTGCTAATAAAGAGCTTTTGGCAAAACAGGATGAACTTCGCAAAGAAGCCGTGAAACTGGCAGAGGATCCAAGCTTTGACGCGGTTATTTTTGTAGGAGGACAGAACCATATGCAGGATCTGGAAGGCCAGGACCGTTCGGATATGAAACTTCCGTACAGGCAGGATGAACTGATCCGGGAACTGTTCCAGGTACGTCCGGATATGATCACGGTGATGATTTCCGGTTCTCCGGTAGAGATGCCCTGGATCAATGAGGCGAAGTCTCTGGTATGGCACTGGTATGCGGGTATGGAAGGCGGAACTGCCCTGGCAGAGGTTCTTTTTGGGGAAGTGAATCCCTCCGGAAAGATCCCGGAGACATTTCCGATCACTCATATGGACTGCTCTGCCCACTGCATCGGGGAATTTGCGGAAGAAAAGAATGTAAAATATACAGAGGGGATTTTTGTAGGATACCGTTATTACGATACCCGGAATAGGAAAGTACTTTTTCCATTCGGACACGGACTTTCCTATACAGACTTTGCCTATGGAAATATGAAGGTGACAGGAAGTTATCCGAATTTCACAGTTCATGTGGATGTGACGAACACCGGTGCTATGGAAGGAAAAGAAATCGTGGAGATCTATGTGGGTAAAAAAGATTCCGCAGTAGAAAGACCTGCAAAGGAGCTGAAGGGCTTTGAGAAGATATCCCTGAAACCAGGTGAGACAAAAACAGCAGAGATACACCTGGATGCAGAGGCATTTACTTATTATGATGAAAAGCTTCACGGCTTTGCCACAGAGCCTGGCATATATGAGATCTATGCCGGAAAATCCGTGGAAAATATCTGCTGTGAGACAGAAATTGATGTAAAATTATAAAATTTTCACAGGATAAAAAAGCCGGAAAGCCGCATAAAATAAGGCTTTCCGGCATATATAAAAAGTTTTTTTGAAAAAAATTAAAAAAAATTGAAAAAAGGGGTTGCAATTTCAAAAAACCTGTTATATAATATCATTCGTCGCAAGCGATAAGGCAAGCGAAACAAAAACACATAGGGCTATCGCCAAACGGTAAGGCAACGGACTCTGACTCCGTCAGTTCAAGGTTCGAATCCTTGTAGCCCTGCTTCTTAAGCACCTCGAATGAGAGGTGCTTTTTTTGTGCGCTGAAGCGACCCGACGCAGACAGAGAATCCTGCAGGCAGGAGTGATTATGTGGGAAAGTAAATCTGGCTGAGAACAGGATGCAGCCTCTTTGGAGGAGGACAATAGCAATGGTCAATGACCCGAGAATCAGGAAAGTACTTTACGGCGGCGACTATAATCCGGAGCAGTGGCCGGAGGAGATATGGGAAGAAGATATGCGGCTGTTTAAACTGGCAGGAATCGATATCGTGACGCTGAATGTTTTTTCCTGGGCAGCGCTGCAGCCGTCAGAGGATGTATATGATTTTTCAAAACTGGATAAGGTCATGGATCTTGTGGAGAAAAACGGATTAAAGGTGTGCCTTGCAACTTCCACAGGAGCTCATCCGGCGTGGATGGCAAAACGTCACCCGGATATCCTGCGGACAGAATTTAATGGCATGAAACGGAAATTCGGAAGCCGCCATAATTCCTGTCCCAATAGTCCTACATTTCGGAAATATTCGGTCCGTCTTGCAAAAAAGCTGGCAGAGAGATACGGAGACCGAAATTGTGTGGTGGGATGGCATGTTAATAATGAATTTGGCGGTGAATGTTACTGTGAAAACTGCGAGAGAAAATTCCGGGAATGGCTGAAGAACCGGTATCAGACATTGGATGAACTGAACCGGGTGTGGGATACAGCCTTCTGGGGACACACTTTTTATGACTGGGATGAGATCGTGGTACCGAATCTGCTGAGTGAATATTTTGCGGAAAACAGGACGACTTTTCAGGGAATTTCCCTGGATTACCGGAGATTTAATTCCGAAAGCATGCTGGAGTGCTTTAAAGGCGAATACGAAGCCATCCGTCAGGCAGATCCGGATACCAAGATCACTACCAATCTTATGGGATTTTATAAGCCACTGGATTATCAGATGTGGGCAGAGGCCATGGATTTTATCTCCTGGGATAATTACCCGGCAAATGAAGATTCCTATTCCAGAATCGCCATGAATCATGATCTTATGCGTGGCCTTAAAGGCGGAGAACCGTTTGTCCTTATGGAACAGACACCAAGTGTTACCAACTGGCTTCCTTATAACGCGCTGAAACGGCCGGGAGTGATGCGGCTGTGGAGCTACCAGGCAATGGCGCATGGGGCAGACGCGGTGATGTTTTTCCAGATGAGAAGAAGCATTGGAGCCTGCGAAAAATTCCACGGAGCAGTAATCGACCATGTGGGAACAGAAAATACCCGGGTATTCCGGGAACTGGCGCAGCTTGGAAAAGAGCTGCAGACGCTGGGAGATCATACCCTGGGCGGCAGATGCCATAGTAAAACGGCCCTGCTTGTGGACTGGGATAACTGGTGGGCAGTGGAATATTCTGCCGGTCCCAGCTGTGATCTGAAATATCTGGATGAAATTTATCTGTATTACCGTGCGCTGGAAGAACAGAATTACGCAGTGGATATCATTAGCGTAAAGGATGACCTGGAGAAGTATGATGTGGTGATCGCACCGCTTCTGTATATGACGAAAACGGGAACGGATGAAAAAGTGCGGACTTTTGTGAAAAAGGGAGGTACTTTTATTACAAGTTATTTCAGCGGCATTGTGGACGAGCATGATCTGGTCATTACCGGCGGATATCCGGGAAAGCTTCGGGATATCTTAGGAATCTGGGTAGAGGAATCCGATGCACTTCCTTCTGACAGAGAAAATCATTTTATTTATAGAGGAAAAAAATATCCGGCGAAGCTGCTGTGTGATCTGATGCACCTGGAAGGCGCAAAGGAACTGGCACAGTACCGGGAGGATTTTTATGCGGGAACACCGGTGATCACGGAAAATTCGTTTGGGGAAGGAAAGGCTTATTATGTGGGAACGCGTTCCGATGAGAGCTTTTACCGTGAATTTATCCGGGAACGCATGGAAGAGAAAGGAATCCGTCCTGTGCTTGAGACACCGGAAGGCGTTGAGGTTACCGAGCGTTTTTGCGGAGAACGAAGCATAAAATTTGTATTGAATCATAATGATCGGGCAGTACAGATCCGGATTGATGATAAACGGAGAGAACTGCTCACGGGAAAAATGTATGATGCATCTGACTGCATTAAGGTGGAGCCGAAAGGGGTTCTGATTCTGGAAAAGAAATAAAAAACAAGTGCGTTTCTCCTAACCAAGTGTTACAATGGTGTCATAGACAGTATAACAGGAGGCATGAATGAGTTACAGTTTTGAGAGTCGAGTAAGATTCAGTGAGATCGGAGAAGATGGCTGCCTGACGTTGCCGGGAGTTCTGGATTATTTTCAGGATTGCTGTACCTTTGAATCCGAGCAGACAGGAGTCGGTATGGAAGTATTAAAGGAACAGAAAAGAGCCTGGGTACTTTCTGCATGGCAGGTGATCATGAAGCGATATCCGAAGCTTGGTGAGAATATAAAAGTAACAACAATTCCTTATGGATTCCGTGGATTTATCGGAATGCGTAATTTTATTCTTGAGACAATGGATGGTGAGAAGCTGGCATGGGCCAATTCCTACTGGTCCTTTATCAATACAGAAACAGGTCTTCCGGAAAAGCTGACACCGGCAGATACAGATCCCTATGATCTGGGCGAAAAAATAGAGATGGATTATGCACCAAGAAAGATCGCGCTTCCGAAGGAACGGGAAGTGCAGAATGCTTTTTCCGTACAGAAGCATCATCTGGACACCAATCATCATGTGAACAACTGTCAGTATATCCGGATGGCAGCGGATCATCTGCCTGAGGAATTTAAAGTCGGTCAGCTTCGTGCTGAATATAAACGTCAGGCAGTACTGGATAATGTTATCATTCCGGAAGTATATATGACAGAAAATAAAGAAACTGTAGTTCTCAACGCAGAGGATAAAGAACCTTACGCAGTAGTTGAGTTTACAAAATAAATACAAGCGGTAGAGATTATTAGTACTATACCGTAAAAGGAGGGCGCGCTATGCTTGAAAAATTAAAAGAAGAAGTTTACAGAGCAAATATGGATCTGCCAAAATATGGTCTTGTTACTTTTACATGGGGAAATGTCAGCGGGATCGACAGGGAGCAGGGACTTTTTGTGATCAAGCCAAGTGGTGTGGATTATGACAAGCTGACACCGGAAGACATGGTAGTGGTAGATATTGATGGAAATAAAGTAGAAGGAAGATACAATCCATCCTCTGATACACCGACACATGCAGTTCTTTACAGAGCGTTTCCGAATATCGGCGGTATCGTACATACCCACTCATCCTGGGCAACAAGCTGGGCACAGGCAGGCAGATCGATCCCGTGTTATGGAACCACACATGCAGATTACATTTACGGAGAAGTACCATGTGTGCGTAATCTGACCAAAAGAGAGATCGAAGAGGCATATGAGAAGAACACAGGAGTTCTTATTGCTGATTATTTTAAAAACAAAGATTATGAAGCAGTACCGGCCGTGCTGTGCAAGAACCACGGACCTTTTACCTGGGGTAAGGATGCTCATGAGGCAGTTCATAACGCAGTTGTTCTTGAGGAGGTTGCCAAGATGGCATCTCGCTGCGAGCTGATCAATCCGGATGTAAAACCGGCACCGCAGGAGCTTCAGGATAAGCATTACTACAGAAAACATGGTGCAAATGCGTATTATGGTCAGGTAGATCTGGAAGACTGATTAGAAGAAAAAACAGTTTGACCCGATGGTGGATCGTCAATATCCGCCTGAGTGGAAATGCCGCGGAACAGTACCGCGGCATTTTTGTCGAAAAATGCAGAAAATGTCAGATTTGCTGACCTTTAACACAGATGCCGCCGAAATATGTGCTAATGTCAAGAAAAATGCAGAACATTAACACATTTATTAAAATAGGTGGCAGGATGAAAATATACACTTATCAAGGAAAAAAGAATGTTTCCGGAGAAAAAATACGCCAGATGAGGAATATGAAACGGATGTCGCAATCTGCGTTGGCCGCAAAAATGCAGGTGGAAGGAGTGATGCTGGAGCGTGACAGTATCAGCCGGATCGAAGGAGGAGAACGTTTTGTAGCAGATTATGAACTGCGGGTGTTTGCCAAGGTACTGGGAGTGGATGTGAAGTGGCTTCTGAACGAGCAGTAAATAAGGCAATATTGGATTATAGTTCACTGGTAATATTCCGCTGAGAACGGAGTGAAAAGTAGCACAATATTGGTCTGACTGGCAGGAATCTGTGTAAACTACTTGATATTTATGTCGGAAACTGCTACAGTATAAAGAAAAAAAGACGGCCGGGAAGCCCTGCAGAGGGCAAACGGTCACGGATAAGAAGATAGAGGCGCGGATTTTATCAGTATTTATGGATGCAAGGCCCTGGCAGGCTGTTCATAAAGAAAGGAAAATCTGCCGAAGTGCTCTGGAAGGCCAGATGACAGGGTGCTGGGATAACGTAGAATATGCGTTGTACTGTCACGGATGTGGAGCGCTATCGGTAGCACTTCGGGAAATCTGCATTTAATATGCTGAATGGAGATTTTCTGACAGGCTATAAGTTAAATAAGGATTATTTAACCGGAGGTGTTCTTAAGAAGAGACAGCCTCCGTTTTTTTGTCCCCGAAAAAGGGAGGAGAAAAATGAGTAAAAAAGCAGGAACAGCATTGTCTGTTATGGCAATGATATTCATGGGCGCACTGGCAAGTCCTCTGACTGTGCTGGCTGCGGATGCGGAGGAGACTTACCAGCCTGCTCTGTATGCAACGATCTGGGCACTGCTTCCACCTCTTGTAGCGATCATCCTTGCGCTGATCACGAAAGAAGTATACAGTTCTCTGTTTGTGGGAATTGTAGTAGGAGCACTGCTTTATTCCGGTTTTAAATTCGAGGGAACCGTAACACAGATTTTTGAGGGAGGAATCATCAAGGTTCTTTCTGACAGCTATAACGTAGGAATCCTGATTTTCCTTGTTATCCTGGGATCTGTGGTATGTATGATGAACAAGGCCGGCGGCTCCGCCGCATTCGGACGATGGGCCAGCAAAAAGATCCACACACGTGTGGGTGCAGAGCTTGCGGCGATCATCCTTGGAGTCCTGATCTTTATTGACGATTATTTTAACTGCCTGACAGTAGGAAGCGTTATGCGTCCGGTAACAGACAGACATCACGTATCCAGAGCAAAATTTGCATATCTGATCGATGCGACAGCCGCTCCGGTATGTATCATCGCACCAATCTCATCCTGGGCGGCAGCAGTCAGCGGATTCGTAGAGGGACAGGATGGACTTGCGATTTTTGTAAGAACCATCCCGTATAACTTTTACGCGATCCTTACTATTGTAATGATGGTTGGCATGGTACTGATGAAAACCGAGTTTGGTGCCATGAGAACACATGAGATCAATGCGCTGAACGGAGATCTTTATACAACATCTGCAAGACCGTATGAGAATGCAACGGATGATGAGACACCGAATCCGAGAGGAAAGGTGATCGATCTTGTGATCCCGATCGTTGTGCTTGTTATCTGCTGTGTCATCAGTATGATCTACACAGGAGGATTTTTCAGCGGAACAGATTTTGTTACCGCATTTTCACAGAGTGATGCCTCTACAGGCCTTGCAATGGGAAGTGCTTTTGGTCTGGTATTTGCCATTATTTTCTATATGATCCGCCGTGTGATCAATTTCAGAGACTGTATGGGATGCATCCCGGAAGGCTTCAAGGCTATGGTACCGGCGATCATGATCCTGACCTTTGCATGGACACTGAAGGCTATGACAGACTCACTTGGTGCAGCGGTATTCGTAGAAGAAGCAATGCGTTCTGTTGCCGGTGGTATTGAAGTTATCCTTCCGGCCATTATTTTCCTGGTTGGATGTGGACTTGCATTTGCTACAGGTACTTCCTGGGGAACCTTTGGTATCCTGATCCCGATCGTTGTTGCGGTATTTGAGAAATCCAGTCCTGAGATGATGATCATTTCCATGTCTGCCTGCATGGCAGGTGCAGTTTGCGGAGACCACTGCTCACCGATCTCCGATACAACGATCATGGCTTCCGCAGGAGCACAGTGTGATCATGTGACTCACGTTTCCACACAGCTTCCGTATGCGATCCTGGCTGCGGCAGTATCCTTTGTAACTTATATTGTTGCAGGTTTTGTAAAAACAGCATGGATCGCTCTTCCGGTGGGAATCGTGCTGATGCTGATCGTACTTTTTGTCATTAAAATGATGAATCCGATGCCGGTTGAGAAGCCAACAGAATAACAGACTAACCCAATGTGGGGGCAGGTTCCCCCATGAATCGCAAATAAAAGGCAGTGACGGAAAGAAATTTCCGAAGCTGCCTTTTTTGTGCTTTCTATAATAATTCTCTTATGTTATAATGCAGGACAGACAGCAAATAGTAAATGATCATATATAGTTTTAAGGAACAGGAGTAAGAATGATAGAATTAGGTAAAAAACAGAAATTACTGGTTGTAAAAACCGTGGATTTCGGAATATATCTTGGAGAGGACCGAAACGCACCTCAGACCGAGCGTGTGCTTCTTCCGTCCAAACAGGTACCGGAAGGAACCAAAGCAGGTGATGAGATCGAAGTATTCATCTATAAGGATTCCCAGGACAGACTGATCGCAACGACCCGTGAGCCGATGCTTCAGGTGGGACAGACAGCAGTCCTTAAGGTAAAACAGGTCACCAGGATCGGTGCTTTTCTTGACTGGGGACTGGAGAAGGATCTTCTTCTTCCGTATCATGAGCAGACCAACCGGGTCCGTGAAGGCGAGGAGTGTCTGGTAGCACTTTATGTAGATAAGAGCAGCAGACTCTGTGCAACCATGAAGGTGTATCATTATCTTTCCACCAGAACTCCTTATGTACAGGGAGATTTGGTAAAGGGGCGTGTCTATGAGATCAGCGGGAATTTTGGCGTTTTTGTTGCGGTAGATGATAAATATTCCGCTCTGATCCCGGCACGGGAGGCAACAGGCAAGTACAGACCGGGAGCTATTCTTGATCTTCGTGTCACAGAGGTGAAAGAGGATGGCAAGATGAATGTCAGTGACCGCCAGAAGGCTTACATCCAGATCAATGAGGATGCAGAGAGCGTATTCAGCGTGATCGAGGAATTTGCAGGGGTGCTGCCATTTGATGATCATGCCTCACCGGAAGTCATCAAGAGAGAGTTTGGCCTCAGTAAGAACGCATTCAAGCGTGCAGTCGGTCATCTGATGAAGGAAGGAAAAGTAGAGATCCGTGACAAGAGAATCTACATTAAAAAATAACAAGGTGTTGACCGGCTCCGGATCAGACACGCTCCGGCACGTTCAGAGAAAAGTGCAGAGCGGGGAGGATCCGGAGCCCTGTTTTTTACGATAAGGAGAATAAATTTGGAGTTTACACATTTACATGTCCATACAGAATACAGCCTTCTGGATGGCTCCAATAAGATCAAAGAATATGTAGCCAGAGTAAAAGAACTGGGTATGGACAGTGCGGCGATCACCGATCATGGCGTTATGTATGGTGTCATTGATTTTTACAGGGCTGCAAGAGAAGCCGGGATCAATCCGATCCTCGGATGTGAGGTTTATGTGGCTCCGGGCTCCCGTTTTGACAGAGAAGTGGGAAGTGGGGATGACCGTTATTATCATCTGGTCCTGCTGGCTGAGAATAATCAGGGATACAGCAACCTGATGAAAATTGTATCCAAGGCATTTGTGGAAGGGTTTTATTACAAGCCACGTGTGGATCTGGAGCTTCTGGAAAAATATCACGAGGGTATCATTGCCTTAAGTGCCTGCCTGGCAGGAGAGGTCGCCAGATATCTTGCACGTGGAATGTATGAGGATGCCAAGATCGTGGCATTACGTTATCAGGATATTTTCGGAAAAGGAAATTTCTTTCTGGAGCTTCAGGATCATGGGATTCCGGAGCAGCAGACAGTAAATCAGCAGCTTCTCCGTATGCACAGAGAGACGGGGATCGATCTGGTTGCCACCAATGATGTGCATTACACTATGGCAGAGGATGCGGAACCACATGATGTTCTTCTTTGTCTGCAGACTCAGAAAAAGCTCAGCGATGAGAACAGAATGCGCTATGAGGGCGGCCAGTATTATGTGAAATCGCCGGAAGAGATGGCGAGGCTTTTTCCATATGCGCTGGAAGCGCTGGAAAACACGCATAAGATCGCGGAGAGATGTCATGTGGAGATTGAATTTGGTGTGACCAAGCTGCCGAAATATGATGTGCCGGACGGACTTACCTCATGGGAATATCTGAACAAGCTTTGCTATGAGGGACTTGAGCAGCGTTATCATCCGGTAACAGAGGAGCTGAAAAAGCGCCTGGATTATGAGCTGTCTACTATCAAAAATATGGGATATGTAGATTACTTTCTCATCGTATGGGATTTTATCAAATATGCCAGGGACAACGATATCATGGTTGGTCCGGGACGAGGTTCTGCCGCAGGAAGCCTGGTTGCCTATACACTTGGGATCACCCAGCTGGACCCGATCCGGTATGATCTGCTCTTTGAACGTTTCCTGAATCCGGAGCGAGTATCCATGCCGGATATCGATGTGGATTTCTGCTTCGAACGGAGACAGGAGGTTATTGATTATGTAAGAAGAAAATATGGTGATGACTGCGTGGTTCAGATCGTTACCTTCGGTACGCTGGCAGCCCGCGGTGTCATCCGTGATGTGGGCCGTGTTCTGGATATGCCTTATGCCCAGGTGGACACTATTGCCAAGATGATCCCACAGGAGCTGAATATCACCATTGACAAGGCACTGGGAATGAATCCGGAGCTTCGCAAGGCTTACGAGGAACAGGACGATATCCATCGTCTGATCGATCTGGCAAAACGTCTGGAGGGGCTTCCGAGGCATACCTCCATGCATGCGGCAGGTGTTGTGATCAGCCAGAAGGATGTATCGGAATACGTACCCCTTTCCAGAGCACAGGATGGTTCCATTGTCACGCAGTTTACCATGACAACACTGGAAGAGCTGGGACTTCTGAAAATGGATTTCCTGGGCCTCCGTACCCTGACGGTTATTCAGAATGCTGTGAAAATGGTGGAAAAAAGTACCGGTATGCTTCTGGATATGCAAGAGATCGACTACAACGATAAAAAGGTACTGGATTCTCTCGGAACAGGACGTACTGACGGCGTGTTCCAGCTGGAGAGCGCCGGAATGAAAAGCTTCATGAAGGAGCTGAAGCCGCAGAGTCTTGAGGACGTGATCGCGGGAATTTCGCTTTACCGTCCGGGCCCCATGGATTTCATTCCGCAGTACATCCGCGGAAAAAACCGTCCGGATACCATCCGTTATGATTGTCCGCAGATGGAGCCGATCCTGAAGCCGACCTATGGCTGTATCGTATACCAGGAGCAGGTTATGCAGATCGTCCGTGAGCTTGCAGGCTATACCCTTGGACGAAGTGACCTGGTACGCCGTGCCATGTCCAAGAAAAAAGCTTCTGTTATGGCAAAAGAACGCCAGAATTTCGTTTACGGAAATGCCGAAGAGGGAGTACCGGGATGTATCGCCAACGGTATTTCCGAGGAGATCGCAAACAAGATCTACGATGAGATGACAGATTTTGCAAAGTATGCCTTCAATAAGTCTCACGCTGCCGCTTATGCGGTGGTCTCCTATCAGACGGCATATCTCAAATATTACTATCCGGTAGAGTTTATGGCTGCACTGATGACATCCGTTGTGGAAATGCCAAACAAGGTTGCCGAGTATATTTCTGTATGCCGCCAGATGGGGATCCGGATCCTTCCGCCGGATATCAATCACGGTGTTTATGGCTTTTCTGTTGACAATGGTGCCATTCGTTATGCACTTTCTGCTATCAAGAGCATCGGCCGTCCGGTAATCGAGGGGATCGTGCGGGAGCGTGAGGAGCACGGAGAATATACCTCCCTGAAAACATTTATTGAGCGAAATATCGACCAGATCAACAAGAGGGTTGTGGAAAATCTGATCAAGGCCGGAGCGCTGGATTGCCTGGAGGGAAACCGGAATCAGAAAATGACGGTTTATACGCAGATCATAGACAGTATCAACCAGGATAAGAAGCATACCATGGCGGGACAGCTGAGCCTTTTTGATATTGCGCCTGAAGAAGATAAAAACGAATTTGAGATCCGTATGCCGCAGGCAGCAGAATATCCGAAGGAGACGATACTGACCTTTGAGAAGGAAGTTCTCGGCATCTATCTCAGCGGTCATCCGCTGGAGCGTTACCGGAATATGATGGAAAAAATGATCTCTGCAAAAACTTCTGATTTTCAGCCGGATGATGAAACAGGGATACCGGAGGTTTACGATAATCAGAAAGTGATCGTGGGCGGAATGATCACGGATAAAACCATAAAATATACAAAGAATAATAAGGTAATGGCGTTTCTTACAGTGGAGGATCTGGTAGGCACCGTGGAGGTTGTGGTATTTCCACGTGATTACGAAAAATGCCAGATGTTCCTGAATGAAGATGCCCGGCTCTTTATTCAGGGAAGAGTATCCGCAGAAGACGACAAAGCCAGTAAGCTGATCCTGGAAAAGGTCCGTCTTTTTGATGATATGCCAAGAGAACTGTGGCTCCAGTTTGAAAGCCGGGAAGAGTACGCAAAAGCCGAAACCGGTCTGGTAGACGATCTGATGGAATCCAGAGGAAACAGCACGGTGGTTATTTATCTCAAAGATGTCAAGGCAATGAAGAAACTTCCCCCTGCTTATCAGGTCCATATCGAGGACTCCTGGCTGGAACGCATGTGTGAAAAATATGGAAGTTCCAATGTTAAAATTGTGGAGAGAGTATTGAAAAACTTATAAAAATGCTATAAACTATACCCGAATATGTGTATTACAATAGGTTGTTTCATAAGATGGAGGATAACAATATGGCAGAGAACAAAATCAAAACGATCGGCGTTTTGACCAGTGGCGGTGACGCACCTGGAATGAATGCTGCAATCCGTGCTGTTGTCAGAAGAGGATTAAGCAGCGGACTGAACGTAAAGGGAATCTATAAAGGATACAGCGGTCTCTTAAATGAAGAGATCAGAGATATGACAGCAAAGGACGTTTCCGATACGATTGAGCGAGGCGGAACAATTCTTTATACTGCCAGATGTGCAGAGATGAGAACAGAGGAAGGACAGCAGCAGGCTGCAGAGATCTGCAGAAAGCATGGGATCGACGGCCTTGTTGTTATCGGTGGAGACGGTTCCTTCGCAGGTGCGCAGAAGCTTGCGAACCTTGGAATCAACACCATTGGCCTGCCGGGAACTATTGACCTTGACATCGCATGTACCGAGTACACCATCGGTTTTGATACTGCTGTAAATACAGCTATGGAAGCTATTGACAAGGTACGTGATACATCCACATCCCATGAGAGATGCAGTATCATCGAGGTTATGGGACGTAACGCCGGATACCTTGCAGTATGGTGCGGTATCGCAAACGGTGCTGAGGATATCCTGATCCCGGAGAAATATGATTATGACGAGCAGAAGCTTATTGACAATATCGTAGAGAGCCGTAAGAAAGGCAAGAAACACCATATCATCGTAAATGCTGAGGGCATCGGCCATTCAGAGGCTATGGCGAAACGTATCGAGGCTGCGACAGGCATCGAGACACGTGCAACTATCCTTGGTCACATGCAGCGTGGTGGAAGCCCTACATGTAAGGACCGTGTATATGCGTCCATGATGGGTGCTCTCGCAGTAGATCTTCTTGTTGCCGGAAAACGCAGCCGTGTGGTTGGATACCGTCATGGTGAGTTTGTTGATTTCGACATCAATGAGGCTCTTGCAATGCAGAAGAATGTAGATTCCTACATGTGGGAGGTCTGCAATTCTCTTTCTCATAATTACAGAAAATAAAAATATTTATGAACTTAAAAAAAGTTTCAGACGGATTGCATAAACTGAATACGTCACAAATAATTGCCCTCGGCTTTGCGGGGGTGATTTTTGTAGGTGGACTTATTTTATGGCTGCCGTTCTGCAGCGCACCCGGGCAGGCTGTTACCTTCCCGGATGCTGTTTTTACAGCGGCGACCAGCGTATGTGTGACAGGACTTTCCACAGTTGTCATGGCAGTCCAGTGGAGCCCCATTGGAAAAGCGGTTATCCTGTGCCTGATACAGATCGGCGGGATCGGACTGATCGCACTGGCAAATATGATATTTATCAGCCTCCGGCGGAAAATCTCCCTGAAAAACCGGCGGATCATCAAGGAATCCTATAACCTGGATGAAATGGGTGGAGTCGTGGCTGTAGTCCGCAGTGTGGTGAAATGCGTGTTTCTTGCAGAAGGAATCGGTGCGGTCCTGTATGCGTTTTGCTTTGTACCGGAATTTGGAATAAAAAAAGGTCTGGTGCATGCCATATTTCTGGCGGTATCTGCATTCTGCAACGCAGGGATCGATCTTTTCGGGGAAACAAGCCTTTCGGTATATGTGAGCAATCCGCTGGTCAATATCACTACGATTGGCCTGATCATTGTGTCAGGTCTTGGATTTATCGTCTGGTGGGATCTGTGGGATAAATTCCGCAAGGTTCTGAGAAAAGATCTTTCTCCATCCAGAGTTTTTCGTGTATTGCGGCTTCAGAGCAAGCTGGTCCTTACGATGACCGGGATCCTGGTATTTTCAGGGGCATTTCTGGTATTTATTTTTGAATCCGGAAACCCTGCCACGCTGAAGGGGGCACCACTGGGAACAAAGATCATGGCATCCTTTTTCCAGTCAGTGACAACACGTACGGCGGGCTTTTATACCATGGATCAGGCGCTTTTGTCCACACCTACAGTGATCATTTCCCTGCTGTGGATGTTTATCGGAGGATCACCCATGGGCACTGCCGGTGGTGTGAAGACTACTACCATTGCGGTTCTGATCCTTTCCATTGCAGCATATCTTCAGGGAAAAAAGGATGTAGAGGTATACGGCCGCAGGATCCGTGAGAGCTATCTCCGTTCGGCCATGGTTGTTGCAGGAACCAGTGTACTGATCCTTTTTACCATGACGGTGCTTCTGTCCGCAGCAATGCCGGGAGTGGATCTGGCAGATGTTTTATATGAGATCACTTCTGCGGGGGCTACAGTAGGACTTTCCAGAGGACTGACACCTCAGCTGAATGTGGCAGGCAAGTGGATCGTGATCCTTACCATGTATCTGGGACGTATCGGACCGCTGACACTTGGAACAGCAGTTGTGATGCGTGTACGCAACAGGCCGGGAAGCACCACGCATCTCGGTGAAGAAGATATCATGATCGGTTAAACAGGAGAATAGAATGAAAAATAAATCTTTTGCCGTGATCGGGCTTGGACAGTTTGGAATGACTCTGGCGGTGACGCTGGCAGAGTCAGACTGTGATGTCCTTGCCATTGATGACAAAGAAGAAAATATCGAAGAGATTTCCGAAAAAGTAACCTATGCGGTAAAAGCAGATGTCCGTGAACCGGGAATCCTGAAGGCTCTGGGAGTTCAGAATGTGGATGTAGCCATTATCGCAGTTGCCGAAAATCTGGAAGCCAGTATTTCCGCAACCATGCAGGCTAAGGATCTGGGAGTGCCCTTTGTAGTTGCAAAAAGTATGAATTCTCTTCATGGACGTATACTCGACAAAATTGGTGCAGATAAGATCATTTATCCGGAACAGTCCATGGGACTGAGAGTTGCCAGAAATCTTATGTCCGGCGGGTATCTGGATGTGTTTGAGCTTTCGGCGGAGTTCAGTATGGCGGAGTTTTCCATGCCGGTATCCTGGATCGGAAAAAATCTGGTAGATCTGAATATACGGGAGCGTTTTCACATTAATATCATTGGCATCAAGCAAGGTGAAAATGTCACGGTAGATCTGGATCCTTCCGAACCGCTTCCGGACAACTGTTCCATAATCGCCATCGGAAAAAACAAAGATCTGAATGCAAGTCGTGAGGAATTACGTTAACCGAATACGGATTGCCGGAAGGAGAGAAATAAAAGTATGATAACCAGTGTATCAAATGCAAAAATAAAAAATGTCATGCAGCTGAACCAGAAGGCAAAAGCCAGAAGAGAGCAGGGACTTTTTGTGGCAGAGGGCCGGAAAATGTTTCTGGAAGCACCGGAAAGCTGGGTTTCCCAGGTGTTTGTCTCCGAGACAGTTTCCCGGGATGGAGAGCTGATGTCTCAGGCAGAAAAATATCCCTGTGAGATCGTGAAGGATTCTGTATTCCGTCAGATGTGTGATACCAAAACTCCCCAGGGAATCCTGACAGTTCTGAAGCTGCCTTCCTGGAGCGAGGAGGAGGTACTGGCAGGAGAAAATCCTCTGGTCATGGTTTTGGAGGATCTTCAGGATCCGGGAAATGCGGGAACCATTCTCAGGACCGGTGAGGGCGCCGGCGTAAGCGGAGTTTTCCTCACAAAAACCTGCGTGGATATCACAAATCCCAAGGTGATCCGTTCTACCATGGGCTCCATTTACAGAATGCCTTTTCTATATGTGGAAGATGTGGTATCATTAGAGAAGAAGCTGAAAGAAAAGGAAATCCGCAGTTTTGCAGCTCATCTGAAGGGCGAGAATTCCTATGATCAGGAATCCTATAAGGGCGGTACCGCATTTTTCATTGGAAACGAGGGAAAGGGCCTGACTGATCAGGCGGCGGAGGCAGCAGACTGTCTGATCCGCATTCCCATGTGCGGAAAGGTAGAATCGCTGAATGCTGCCATGGCATCAGGAATTCTGATGTACGAAGCTGCAAGACAGAGAAGAGAATAAGAGAGGAGGGGTTTTATGACACCTTTGGCCTGGCTTGGAATACTGGCAATTTTACTGGTAATTGAAGCGATCACGGTAGGACTTACCACTGTCTGGTTTGCAGGCGGTGCATTTGTGGCGTGCATTGCCTCGTGGCTTGGAGGGGGAATTGTTGTACAGCTCCTTTTATTTTTCGGAGTTTCCGTGGTGCTTCTGATCTTTACCAGACCTCTGGCGGTCCGCTACATGAACAAGGGCGTGGAAAAGACCAATGCAGAGAGTCTTCTGGGAAAAAGAGCCGTAGTGATACAGACGGTCAACAACCTGGCCCAGACCGGGCAGGTGAGGATCAATGACATCGAGTGGACTGCACGGACCGTAGATGACGGGGAAGAAATTCCAACAGGTGCAGTGGTTGAGATCGAAGAGATCCGCGGAGTGAAGCTGATCGTAAAAGAACTTAGCAAGGAGGGCTAAATTATGGGTGGAGTTGTTGTTTTGCTTGTAGTCATTGTTCTTGTGCTGTGGGTGCTTGCATCCTGCATCCGCATTGTACCACAGGCCTATGCAGTGGTACTGGAACGTCTTGGTGCTTACAAGGCTACCTGGAGTACAGGAATCCATTTCAAGGTTCCGTTCATTGAGCGTGTTGCAAGAAGAGTAAACCTGAAAGAACAGGTTGTGGATTTTCCACCGCAGCCGGTAATTACCAAAGATAATGTAACCATGCAGATCGATACGGTTGTATTTTTCCAGATCACAGATCCGAAGCTTTACGCATATGGCGTTGAGAATCCGATCATGGCTATTGAGAATCTTTCTGCTACAACACTTCGTAACATCATCGGTGATATGGAGCTGGATGAGACACTGACATCCCGAGAGGTTATCAATACCAAGATGCGTGCGTCCCTTGATGTGGCTACAGATCCATGGGGAATCAAGGTTAACCGTGTGGAGCTTAAGAACATCATTCCTCCGGCAGCCATCCAGGATGCTATGGAGAAACAGATGAAGGCCGAGCGTGAGAGACGAGAAGCTATTCTGAAAGCAGAAGGAGAGAAACGTTCCACTATCCTTGTTGCAGAGGGTAAAAAACAGTCTGCTATCCTGGATGCTGAGGCTGAGAAGCAGGCGGCGATCCTTCATGCTGAGGCTCAGAAGGAGCGTATGATCAAAGAGGCTGAAGGACAGGCACAGGCAGTTCTTAAGGTACAGCAGGCAACTGCAGAAGGACTTCGTATGATCAAGGAAGCAGGAGCAGATGAATCTGTTCTTACTCTGAAGAGCCTGGAGGCTCTTACAAAGGTTGCTGACGGCAAGGCAACGAAGATCATCATTCCGTCCGAGATACAGGGTATCGCAGGGCTGGCAACATCCCTGAAGGAAATCATGACAGATAAAACGGCAGAGCAGAAATAGATCTGAAGCCGTGAGGAGGACATATTATGAATCTTAAAGGAAGAAATTTCCTGACATTGAAAGACTTTACACCGGAAGAGATTACTTACATGATCGACCTTGCAGCAGATCTGAAGGCCAAGAAAAAAGCAGGAGAGCTTCATGAGTACTACAGAGGCAAGAATATTGCTCTGATCTTTGAAAAAACAAGCACAAGAACACGCTGTTCCTTTGAAGTGGCAGCTCATGATCTGGGAATGGGTTCTACTTATCTGGATCCCACAGGCTCCCAGATCGGAAAGAAGGAGAGCATTGCAGACACTGCAAGAGTTCTCGGAAGAATGTATGAGGGAATCGAGTACCGTGGCTTCGGTCAGGATATTGTTGAGGAGCTTGCGAAGCATGCAGGTGTACCGGTATGGAATGGTCTGACAAACGAGTATCATCCGACACAGATGCTTGCAGATATGCTGACAGTACGTGAGCATTTCGGCAGACTGAAAGGTCTGAAGCTTGTATACATGGGTGATGCCCGTTACAACATGGGTAACTCCCTGATGGTTGTATGCTCCAAGCTTGGTCTTGATTTCGTAGCCTGCACCAATAAGAAATATTTCCCGAATGATGAGCTTGTAGCACAGTGTCAGCAGTGGGCAGAAGAGGCAGGTTCCACCATCACTCTCACAGAGGATGTGGAGGCAGGAACAAAAGATGCGGATATCATCTACACAGATGTATGGGTATCCATGGGCGAGCCTGACGAAGTATGGACAGAGCGTATCCACGACCTGACACCATACAAAGTTACCAGACATGTAATGGAGAATGCCGGTGAAAAGGCGATCTTCCTTCACTGTCTGCCGGCATTCCATGATCTTAAGACAAAGATCGGAAAAGAGATGGGCGAGCGTTTCAACCTTACAGATATGGAGGTTACAGACGAGGTATTCGAGTCTCCGCAGTCCAAGGTATTCGACGAAGCTGAGAACCGTATGCACACCATTAAGGCTGTGATCGTTGCAACATTAGGAGAGCCGGAGAAATAATGTCAGATTTATTTAATGAAGAAATAATTTCACAGGCAACACATACAAAATGGGCGGGCAAAACCGTCCATTTTGCAAGAGAAACAGATTCCACCAACCTCTGGGGAAAACGTGCCTGGAGGGAAGAAGGCGCAGGACACGGAGAGCTGTTTGTGGCAGAATATCAGTCCGCAGGACGAGGACGTTTTACAAGACGATGGAGTGCGCCGCCGAACAGTGCCATTACTATGAGTATCCTTATCTGCCCGGAATTTTCCCCGCAGAAGGCGCCGATGCTGACACTTGTTATGGGACTTTCAGTTGCACAGGCAGTAGCAGAGATCGGACTCGATGTAGGGATCAAATGGCCTAACGATGTAGTTGTTTCCCGCAAAAAGATCTGCGGTATCTTAACCGAAATGACCATGAAGCAGGATAAGATCGGCTGTGCAGTTATCGGAGTGGGAATTAACGTAAATATGGAAAGCTTTCCAGAAGAAATGGCAGACAAGGCCACCTCTCTGTATCTGGAAAGTGGACATCCCTTTGACAGGGCACAGGTAGTCGGACTTGTGATGAAGCATTTTGAGGAAAATTATGAGAGATTTGTACAGACGGAGGATCTCAGCGGCCTGAAGCCGGATTATGAGAAAATGCTGGCGAATCTGAACCAGCCGGTACGTGTACTGGATCAGAATGATCCATATGAGGGGACCGCAAGAGGGATCAATGCCGGCGGAGAGCTTCTGGTAGAGCGTGCAGACGGTACAGTTGAGGAAGTAAATTCCGGAGAGGTTTCTGTACGTGGTTTATACAGCTATGTGTAAAACATGCAGCACAGATCGGATAAAATTTCCGGCAGCGGTTTTTCGGTGATGCTTTATTGCAGTAGTGGAAGAAACAAGAATCTCCCTGCTTTAGCTGTGGGGAGTGTCAAGTTATAAATAAAGGAGATTTTATGTATCAGGATAACATTGTGCTCTGCGGAGCAAGCTCTTATGAGCAGAAATATTATTTTAACCAGGATTTTGCGTCTCTTCCTGAGACGGTAAAGCAGGAGCTGCAGATCATGTGTGTGCTTTTCACAGAGGATGTAGGAGGAATCCTGACACTGGAATTTGATGAGGATGGCAGTCTGCAGTTTAAGACTGAGGCCCTGGAGGCAGATGCCCGTTTTGACGAGATCGGAAGTGCACTGAAGATCAAGGAGCTCCAGCGGGACAAAAGAGAGCTTCTGGAATCTCTGGAAATGTATTACAAGGTATTTTTCCTGGGAGATATCCCGGATGAGGAACTGCAGAAAAAAGCAGATGCCGTTGAGGACTGATCCATGAAGATGCAGTGGAAGATCGGAAATGTGGAGATACCGAACCCCTTTGTGCTTGCACCGATGGCAGGTGTTACGGATCTGGCATTTCGAAGACTTTGCAAGGAGCAGGGGGCAGGCCTGATCTGTATGGAGATGGTCAGTGCCAAGGCGATCTCTTTTCATAATAAGAATACTGAGGCATTGATGGAGATCGATCCCGGGGAGCATCCGGTGTCCATGCAGCTTTTCGGCAGCGAGCCGGATCTTATGGCAGAGGTGGCAAAAAGCATCGAGGAGCGTCCTTTTGACATTCTTGATATCAATATGGGATGTCCGGTTCCCAAGGTGGTAAATAACGGCGAGGGCTCCGCGCTTCTGAAAAATCCGAAGCTGATCGAAGAGATCGTACGGAGCGTTTCCGGGGCGGTTTCCAAGCCGGTAACGGTAAAAGTACGCATCGGATTTGATGAAAACACACCGGTGGATGTGGTGGAGATCGCAAAACGGGCGGAGGATGCAGGCGCAGCAGCTATTGCTGTGCATGGAAGGACCAGACAGCAGTATTATTCCGGTCAGGCGGACTGGGATGCTATCCGCAGGGTGAAGGAAGCGGTGACTATTCCGGTGATAGGAAACGGAGATATCGTTTCTCCGGAAACTGCAGAAGCCATGTTTAAAGAAACTGGCTGTGACGCTGTGATGATCGGTCGTGCAGTACGTGGGAACCCGTGGATCTTCCGGGAACTGAACCACTATTTCCGCACCGGGGAAAAGCTTCCCAGGCCAACCGCAGAGGAAGTATGCGAGATGATCCTGCGCCATGCCGAAGATCAGATCGCGATCAAGGGTGAGTATACTGGAATCCGTGAAATGCGGAAGCATGTAGCCTGGTATACAGCCGGTATGCGCCACAGTGCGGGAATCCGGAGAGAATCTAATAATATTTCAAGCTATGAAGAGCTGAAAAAGCTTACAAACATGGTACTGGAGCGATAAAAGAGAAAAGTATGTCGGAGAAAACGAAACGTTCTATTGACAAGGAACGGGGCGCGTGCTACAGTCGGTTAGTGGGAATCCGCAGAAAGTTTTTTGTTTTACAGGAGAAAAATAATGGCAGATAAAATAGCAGTTTTAATTCCTTGCTACAACGAAAGCAAGACGGTAGCAAAGGTTATCCGCGATATGAAAAAAGCACTTCCGGAAGCTGTGATCTACGTATATGATAATAACTCTACAGATGGAACAGACGAGATCGCCAGAAAAGAAGGGGCAGTTGTCCGTTATGAGCATCAGCAAGGAAAAGGAAACGTGATCCGCAGTATGTTTCGGGATATCGATGCGCAGTGTTATCTTATGGTAGATGGTGACGATACTTATCCGGCAGAGTTTGCAGCTGAAATGTGCAGCAAGGTTCTGGAGAAAGGCACAGACATGGTAGTTGGTGATCGCCTTTCTTCTACATATTTTACAGAGAACAAGAGACCTTTCCACAACTTTGGAAACAGCATCGTAAGAGGTTCCATTAACCGTCTTTTCAAAAGCAACATCAAGGATATCATGACAGGTTACCGTGCCATGAGTTACCGCTTTGTAAAAACATTCCCTGTACTTTCCAGGAATTTTGAGATCGAGACAGAGATGACGATCCACGCCATCGATAAGAACATGCAGGTTGAGAATGTAGTCATTGAATATCGTGACAGACCGGAGGGAAGTGAGTCCAAGCTGAATACTTATGCAGATGGATTTAAGGTTCTGAAGACTATTGTGAAAATGTTCAAGAATTACAAGCCGCTGGAGTTCTTCTCCCTTATCGCAGCAGTGCTGTTTGTGGTGGGAATGGCATTCTTTATTCCGGTGCTGGTACATTTTCTGGAGGTTGGGACAGTGGAAAAGATCCCGACACTGATCGTTAGCGGGTTTGTGATCCTGACAGCTATCATCTGCTGGTTTTCCGGGATCATCCTTTCTACACTGGTCAATCAGCATAAGCAGGATTTTGAGTATCAGACACAGATGGTGACTAATCGTTATAAAGACCTTTTTCCGGAGAAGAAATAAGGAATCAGACCGGGCAGGATAATACAGAAAAGCCGTGTTGAAATCTGGGATTTCGCGCGGCTTTTTTACATACTTCAGGGATCCTTTTTCGACGTGGAATGCTTGACAATACTGGGGCTTTTCGGTATAATACAGGAATTGTGAATATCCTGAGATTTTTACGCCCTTTTTTAGAAAAAAGAGCTCTTGGGAATGGTAGCAACAGAAATATCCGAAGCTGTATTTTTTTCAGAAAAAACAGCGCGGTTTTGAAAGGAAGTAAGGCAAAATGGAAGAAGCAAAGAAGAACTTACTCACATATGCAGGACTTAGAAAACTGGAAGACGAGCTGCACGATCTGAAAGTTGTTAAGAGAAAAGAAGTAGCAGGAAAGATCAAAGAGGCCAGAGAGCAGGGAGACCTTTCCGAGAACGCTGAGTACGATGCAGCAAAGGATGAGCAGAGAGATATCGAGGCACGTATCGAGGAGATCGAGAAGATCCTCAAGAACGCAGAGGTTGTAGTAGAGGACGAAGTCGATCTTGACAGAATCAGCGTAGGCTGCAAGGTTAAGGTTCATGATTATGAGTTTGAGGAAGACATGGAGCTGAAGATCGTGGGTTCCACAGAGGCTAACAGCCTTGAGGGAAAGATCTCCAATGAGTCTCCGGTAGGTAAAGCGCTGATCGGTGCACACACCAACGATATCGTTGAGGTTGAGATGCCGTCCGGAATCATGAAATACAAGGTTCTTGAGATTCAGAGAAACGTATAAAGCAGACAACGGAGCGGATCGCAGAGATCCGCTTGAACGACAGATAGATTAAGGAGGCCAACAAGTGGCAGAGCAGAAGAAGCAGGATGTAAACCAGCTGCTGAAGGTACGTCGTGACAAACTGGCAGACCTTCAGGCAAATGGCAGGGACCCGTTTCAGATCACAAAATTTGATCAGACACATCATTCCCTTGAGGTAAAGAATCTCTATGAAGCACATGAGGCAGAGCTTCTCAAAGATCGCAAGGAGCTTGATGTAACAGGTCTTGATGAAGAGCAGGCAAAAGAGGCTCAGAAGAAGGATTATGAAGAAAGAAGAAGCATCATGGACGCAAGCCCGATCCACGTATCGATCGCAGGACGTATGATGTTCAAGCGTGTAATGGGAAAAGCTTCTTTCTGTAATATCCAGGATTTACAGGGCAACATTCAGGTTTATGTGGCAAGAGATGCCATTGGAACCGATTCCTATGCAGATTTCAAGAAATCTGATATCGGTGATATTTTTGGTCTGGAGGGATTTGCTTTCAGAACAAGAACAGGTGAGATCTCCATTCATGCAGAGAAGATGACTCTTCTTTCCAAGAGCTTACAGATCCTTCCTGAGAAATTCCACGGACTGACAGATACAGATACCCGTTATCGTCAGAGATATGTGGATCTTATCATGAACCAGGACAGCAAGAATGTATTCATCAAACGTTCCCAGATCCTTAAGGAGATCCGTAACTTCCTTGCAGGACGTGACTTCATGGAAGTAGAGACACCAATGCTGGTTTCCAACGCAGGCGGTGCAGCTGCAAGACCATTTGAGACACATTACAACGCACTGAACGAGGACGTTAAGCTTCGTATTTCCCTGGAGCTTTATCTTAAGAGACTGATCGTAGGCGGACTTGAGAGAGTTTACGAGATCGGCCGTGTATTCCGTAATGAGGGTGTTGATACCCGTCACAATCCGGAATTCACTCTGATGGAGCTTTATCAGGCATATACTGATTATGAGGGAATGATGGAGCTGACAGAGTCCATGTTCCGTTACCTTGCAGAGAAGGTCTGCGGTTCCACAAAGATTTCCTACAATGGTATCGAGATTGATCTTGGAAAGCCTTTCGCACGTCTGACCATGAACGATGCCATCAAGAAATATGCAGGAATCGACTTTGATGAAGTAGCAGATGATGAGGCAGCCAAGAAGCTTGCTGACGAGCATCATATCGAGTATGAGGATCGTCATAAGAAGGGTGATATCATCAATCTCTTCTTCGAGGAGTACTGTGAGAAAGAGCTGATCCAGCCGACATTTATCATGGATCATCCGATCGAGATCTCTCCGCTGACCAAGAAGAAACCTTCCGATCCGAACAAGGTAGAGCGTTTCGAGCTCTTTATCAATACATGGGAAATGTGTAACGCATATTCCGAGCTCAACGACCCGATCGATCAGAGAGAACGTTTCAAGGCACAGGATGCCCTTGCAGACGCAGGTGATGAGGAAGCCAACCACACAGATGAAGACTTCCTGAATGCACTGGAGATCGGTATGCCGCCAACAGGTGGTATCGGATACGGAATCGACCGTCTCGTTATGCTCCTGACAGACAGCCAGGCAATCAGAGACGTACTTCTGTTCCCGACGATGAAGTCCTTAGATGGTGTAAATAAGAAAAATGATGTAAATAATACAGCTTCTGAAGCACCTGAAAAAAATGTAAAAATTTGGCGTGGTGCGAAGAATTTGACCTTTACGTTAAACAAACAGGCAATCCGCCACAAAACCGGATTGCCTGTTTGTTATGTAATAAATGACTATTCCTCCGCACCCAGCCAGTTCGTCTTAAAGAGATAAAACAGAAACACGATTGAACTCAGGGTCCAGGTCAGAGGATAGGCCCAGAAGACGACCCGGATGGAGTGAATGAAGTGGACGGTGACGGTGATGTAGGTGACGCGGATCACGCACCAGCAGACCATCATGACGATCATGGGGACGATGGATTTCCCGGCACCACGGAGGATTCCGGCGGCACAGTGGGAGAAGGCCAGCAGGAAATAGAAGAGGGCGGCGGTCCGGGCCTGGGTGGTTCCATACTGGATGACTTCCGGCGTACGGTTGAAGGCGGAAATCATATAGGGAACGAAGATGAACATGACGACACCCACCAGCTCCGCCAGAGTGATGGAACAGAGGACGCCGAACCGGGCGCCTTTTTTCACGCGGTCATATTTCTTCGCACCGATATTCTGGCTGGTGAAGGTGGTCATGGACAGGGCAAAGCAGGTCACGGGGAGAAAAGCGAAGCCCTCCACTTTTGAGTAGGAACCGCAGCCGGCCATGGCCATTTTTCCAAAGGAGTTGATGTTGGACTGAACCACCACGTTGGCCAGGGCAATGATGGAGTTCTGAAGGCCGGCGGGAAGACCGTTGGAGATGATCTGCCGGAGCATGAAGAAGTCCAGCCGGATTTTTTTCAGGGAAACCCGATATTCCTCGGGGCTTCTTAAGAGCTGCCGGAGACAGAGAGCGGCGCTCAATGCCTGGGAAATTGTGGTGGCGAGAGCCGCTGCGCCGACGCCGAAGCGGAAACCGGCGACCAGGATCAGGTCCAGAATCACATTTGTGATGGAGGAGATGATCAGGTAGTAGAGCGGATGTCTGGAATCGCCGACGGCCTGAAGGATTCCGACAAAAATATTGTACATGACGAAAAAGATCGAGCCTGCAAAATAGACCTGAAAATAAACCGTTGAATTTGGAAGCACTTCATCCGGAGTGCCCATGAGGATCAGAATTTTCGGAGCGAAGATCACGCCGACGAGGGAGAGAACGACGCCGCAGATCAGGCCGAAAGCGATGGTGGTATGGATCGAGCGCTGGAGCGACTCCTTTTCACGGGCGCCAAAATACCGGGCGATCACGACTCCGGCGCCCACGGCAATACCGTTGAAAAAACCGACCAGAAGAAAAATCAGGTTGCCGGAAGAGCTGACTGCGGCCAGGGCATTGCTCCCGAGAAAATTTCCCACAATGAGGGAATCGGCCATGTTATAAAGCTGCTGAAAAAGGTTTCCGAGAAAGAGGGGAATGGCGAAAGCGACGATGCTTTTCCAGATCGTTCCCTCGGTCATCGAA
>ENA-OUQP01000363-OUQP01000363.1-human-gut-metagenome-genome-assembly--contig:-NODE-363-length-44359-cov-9.285256_pt1 | contig 44359 bp, 59 predicted proteins | sample MGYA00237951_ERZ548836 | MGnify/ENA primary metagenome ERZ548836 (study PRJEB26490, sample SAMN05194702) | human gut metagenome | biome: terrestrial biome; feature: human-associated habitat; material...
ATTATATTATACCACGGTGGCATCACCTATATGTCAATTCTGGTCTAACAGAGCCTAATAAGTTATTATTGGGAGCCAAGCATCGGCTTCCGATGGAAAGGAACGCGCTATGGTATACGACACTACGGAAGCAGTGGCTAAGTTTCTGTCCGGCTTCCAGATGAAGATTACGAACCGGGAAAGGGACACCGTTGCCCCAGACTACTACGTGAAATACTTGCTCACCCTCTCCAAAGGCGGAAAGGACTTCTCCACCACCTTCGTATCTGACCCGAGGGCTTTTGGGGAGCCGACTGTCACGCAGGTCTTCTCCGCCCTCGCAGACGATGCCCTCACCTTGCGAAAGTATTCCACTGACGAGTTCGTGGATAAGCTCTACGCACAGGGGGTAAAGCCATCTGCCGCCCTCCGTGCTTACGACTCCTGCAAGGAGACGAATTTGTGGATGCAGGACGAGCTGTACCTCTCCGGCTGGGAAATCGAAGAGATATCCAAAACCCTGACAAAGCATGAGGACGAGGTAAACGCTCTGGTCGAGAAGGCCGCATCCGAGCGTGCCGAGCGGTACGCCTATGACCATCCGAAGCTGCCAAAGGGTTTCGTTACTATCGAGCAGCTGCAAGGAGACCTTGACCTCGGGGACTTGCGCGACGAGGTGGAGGATTTTGATTTCGACGGTGACCTCACCGAAGCGTTCAGTGAAACTGCCGACTACAAGGTCGATGACAACTATCATGCCCTTCTCTCGTGGCTTCCAGACCACACGGAGTGGTTGGAACAAGCCGAGTTCGACGGCCTTCTCGAAGGCTGCAAGGGCGATATCTACAAGATGGTTCAGATGGCGCAGTACGAGTGCTTCAAGTCTGACCTCTACGACCATCGCGAGGATATCTGCCGCTACGGCACCCTCGACCAGCTAAGGGATATGGGGGTCTATGCCATCCGGGGGGACAGCTCGATTACGAGGATTATCTGCCCCTCGAAGGGCTTACCGCCATGGGAAAGCACTATGAGCTTGGCGATGAGAACCGGTTCGTCCACGACCTCTATAACAGCCCGGAACTCTGCGCCACCCCCCGTTACGTGGAGCAGTCCTTCGGATGCCCTTCTGAGGAATACGAAAAAGAGGAAGGGGCGCTCCCTCACGACTTCACTACCGGCAAATGGCGTGTGCATCTTATCTACCCCGGAGAGCGTTACGGTCTCGATGGTTGCCTGACCTATGAGTTAAATGTTTACTCTGGCGCACCTGCCGCCGCCCATCGCGCGTCCTACCCCCTTGTGGAGTTCTACGATACCTCGCAGGATGCCGCACGCTTCCCGGGCGGTCAGTTCGTCTCTCGTTACTACATGACCGACCTGCTTGAGGACGATTCTATTGCCGTCTCCATCGACACGATGCTCAAGAACGGGAACCAGTTCTCCCTTGATGGCGGCATCCCCGCTTGGACGGTTGAAGGCGATGACCTTGCGAAGGTGAACGACTTTCTCAAGAAAAGCTGCATGGAGTTCTGCGGCTCCCTTCCCGGTGACGAAAAGGACGAGGATGGCTACTCCCTCACGGGGGAAGCGAAGGATGCCACTGCATCCCGTAATGGGCTGAGCAGAAACCAGATGGGGATTGAAGAAAAAGCTGCCGAGTGCAAAGAAGCCGCGACCGTCCTCGCTAACGGGAACGCCCTTTAGGCGTTTTTGGCAAGAAAGGAGAAATGAACATGGCAGAAGATTTCGGTGACAGCACGGGAAGCGGCCTTGTGAATACCGCCAAGCAGGCCGCAAAAGAGGTCGTTCAGACCGTCGTGACAAAGGGTGCGGGCATCGGAGGAAAGGGCGGTGGCGGCATCTCCCTCTCCGGGGAAGCCAAGGACATGATGGCAGCTTCCAAACAGCTTGCAGGCGGTTCTGCCGCACCTTCCCGCGAGCATCTGGTCGCAAAGCCCGACCTCTCCCGTTAGATAGAACACCAGAAAGCCAGCAAACCGCACAACCAGAAACACAGAAAGGATGATTGCCATGCCAGATAACGACTTCTGGATTGGGCAGGAGCAGATTCCCGTTGACCTCTCCCTCCTGCTCACCTACTCCAACGATGAGGATTACTGGTACGCTCCGGGGGAGTATGCGCTCAGGGTCTATACCGTCGATACCCTGAACACCAACTTCGCCCGTCCCTGCTTCGCGCTCGGTGAGCGCACGTCCGACCCGGAGATGGAGGATGTTCCCGGTGCTATCGAGAACACCCTCCACGAACTTCTCGATTCCGGTGCGACCCCCGAGGAAGTGTACCGCATTATGGGACTCGTTAAGGAGAGCGAACTTTCCCCCGAGACCAAGGAAGCTGACAGCTATCTTCCCATCGACCTCGGCTATTGCATCGACGGAAATATCGTCTCCTATGAAGCGGTGCCGGAGGGCGTTGCGACGGTGCCTGAAAACGTAGACTACCCGCGTTACGCGGAAGCGATGGAGAGCCATGTGCCGCTTCCCATCGCTACGCAGATTGCTACGCATGATTTTTCTCACAGGCAGGCGGATATCCTCATGGAAGCCGCCCGCAGCCCGCACGTCTCGCCCGAGACGCTTGAGACGATAGCCGACAAGACCCTTTCGTCCGGTAAGATGCGCGGTCTTCTGGATATCGCTTCTGTCGGCAAGAACCCCCTCGATTTTCGCAATATGGACGAGCAGACACTTAAGGCGGCTGTTTCCGTGCTGTTCCACGGCGGCAAAGACCTCCCCGTGACGGAGCTTGACCTTGCGCAGCTGCGTTCGGTAGACCTCGCGCTGATGGACGGGGCTTCCCCCGCCGAAGCCATGCGTGCAGCCGAGAAGTCTACATCCGCCGAGCCGGAAGCGACTGCCGCATCTCTCGCATCCGAAGCTCGCGATGCGAAGGCCGCTCGCACCGAACTCGATAGCCAGTCGGAGACGAAGGATGCCCCGACACGCGCGGAAAAGGCAGATGGCTCCCTGTGACAAAGTCGTTTCATGAACAGAAAGGAGGACACCTATGACACCTGACGGAAAAACATTCGACCCGGAAACCGTTACCGACAAACAGCTCGTTCAGTACGAACAGGCCATCGACCGTGGCCTAACCGAAGCCAACGCGATGCGCCTGACCGAACACGAGTACAACGGCTTTCAGGCCAATGCCATCATCGCAGCCGCACTGAATCCGGCGGTGGGAGAAGACGTACTGGATGCCCTCGCGACCCCCAAGTACACCGCAGCCCAGATGACGGCCATCGCGAAAATCGCCATCAGGGGCGGAGACTTCGCACGCTTCCTAGACCCGCAGATGGACGCACGGCGCATGGAAGCCGCCTATCTGGTCGTGGCGCACGGGGGGAGCGACTTACCTGTGGAACGTCTCTCCCGCTCCCAGCTGCTCACCATCAACAACCTCCTTCTGCAAGGCCTTCTCCCCTATGAGACCGTCCGCGCCATCGCAAAGCCCGCGTTTACCCCTGAGAGCATGGAAGTCATTGCCGCCGCCATGGAAAACGCACGTCATGACCCCTATACCGGTGAGCACTCGCTGACCGAAGCGCAGGTGGCGCGTATCATGAACCCGGAATACAGACCGGAGCAGCAAATCGCGCTTCTTACCGCCATGCGCGGGCAGACCCCGGTTGCAGACCTGAGCGATGCGGACTTTGCAGGGCTGTTCCCGGCTTCCCTTTCCGTAGAGCAGATGAGCGCCTGTGCCTATGCCGTGAACCGGTGCGGATATAACACACCACTTCTCATGATGACCATGCAGGTGTGCGCAGACATGAACGCGCAACAGCTCATGGCCGTCTTCGATGCAACGGCGGCAGAGTTTTCCGATGCCACTATGGCAAAGGTCTCCACAATCCTTATGCACACCCCAACCCTTACCTCCCAGCAGATGCGCTATCTGCTCGCGGAAGCTAGGGACGGCACCCCGTTTCCAGCTCTGGAATCCATGAAGGATTATCTGCTGGCGCAGGTGGAACCCGAAAAGGCACTGGTTGCCGAAACCGGTGTCAAGTCCGAGTCCCGTGACATGGCATCCGGCAAGGAAGCACTTGCGGAGCAGACGGGACTCGATAGCACCAAAAAAATCAATCAGAACAAGGAGATGGAATAGATGACCGATAATTTCAAGGAGATAGGTTCCTTGTTCGGCAGGGAAGGCGCGGGCGCAGGCTTCGCCAAACAGACGGATAAGGAATCCTTCACCTATGCCTTCGCTTGGCCGGAGGGGGATACTTGGGCAACCCTCACCGGATACCTGAATCTCGATGAGCAGCCGGAGGAGTACGTGCGCCGCGTGCTGCAAGACGGCGGATTCCGCTCCGATTGGGGCAACCCGGATTACGACCCTATCGGTGATTTCAAGGAGACAGCCGGTGACGAATACCGGATTCCTCTCCTGAAAGTCCTGCTCCGGGAGCAGCTGGAAAGCCGCTACGAGGTCGCAAACCATGTTTCGACGATGAACCGCGCCCGCGTGGAGCTTTCCGCCTTTATCCAGAACGAGGGCGGCGCACCGCTTCCCAAAGACGCGCTCGGTACTCCCGAAGAACAGGGTATCCGTGCCATGCTCATCGCCACCGGCGAACCTCCGCGCGAGGTGACCCTTCTGCCGGATAATAACGGCTCCACCTTAAAACCACTGCAAGCACTGGTGGGTGGAGATATCGAGACTTTCGATATCGCTTTCGGCGAGAAGGTTTCCCTTTACGTGAACGAGGAGGGTCTGTTCACCTGCCCGCCAAACCGTGCCATCTTCGCCACCGAGGAGATGGCAAAGGCCGGGTATCTTTCCCAGCTCGATTATTCGAAGGTCGTGGAGATGGGGGATTTCTACACTGTTCTAAACGGCGATATCGTAGCCGTGGGCTTCGACCCAGAGACTGGGGAGAGCCGGTCGCTCACGGATGGGGAGACTGCCCGCGTGGAAGGTTACTTCACCGTTATCAGTAAACCCGGAAGCGGGGCGAAGGCTGTCGATGATATCCGGCACGGTATCACTCCGTGCGGCTACGACATTACCGTGGAGAGCCACGACTGCACCTCTGGCAGGAACGCACTCGCGGCGGATGCGCCTGCAAGGGATGCGCCCGGAAAGGATGACCAGAACATCGGATAGAACACGAAGTGACAAAAAATAGAAAGGCAGGATGCCGCATCCCGTATGGGGGCGGCATCTCCACAAACGCGAAAAAAACGGGAGGTGCGAATGACGAAAGTAGAAAAAGGCTCCGAGATTATCACTACCATCAGCGAGTACGAGAACTCCGTGGCAATGCCGGATAATGAACGCCTGACCTATCTCGACGTGTGCGGCATCGTCCGCCTTAAGGATGGGAACGGAAACGTAAAAGCACAAGAAGCCTATGCGAACAGATGCAGTGAGTATCTGCGGTTCGGGCAGGAGGTTGACCTTGCCGCCTGCGGCGCATACAGCCCCTACGATGCCCTGAAAGTCTGCGACACGCCGGAGATATTCTTGAAGACCGGGTTCGAGCAGCGACCTATGCTCTACACGCAGAAGCATCTCTTTCAGGCTCTCACACCGAAATCCGATTACAACCCCCACCGCCACGGCTTCTCCATCGAACAGGTAAAGCGCTTTCCCGAGCTTCTTGCTTCCCCGGTGGTTCTCGCCAACAGCCCGACCAGAGACGATGTTCTGCTCGCCATCCTTCTCTCGACCGATGCCTACGACACCCCGCTCATCGCGGGCATCAAGCCGGACGGCACGGGGAGCTACGGAGGGCGCGAAGTGGAGACGAATATGGTCTTGAGCGTCTACAGCAGGCAGAACTTCATCCGTTACTTCGCCCTGTTACGGGATATGGATGCCTTCGTGTTCGTAAGCGGCAGGAAAATCGAAGCACTCGAAGACCTATCCGGGCTTCCGCTTGTGGGAAATTGCTCCGGTCTCGATATTGACAGGATTCTGCAACGCCCGAAGTGCCTTGGATAGATACGCAGGCCGTTAACGATTACCGGCTGGATAGGAGATATTAACCTTCGTCCCTTAAATGAAGCAGAAAGGAGAAAGCCATATGAGCAAATTAGTCATCGCGGAAAAGCCGATGCTTGCCCGCGATATCGCCCGTGCCATCACGGGGAAAGAGGTGTCCGAAAGCGCCCGCCTTCCCATCTCGGGAAACGGTTACACGGTCTGTGCCTGCGCCGGGCACCTGCTGGAACTGGTGGAGCCGGATGCCATCGACCCCAAATGGGGGAAGCCTTGGAGCCTTGATGCTCTTCCCGTCGAGGTTCACAACTGGCCGAAGGAGCCTACCGAGGACAAGAAGAGCCTTGTGGAGGAAATCGCGGGACTCCTTGAAACTTGCGATTCCGTCATCGCTGCCGGTGACCCGGACGATGAGGGACAGCTCATCGTGGACGAGCTTTTGGACTACCTCGGTTACACCGGGAAGGTCGAGCGCGTCTATGTGAACGACAACATCGAGAAGAACATCGTGAAGGCGTTCGACAAGCTCGTGCCCAACGACTCCTGCCGGGGTGCCGGGAACGCCGCCTACGCCCGCCAGATGGCGGATATGTGCTTCGGCGTGAACGAGACGAGACTTGCCACGAAGCGTCTTGGCGGACTTTTCACCGTCGGTCGCGTGCAGACCCCGACGCTCGGGCTTGTGGTCATGCGCGACAACGCCATCGAGCACCATGTCACCCGTAAGTTTTACGAGCTTTCGGCTCGCGGTACCTCGGATGCGGGTGCGCTCACCTTCAAGTTCAAGCCGGGGAAGGAACTGCTTGCAGGCGAGAAGCACCTGTTCGATACGGACGCGCTGGAAGCCCTCAAGGATAAGCTCGACGGGCGCGACCTGCCGTTTGAAACGACCGTTTCCAAAAAGCAGGAGAATCCTCCTCTCCCCTACAACCTGACCGTGCTGCTTTCCGACATGAGCAGGCGTTTCGGTTTCACTGCGGCAAAAACTCAGCAAATCACGCAGGATTTGCGTGATAAGTACAAAGCCATCACCTACAACCGCTCCGATTCCCAATACCTCAAGGAAGAACATCGCGAGCAGGCTCCCGCTGTTCTCTCTCAGGCCATGGAAAATCTCGGTGTGAGCTGGCCTTTGGACTACTCGCTTCATTCCAAGGCGTTCAACGATGGGAACGTGACTGCCCACCACGGCATCATCCCGCAGGAAGCAAAAGCCCCGGTGTCTAAGATGACCACGGAAGAAGCCAAGGTGTATACCGCCATCTGCGAGCGCTATGCGATGCAGTTCCTCCCTCCCGCCGTCTACGACGTGAGCGAGAGCACGGCGGACGTGGATGGCGGCTCGCTCGTTCTCACGGCGAAGCGCCTTATAGACGCGGGATTCAAGGCCGTGTTCGGGAACGTTTCGGATGAAAGCGATGGGGCGGACTCCGATTCGGAGAACCCGCTTGTTCCCGAAGGGAGCCACACCCTTGACGGCATCTCCTGCGCCATCGACGAGAAGGAGACCACGCCCCCGAAACCCTACACCGAGGGCACCCTCATTGCCGACATGGCATCCATCGCGAAGTACGTCAAAGACTCGGAAATCCGCGAAATCCTGAAACGCAAGGATGACGGCAAGAAGGGCGAGCACGGCGGCATCGGCACGACGGCCACCCGCTCCTCCATCATCGAGGGTCTGAAAACCCGTGGCTACCTTGAGGAACGAAAGGGAAAGGTTCGTGCGACCGATAAGGCCAAGGCGTTCTATGCGCTCCTCCCGCCGGAGATTCGCGGCGCGGACGTGACTGCAAGATGGTGGCTCATCCAGCAGGATATCGCAGACGGCAAGGTGGACGTGAACGCCCTGCAAGATTCCGTCATCGAGGTCTTCAATCACCACCGGGAAACCGCCTATGTGGGCGCATCCATCGCAGGTACCGGAAAGGCCGTGGTCGGCAAGTGCCCAAAGTGCGGCAAGGACGTTGTAAAAACCGGCACCATCTACGCCTGCTCCTCCATCAAGAACGAGAAGCAGGAGGACGGCACTTGGAAGGAGGTCTCGGGCTGCGGGTTCAAGCTGTTCGGCTTCTGCACCAAGAAGTTCACCGAGAAGCAGGCCGCATCTCTTCTTGATGGAAAGGCGGTCTCGCTAAGGGGCTGCAAGTCCAAGGCCGGGAAGACCTTCGACTGCAAAGTCGTTCTTCAAAAGGACGGGTCGGTAGAACCCATTTTCACACCGAGAAAACCCACGAAGAAAGGCCGCAGGTAGCGGCAGAAAGGAAGGAATGCCATGGCAACACTCCTATCACCGGATATGCTTCCCGAGGATATCCGAAACATGGATTTCGGGCAGGCTTCCATGCCCCACGCGCCAGAAGCCCAGACCCCAGAAGTACCCTACGATATGACCACATCCGCACCAGACCGCCCTGCCATACCGCTCTCCCCGGATATGCTTTCCGGGAATCTGCAAGGAAATGGAAGCGAGAAATCGGGCATCGAGTTCTCCTTCGATGCTTTCGGATACACCCAGCAGGTCGAACTCGTCAGGGAGTCCTATGCGGACGGGAACCTTGCAGTGACCGCCTATCTCTCCGACCCCACCGACGAATCGTTCGGACAGCCTTGGAGCAGCGTCACCGTGAACTTCGGTTCCCCGCTGCAACAGGACGCGACCGTTTTCCTCGACACCAATAACATGGGAGAAGCGATGCTCTCGAAAATCTCCCAGCTCGGAGCCTTCACCGGCCAGTTCATGCGCTCGGGGTTCTGCTCCTACCCGGCCTTCACCTTCGATACCGAAGTCATGGATAACATGCGCGACTTAAACGAGTTCGCATCGGCAGACCATATGAGCCTTGCCGAGGTGCGCGACACATGCCACGCGGCACTCGAAAACGTATACGGCAGCGAGTTCACGGATGCCTTGGAAAGCGGTTACGACCTGAATGCCGAATCCCACGACTGCGCTTCCGGGAGCGCTGTGCTCGAAACCCGCGACGCGAACTGCGCGGAACAATCCATGAACCATGTGAAAGGGGTGCGATAGGTATGAGCCGATTTCACTCAAACCGGACTTGCATCCGTTCGCCGACAGCTATCCCAAGCAGCCAAAACACACCATTGTGCTAAAATCGGGTACCGTATACACACCGCGCGGGACTACCCGTTCCGCACAGACAGAAAGGATGAAAAAACATGCCCAAGAAGACACCGGAGCCAGAGCAGGCTCCCAAGGCAGACAACTACGCCAAAATCAACATGCCCGCCGCCTTCCTCACGCCCCACGACTTTCAGGCAAGCGACGGGCGCACCTTCGAGAAGTGCTTCGTTTCCTTCCCCAAGGGGACGAAGGTGAACGGCATCGACGTGAGCGGCTTCTCAACCGATGTGTTCCTCTCCGACTACATGAAGAAGGACGATGCCGAGCACCCGTATCAGCGCTACGAGGTGAAGGCCACCGACCTCACCCACGCACTCAAGGTGGCGCAGGACTCCTATAAGGCAGAAAAAGCCGCAGAGCGTGCCGCCGCAAAGGACGGCGTGAGCCTTGCGGGCGAAGCACGCGACATGGAGACCGGGAAGAACGCGCTCGCAGGCGATGACCCCGCCAAGTCCACCAAGTCGCGCACCGGACAGGATATTGCCCAGTAGTACAGAGGAAAGAGGTGACAGTTCATGGTAATCGAGGTGCTCTACAAGTCCTTCCGCTACGAGAAGTTCGACTCGTCCGCCCAGACGAACTCCGAGCCGTTCCGCGCGAAGGGAACGAACATCCTTACCGACTGGAACCTCTACCTCGGTGCCCTTGAGGAAAACGGCATCATCCTCGCAGAGCACTGGTATGACGGAAATCCGCAGCACGCAGGCGGGCAGGTGACCCTTGAGGGCACCAAGGTTCCCGCCGCCACCCGTCAGGTCGGGAGCGCCATGCTCCTCGTCTCGCCAGATGAGCTGGACGATGTGGTCTGGCTCAAGAAGGACGGCGAAAAGCTCCTGTGGCGGGAGGGCGATGAGCTGATAAACGGCGAGCGGTTCTTCGCCATGGAGCAGCTGTGTTACTCCGATGCCACGGTGCAATCCATCAACCGCCGCGCCATCGCCGTGTTCGACTACTTGAAGCACGCGCATCCGACGTACTCGGATAATGAGATTGCCCGCATCATGGGCTACACCGAATCCGCCATCGAGCGCATCCGCGATGCAGAAATCTCTCAGGACGAGGGTTTCGTGGACGATGACGGGGAAGGTCAAGACGAGGAAGACAACACCGGGGCTATCGGCGGATAGGACTTCGGTTAGAGATAGAACGAAACGAGAAACGCAGTTCAAACGAACCACCAACGAAGCTACAGAAAATCACGCAAACAAGGAAGGAGAAAAGAACACATGAAGATTCTCGGACGAATCAAGAAATCCAAGGTGCTCACTGCGGTCATGACCGCAGTGCTCATCTTCCAATCGGCCTGCCCCACCGGGCTTGCCTACGCCGCGCAGAAATCGGGTGTTAGCACCTATGCTGCCGGTCAGACCATCGACCAAGCACTCGGTGCCACCAAGACGGTCGAGTCCGTGCTCTCCCAGCACGAGAACGACGAGTATTACCTCACCACACCTTACGGCAACAAAGGACCTCATGGCGAGGGCGGTGCAATCGACACTTGGGACTGCTGGAAACCGAAGGGTGAGTACGGTAGCGGTGCCTATATGAACTGCACCGGTTTTGTGGTTGCCGTCCTCCGTGCCTGCGGAGCGAACACATCCATCATCGGAAACTATACCGCCAAGGACGGCTACAACAGGGGCAACGAAGCGAATGCCTACAAATGGGAAGAGTATTGTCGCGACAACAATGCCGTCAGCTACACGTTCAGCTCCAAAGAGCAGATGCTCGCGTCCGGTATCCTTGAGAAGGGCGATATCATCTACATGGAGCCGGTGGACTGGAATCATAGCAATTCAGACTGCCATATCGGCTTCTTCTGGGGCAGCAACAGCTCGGAAGACCTTTTCTGGCACTCTTCCAGCCACGCAGACGGAATTGTAAAGGGCTATTTCCCGAACTCCGCAGGCGGCAACGTGATTTCCAAAATCACGCCCAAGTATCCCGTTCGCTACTACCGTGTCATCAAGACGTTGCACAAGGGATATCTGACACTGCATAAGGACTCCTCAAATAAGACCCTTACCGATGCCAATGACTGCTATTCCCTCGCAGGTGCCGAATATGGGGTCTACACTGACTCCAACTGCTCGAACAAGGTAGCGACCCTTACGACGAACGCAAGCGGGAACGCGAACACCGTCTCGCTCAATCCCGGACGCTACTATGTGAAGGAGACCAAGGCTCCCAAGGGATATTTCACCGATTCGCAGGTTTACACCGCAGATGTTTCCGGAGCGAATCGGGAGTCCTCGCCTGTGAAGCTCTCGGTCAGCGACAATCCTGCAAATGACCCTGTGGCTATGCTCCTTGGTAAATACGACGGCCAGAAGACCTATAACGGTGCGGGCAACCTCCCGCAGGGTTCCGCCACCCTCGCAGGTGCCGAGTTCACCGTCGATTACTATGCCACCCTTGACTACAAGAGCTACGATGACCTTAAGAACGCCGACGTGAAGCCGACGCGTTCTTGGACGTTCAAGACGAACGCTAATGGATTCTCCTATTTCGACACCGAGCACTTCGTCTCAGGCGATGCCTTCTTCTACAATGGGCAGAATAATATCTGTATTCCTCGCGGCACCATCGTCATTCGTGAGACCAAGGCACCCGCAGGCTATGTGAAGTCCGACGATGTGTCTTTCCAGAAGATTCAGGAGAATCCGACCACAGGTGCCGTTCGTACTTACAACGTCCCGAAGGTTGCCGAGCAGGTCTACCGCTCCGATATCGAGTTCACGAAAAAGGCCGATAACGGTTCCGCGCACCTCGCCGGTGTGCCCTTCAAGGTGACCTCTCTCACCACCGGTGAGTCCCATATCGCCGTGACCGACGAGAACGGCTATTTCAGCTCCGCGTCCTCTTGGAACGCGCATGACTCGAACACCAACGCAAACGATTGGGCGCTGACCGCAAGCGGCACCATTGACAGCACGAAGCTCGATGCTAACGCCGGTTTCTGGTTCGGCAACAACAGCGTACTCGATGGGAACGGCACCACTGCCACCTCCGATGCCGTCAAGGCGGACAACAAGCTCGGTGCCCTGCCCTTTGACACCTATTCCGTCGAAGAGCTTCGCTGCTCCGCTAATGAGGGCTATGCTCTCATCAACACGACTGTTACCGTGACCCGTGATGCCAAGACCATCGACCTTGGCACCTTCGATGACCCTGAGCCTGAAATCCATACCACCGCATACGACGCTTCTGATAGCGACCATTACGTCGGGGTCGGCACCGTCAAGATTTCCGACAAGGTAGAGTACAGCCATCTCGTCGCGGGTAAGACCTACACCGTCATCGGTGAGCTGCATGATGCCGCTACCGGCGATGCCGTCACGGTTAACGGTCAGGCTATCACTGCCGAGAAGACCTTCACGGCTGAGGACTCCGCAGGTTCCGTCACGCTTGACTACGCTTTCGATTCCTACGACCTCAAGGGGAAGACCCTCGTGGTCTATGAGACGCTTACCGATGCAAAGGGTGCGAAGCTCGCCGAGCATAGGGATAAATCCGACGTTTCCCAGCAGGTGACCGTGCTCACGCCGAAGCTCTCGACAAGCGCCGTGGGCGATGCGGACAATAGCAAGTCCGTCACCGCTGAGGATGATGTTGCCGTTACCGATTATGTCCGTTACACCGGGCTTACCGCCGGGCAGACCTACACGCTCTCGGGAACCCTTATGGACAAGTCCACCAAGAAGGCTTTCGTGGATGCCGACGGCAATCCCGTCACCGCGATTGCGGGATTCACGGCAGATGCCGAAAGCGGTACCGCGACCGTGACCTTCACCTTCGATGCCAGCGGCATCAAGACCGGCACCAAGCTCGTCGCCTTCGAGACTGTTGCCACGAACGGTATCGAGATTGCCGGCCACAAGGATATCAACGACATTGACCAGACCGTTACCGTGAAGGCTCCCGTTATCGGCACCACCGCCGTCGATGCCGCCGACGGTGACAAGACGGTCACGGGTGAGGAAAATGTCGCTGTCCGCGATACCGTCCACTACAACAACGTGACCCCTGGCAAGACCTACAAGGTCATCGGCACCCTCTACGAGAAGGTTCTTGACAAGAACGGAAAGGTCACGAAGAAGGTATTCAAAGACAAGAACGGTACCCCTGTCACTGCGGAAGCAAACTTCACCGCAGAGGACTCCTACGGAAACGTCGATGTGACCTTCTACTTCGATGGCAGTTCGCTCAAGGAAGGTACCTCTCTCGTTGCCTTCGAGTCCCTGTCCCACAACGACAAGGAGATTGCTTCCCATGCCGACGTGAATGATTCCGGCCAGACTGTCATCATCACGAAGCCCAAGCTCTCCACTACCGCAACGGATGCCCTTGATGGTGATAAGAACCTCATCGGCGAGGATAATGCCACCATCGTCGATACCGTCCATTACATGAACGTGACTCCCGGCAAGACCTACAAGGTTTCCGGCACCCTCTATGAGAAGGTTCTTGACAAGGACGGCAAGGTCTCCAAGAAGCAGCTCCTCGATGCCGACGGCAACCCCGTCACCGCCGAGACCGAGTTCGTTCCCGAGGACACCTACGGCACCGTCGATGTAACCTTCACTTTCGATGGGTCGCTTCTGAAGGACAACACACCGGTGGTCGCTTTCGAGTCCCTGTCCTACAAGGACAAGGAGATTGCTTCCCATAGCGATATCGAGGATGAAGACCAGACGGTCACCATGCACACCTCCGAGATTGGTACCACAGCCACGGACAAGCTCGATGGTGACAAGACCGTCATCGCCGATGCCGAGTCCACCGTCACCGACAAGGTGGAGTACGACCATGTGCTCACCGGCAAGGCTTACACCATGGCCGGTATCCTGATGGATGCAAAGACCGGCCTTCCCGTACTGACCGGCGAAGGCGCGAAGAAGTACACCGAGGATGACCTTGCCAAGTTCACCTCCGGTCTGATGAACGTGCTTGGCTTCCAGTCGAACACCTACTCCATCAAGGTTAAGGACAAGGACTGGGGCAACGGTGCCGCCATCGTGAAGAACGCGGACGGTTCCTACACCTATGATGCTTCCGAGCGCACCGAGAACGAGGACGGCACTTGGACTGTCAAGACCGACACCCAGACTCTCACCGAGCAGGAAGACGGCACTTGGAAGCTCACCGGTCTGGAGGGTAGCGGCAGCGCCACCGCAGACGGCGGCACAAGCTCCGTCCGTAATATCGAGGAGACCTACAAGGCCGATGAGGTCGAGGTCACTGATAACGGTATCGACTGGTCGAACGCAAAGAAGCTCCCGACCGCTTCCATTGACCTCGCCAAGGTCAAGGCATATGCCGAGGAGAACAAAGACCTCCTCTCCTGCCTTGTCTACAAGACGGCGGAGTTCACCCCTGAGAAGGAGTCCGGTTCCATCGACATGGACTACACCTTCAACTCCAACGACGTTATCGACCGCCTGTCCGGCGAGACCAAGAACCTCGTGGTCTTTGAGGTCATGTTCAAGGGCAGCATCGAGAACGCTTCCGATGAGACTCCCGTTTCCATCGTCGCGAGCGAATGCGATAAGGACAACGAGGGACAGACGGTAAAACTCGCCCCGAGTACCATCGGTACCACTGCGACTGACAAGTCCGACGGTGACCATGAACTGATGGCTGGCAAGGATGCCGTCATCACTGACGAGGTGAAGTACGAGGGTCTTATTCCCGGCAAGGAGTACACGCTCCATGCCACGCTCATGGATAAGAAGACCGGCGAACCTTTGAAGGTTGCCGACAAGGGCGTGACCGCCGAACTCAAGTTCACGCCGAACAGTGAGAGCGGCACGGTCTCCATCAACCTCGGCGAGTTCGATGCAACCTCCCTCGACGGTCATACACTGGTTGTCTTCGAGGAGCTGACCAAACAGAGCGATATCGACGGCAAGACCACGGACGTTACCGTGGCGGAGCATAAGGATATCAACGACGAGGGACAGTCCGTGACCGTCACCTCGACCCCGGCAGGCTCCACCTACGGAAAGACCGGCGTTGACATGACGAACATCGCCATCGCCATCGGCATCCTCCTGATTGCCGCAGGCTGCGCGACCGCTTACGGCATCAAGAGCCGCAAGACCACCAAGGGCGATGCGGACGAGAGCGCAGAGGATAACACCGAAGCCTAGTGCCCGTAACGCCTGAAACCGGCAGGGTGCCAGCTCTTCGGCACCCTGCCTTCCTTTTAATTTGAAAGGGGGATACACCCATGAAGGACGATAAAGAGAACGATATCGAGATGAACGACGGAGATTCCACCGAATCACCTGCGGATGGGAACAACATGCACGCGAACCCGGAAAGCGAGAAGAAGCCGCATAACCGGAAGGTCATTGCCGCCATCTGCGGCCTTGCGCTCGTCGCACTCATTGGCGGCGGTGCCTACTACGGCATCAGCCACCAAACCGGTGCAGGCTCCAAGTCCGAATCCGTGCAGGTAGAAGATTCCAAGGAAAGCGGTTCCGACGCGTCTGCGAAGGACGGCTCTAAGAGCAAAGAGAAGTCTCACACCCACGACTGGTCTATCACCTACAAGACCGTCCACCATGACGCTGTGACGCACACGGAGCACGTGGCACCCGTCTACCAGAACCTGACCACCTACCATACCGTTTGCAATGAGTGCAAGCAGGTCATCGACGGCAAGGCCGATGACCACATCAAGCAGACAGGTCACTCCGGCTACTCCACCAACGTCCCCATCACCGATGAGGTCATGGTGAGCGAGGGCTATGATAAACAGGTCACCGACACCCCGGCTTACGATGAGACGGTCATCGACAAGCTGGTCTGCACCACCTGCGGAGCGACGAAGGATGCCCCGCAGGCCACATCGGATGCCGCCAAGTAATTCAGATGGCCAGATTGGGAAATCATAACCGGAAATCCCGTGCGGCCTTTGCGGCAGCGGCGGTCTTCCTGACCGTCGCTGCCATCCTTTTCGGCGTGCTGCTTCATTTCTATCAGGACGCAAGTCCATCACCGTCACCAAACGGCACGCCGCAGGAAACCGCCACGGAAAGCGCAGGGGGTCGGGAATCCGAGTTCCCTACTGTTGATTGGGATTACTGGAAGAGTGTGAACGGGGATGTTATCGGATGGATAACCGTGCCGGGGACGGATATCAACCATCCCATCCTGCAAGCCCACTCATCTGACCCGGATTACTACCTGCATCACGATATCTACCGGAACTACAACCCCTTGGGTGCGCTCTATCTCGACGCGGAATGCGAGAGGGAGGGCTTTCAAAGTCCGAATGCCGTCATCCTCGGACACAGCCTGCGTATCGGTGGTGCCATCACCTGTTTCGGAAACATCCAGAACTACAGCGATAAAACTTTCGCATCAGAGCACGCCAAGGTACTCATCCAGACACCGGAAAAGAAGATGCGCTACACCGTGCGCTTCGCCAACATCGTGAAGGGATGGGAACCGACCAAACGGACGGCGTTTGCCGGTGAATCGGATTTCCGAAGTTGGTACGATTCCTCGCGGGAATCTGCCGCCATGGTACTCGATACCGATTCCGAACCGAATCAGGTCATCTCCCTCGTCTCCTGCTCCTATAACTTCTGGAAGCAGAACGAGCGGACGGTCGTGACCACCAGTATCGATCAAAAACAAGCGCAAACGGAAACTGTTTCGACCGAATCCCGTCAGACTGGCTCTGATGCCAAATAAGGGCAGGTTTCAATCCGTTCGCACCTACGCTACAAACGTACCGTCAAGACCCCGCAGATGCGATTCTGTGGGGTCGTTTTCTTAGAACATGTCGGAAAAGCGGCAGCTATCGTATAATTTCAATGAGCTTTCCCGGAAAGGAGACCATGATGAAATCTAAGCAGAAGCAGACTCCTACGGAGATTATTGATAACCAGCGTCAGGCGGTCGTTGAGAAAATCATCGAGGACATGAAGCGCGACGGGCTTCGTTGGGCAGAACCGTACCTGCCCTCCCTAACACCGCGCAACCCCGTCTCCGGCACCGTGTATCAGGGCGGAAACCGCGTGCATCTTGGCTTCATCGGGTTCATGCGCGGCTACACGGACAACCGGTGGGCTACCTTCAACCAGATAAAGGATGCCGGTTGGCATGTGAAAAAAGGTGCCAAGTCCGCGCTCATCGAGAAATGGAAGCAGTTCGCCTTCTACAAGGAAAACGAGGATACCGGCGAGAAGGAGCTTGCCGGACGCTACCCGAAGCTCGTGGGCTACTGGAACGTCTTCAATGCGGAGGATATCGAGGGCATCCCGCCGGAGAACGCTCCCGTCCATCTGAACGACCGAACGGCAACCATCGCACAGAACCTTGAGGAGTCTTCCAGATGCCCCGTCATCGAGAGCAGCGGCTACCTCGGAAGTGCCGCCTACTCTCCGGCTACCGACCGCATCCTCATCGCCCCGCGAGAGACCTTTCGCTCAGATGAAGCGTTCACCCGCGTCCTGCTGCATGAGATGACCCACTCCACCGGACACCCATCCGCCCTCGCCCGTGAACTCGACACCCGGTTCGGAAGCCCCTCCTATGCTGAGGAAGAGCTGGTCGCGGAGCTTGGAAGCCTGTTCCTTTCCGCAGACCTCGGTATCCAGAGCACCGATTTGGAGGGCGAGTTCTACGAGAACCACGTCTCCTATCTGCAATCTTGGATGAATGCGCTCGAAAACGACCCTTCCTATCTCTTCAAAGCCGCATCGAAAGCCGACCATGCGGACACCTTCATCATGGAGCGCTACGAGGAGGAGCTTGGAAAGAACATCGAGATTGACGCACCGGAACTGGAAGAGGAGGTATCGCTCGCCGGGGAGAGTCATGACATGGCAAGCACATCCGAACACCAGCCGGAAAGCGAGATGCCAGAAAATGTTCTCTCCACCGTTCTGTAACATGCGTTTGCCAAAAAGAACGTGTGTTCAATTCCTATATTGCCGTAATACCGGCATTATAGTATAATGGTAACATATGATAACAGCCATCTGGCAGAAAGGACGATAGGTATGGCAGAAATGGAAAAGAGACCTTGGCGCTTCACCATCGAGTTCGATGATGAGAAGGCAAAAAGGAATGGTTACAACGTAGATGACCTCTACGATTGCGTGGGAAAGTATGCGGAGCAGATGGGCAACGTGCGCATCGGTCTTGGTACTTGGCAGGCAAAGAACCGCAAGGTGCAGTTCGGGGCGCAGTGCCCTGTTTGCGCGACTCTATCCAAACAGCCTTGGGTGATGCAGAACATTAAGTCATGGCGCACCTATGAGGATATGAATGAACCGGAGGGTGAAGACTACCTACAGGTAATCCGGGATATCAGTCCGGAACGTATTTACGACTAACCGCATTTACACTTAGGATTCCAAATGGAACTTGATAGGAAAGCATTTCACTTCGACCTAGACAACGAGTCTGTTGAACGATTCTATACTGGTAAAAAGAATCCATGGTCAGACATTCAAGACTTTCTGGAATCCCATTGCTTTGAAAAGCCACAATATTCTGGATATGAATCGGCTGAAAATATCGTCATGTCCTATCAACGTGCTTATGGCACCATAGATGAGATGATGAATGAGTTTCCTTGGTTCCAAAAATGCTTGAAAGCGGCCACCTTCACGGAAATCGGTGAAAGCTACGATGTGAAGGAGTTTCTTGAAAGCGGAATGCAGTTATCCCCTTCCTCTCGCCCCGACACCCGTAAGGAGCTTCACTTTGATTTGGGAACGGCTGCGCTCAGCGAAAATTACAGCTCCATTAGGCCGAACGCTTGGCGCGGCGCTTGGACGCTTATCCGAATCTTCATGGAACGCAACGGATTCATCCATACCCAGTATTCCGGATACGAGTCTCTAGCGATGATGCCGATTGACAAGGCGATGGCCGTCATGGAGAAATTGCAACAGCGATACCCTTGGTTCAAGGATTCCCTTCTCGCCGCGTCGCTCACCGAGGTCGGCGAGCGCCACGATGCTCTCTCCTATATCAAGGGTTCCAGTGGTATCATCGTTCCGGTTCCCGCCCATTCGTTTGAGCGTGAGGAGCCGGATTTCTTCGGTTCCGAAATCAGTGATATGAAGAGTGCGACCGCAGAGCTATCGAAACGGAACGGGTCGGAACCACCGAAAGACCTGAACAAGGCGCATTAGAAAAAGCCCCGGCCATTTGGTCGGGGCTTTCCTTGCCTGAAATAGACGATTGCCTTGCTCTTTCAAGTTACTTCGTGGCACCGCAGGAAGAGCACTTATATCCAGTGGTCACGGTTTCATCCCAAGCCGCACTTACCTGAACCTGTTCGTCGTAGGCATCGGAAACCTTTACCTGTTCGTCATAAGCCGCTTGCACGGTACGAGACTCTTCGTGACAAGAACCACAGTTACCACCATTAAGCAACGAGTTCTCAAAATGAGCAGCTTCGTTCCCGGTAATATCCGCACCGCAGTTATTGCAAATGCTGACATACTTCACAACTGCATCGTGATGGACGGTCTTGTACTGCGCATCGTGATGGACAGTCTTATACTGCGCGTCGTGATGGACGGTCTTGGTCTGGGCAACCCAGTTGTGCTTGTGCGTCGGGGTGTCATCCTTTTTCGATGAGCTGCCTGAATTGGTGTTCGAGCCAGAGTTGCTGCTGTTGCCGCCATTCGGCTTGCTATCGGATTTTCCTTCGTCTTTCTTGGAGGATGAATTGCTCTTATTTCCAGAATTATCGGAGCCGCCTGTTGCCTTTCCATCATCCTTCTTGCCGCCGGAGGTCTCCGGTGTCTTCGCATCGGACTTGTCTTCCTTGGCGGTCTCCTCGGCCTTCCCAGTCTCCTTCTCGACGGCATCCGTATCGGCATTCGGGTTCTTCTTGATGTTGTCCTCGAACTTCTTCACGACCTCGGCACCCTTGTCCCCGGTCAGAGTAGAATCGCCCTTCTTCACGGCTTCCGCAACATCCTTGGCAATGTCTGTCAGTTCATCCTTCGTCACTTTGTCCGCATCCACCTTATCGAAAGTCACGCCTGTGGCGGCTGTCTTGTCGGTTTTCCCGGCGGTAATCCTCTTCGATGGCACCTTGTAGATAGAACCGTCGGCGTTCACCGGAGAGATGAACGTAACGGTATAAGTGCCGGACTTGCCAACCTTTACGGTTACCTGTTTATTCGCGTCGATAGCGGTGTAGAAATCCACCTCGCCGTCCGCGCCCTCGATATGCGCGATGACAGGCGTGGAGGTGTCCGCATCCCATCCCTCGGCCTTCACCTCAAGGACGAACTCCATGTCCTGCTTTTCATCGTCCTTTGACTGGGACACCGCAGGGACGTTCGCTTTGCCCGTCACTCCGGCATGTGTGACGGCATACCCGCCACCGCCGATGAGAAGCGCCGCGCAGAGGATTCCTGCACCAGCCGCGCAGACCTGCTTGCGAGAAAACTCGCGTCCGAAGAGCATGAACGGCTTCTTAGCGTTCTCCTCTTCTGTCGTATCCACAACCTTCGGGATTTCGGCGGTCTTATCCGCCGGGACACCCTCAGTCTCGATGTTGTTGTCGTTAAACATATTGCTGTCTTTCTTCATTTCTGTCAGTCCTTTCTGTCTTATAAGAAGATTTCCTGCTATCTATATTACCGGTAGTTCTCTACACCAGCATACCCCATAGGACATGCACGAGGATGATGAGAACGAGGATGACCGCCATCCACTTGCAGTAGTAGAACAGTCTGTCTGGAAGCGTCACCATCGAAAGCCGCTCAATGCGTCTCTTGGATTCCTCTACCATCGAGTCGATGACCTTCCTGCTCCTTGCAGTCACCTCTTCGACGTTCTTTATGGTCATCTCCCCAGCTTTCTGCTGGGCATTCGCAACTCCCATGAGCGCCATCTGATTCGCCTGATGCTGCGCGTCCGCCGCGCCGTTTCTCAGCTCCTCGACCTTTTCGAGCACATCCTTCATCTCCGAAACCATGCCGCGCATCTCCCTTGCGATGCGTTCGTTGCTCCGGCGCTGCTCGGCGATAAGGTCTTCCAGCTTCTTCACGGTTCCGATGAGGTCGGTCTCGTCGTTCTCGTCCTCAAGCCTTCGTCCGGCGTTTCTGGCATCCCTCGCTTCCTCGGAGAGCTTAAGCTGCTGGCCGATACCGGCCATATGCCTGTCCGGCTGCTCAAGTTCCCTCTTCACCTCGCTAAAATGCTTTGCCATGTAATCTTCGCTCCTTTCCATCCGTCAGCCCTCCAAACCCTTGCCCCTCTTCTCGCGCACGCGGATAGCGATGGGCGTGTCGAGCAGATAGGAGAGGTTGTGTACCGCATCCGCGACCGGCACGGCATCCGCCATGCTCCCGCACATGTGTATCGCCTTCCAACCCTTCTCGCCCTTCACCGTCACCTCGACAAGAAAACGTTCCTTTCCCATTTCTCTCCTCGACCTTGCCGGTCTTTTCCACCGGACAGGGATAGCCTATCGCATCAGGTGTCCCTTTGTCTGGACACCTCTAGGGTTTACGCAGGTTCACCCCGCAGTTCGGGCAAAACTTCGGGACATATTCGGAAAACTCCTCGAACAGCGGCTCTTCGCTCTCCTCAGAATCCGTCATATCCTCCTCGACGCGCCCAGCCCATCCGCAGTCGGAACACCAGATGCCGTCCACGGGATTTACATTTGCGGCTTTCGAGTAAGCGCTCCCTATGGTGATGAAAATCCTACTCATCGTTCTCAGCCCTCTCTCCATTGCTCTTCTCACGCACTTCGGCTTCCTTCCGCATCGCGGCAATTAGCTCCTCGGGTGTGATTCCGAGACCGTCCGCGATAGCAAAAAAGGACGCAAGGCTCGGCAGACGCGTCGGCTTTCCCCCGCTTCCGGCCATCCCGGCGAACCAAGCGGATTTGCTGATTCCGCTTTTCTTGATGGCGTTGTCGAGCGTCATCCCCTTCTCGTACACAATGCGGCGCACCGCAACCGCGAAACACCCGAGTTCCGGGAAACGCTCAACGGCTTTTTCCGCCTGTGGCTTACCCGCCATGGTATCTCCCTTCTTCCGTCTAGCTTGACTACTAGTAATATATCATACCACCAAACCAGATAAATCTTCAAGACGATACTCCATATATCCCGCACAAATAAGACAACAAACCAGCTTGAAAGCAACCCAGCAATATAGTAGAATAGACTCACTATCCATATATGGATATAAGGAAGGATGTGACGCATCAATGGACGATAAGCGCTATACGCTGATGAACAAGAACCGACCGGTTCTCGATTTCCTTTACAACCTCGACACGCACCATGTCGTGAAGATACTAAAGCGGCGCGAGCTTGACTTCGCTCCTCCCGCGATTCTCGATATGAAAGGAAACCCGACAAGGGCTGCACTCGACGTCTGGTGGCTCAGACGGGCAATTCCAGCGTCCCGTGCCCAGATACAGCGGCTCATTGCCGAGCTGCATGTCGATAGCACGCTCGCTCTGGCGGAAAAGAACTTCGGGCTTTCCCTCTCCGACCGCTACTGGATTAACGACCCGGAGAATCCGCAGAACTGGGATGATATCAACTTCTTCGACAACGACTTCACGGAAGACCTCGGGCTTCTGACTCTGGGGCAGGACTCTTCGAGTGACAATCCGAACCTCATGTCACCGAACTCCACGGTCGGCGGAGACCTGAACAAGAAGTGGACTATCTTAAACGGCGTGCGTATGCTCGTGAAGAGCGGAACTGGATTCGTGAACCAAGAGGTCTATAACGAGGTCATCGCCACACATCTGCACAAGCGTCTTCTGGCGGACACGGATTATGTGCCTTATTCCCTGCATCAAGAAGGGAAGCGCACCTACTGCGCGTGTCCGAACATGCTCCATGAGGACGAGGAGTTCATTCCCGCTATAGATATTGTCCAAAACCATAAGAAGCCTGATTCGCTGGACGAAGCTCAATTCCTTACTTGTTGCTTTGAACGTCTGGGGTTTGAGAAAGCTGAGAGCTTTAGCTTTGTGATGAAAGTATTTGCTTGTGACCACATCCTTGGAAAACCGGGACGAGACTTACAAAGTTTCGGTGTCATTCGTAACGTTGAGTCGCTTGCGTACACCCGGTTTGCACCGATATTCGGCACCGGCAACAGCCTTTGGTGCAATGTTGAATCGCTAGACTTTCCACAAGTTGATAAACGCACAATAAACAGCTTTGATTTTCAACAAACTCTTCTGGTCGGTTACAAATGGTATGAACCTGACAAGCTCGACGGGTTCACGAATGAAGTGCGTTCGATTCTCTCGCACAACCCGAACATGCCGCCCGCCCGTATCGAAAGCATCATCAGGGGAATTGATTGTCGATGGCAACCCTGCCGATTCCGATGATTAAAAATCAGATGAACTACCATATTACAAAACTAGAAAGAAGGTCATACAATGAGAACTTATCAACACCCAATATGCCAAGACAACGCCATGGCGATTCGCGCCGAATATGATGAGGAAAAACGAGTCTTCGATTTGATGAAGAAGTTCCTCTATATCGTCGGGGCGATAACGGCGATAGTTGTTTTCCTTTTGCTTCTCGTTAATTCCCCTGCCCTGATAACTCAGACGGGCGCAATTGGAATCATTGCACTCGTTCCCGTTCTGCTGGCTGCAACAGCCTTTACCGGGTTTTACGTCGGCACGGTACCGGCTGGCTACATCGCTGCATGGCGTGCAATCAAGCGCTCAAAGCTGTTCGTGTGGGGCAACGCTCTCGGACTGCTCCTCATAGCGACGCTTCTTCTTTCCATCCCGGCTGCATTCGCGCCCATTGCCTTCCTTCTCCAGTGGTTGAAGGTGTCGAATCTCAAGCGTCAGCTTGACGCGAACGCATAGTGAGGTAAACTGAACGTGTTTTCTTCCTCCGCGGAGAAACTTTCTTGCTTTAGCCCGCTGCTCCCTGATGTGCGACATTAAGGGAACGGCGGGCGCTTTTATGCCGACTCCCGCAACCCGTATAGCGGCGCAGGCAAAACATCACGCCCGTGCCGCTTCTTCTTAACGCTCGCCGTTCTCCTTGTTCGGTTCCAGGCGTTCCTGCGCAGGTACCTGTTGCGCCCGCTGGGAACCGCCGCTCCCGGCGTTTCCGCCGTTCTTCTTCCCTTTCGGCATGACCGTCGAGGATACTTCCGCCCTGAGTTCGTCGGCTCCACGCCAGCAGGCGAGAATCAGACGCTTGACCTCCGAATCGTCCGCAATATCCGAATCGGGGCGCGGGAGTTTCAGCTTGGGGATATCCGCGATTTCCATGCCTTCCATACCGCGTATCTCCTTGCGGTACTTCCGGTAGACGCTTCGGATTTGCGCAAGGTACTTCTCCTTCGTTTCCGTTACCATCGCCTTTTGCTGCTCGATATCCCTCTTCTCCGCAACGGCTGCGCTTCCTTCCGCATGGATGGATTTCGCCACATTCGCCGTGAACGCAGCTTCCAACCCCTTCGTTCCGAGGTCTGCATCGAGCTTCGCCACGGAGAAGGCATAGCGGTTGCTGTCCGTGTCGGTAACGTACATGCGCCCCCTCTTGAACTCCGTGTCAACGCCCCATGATTCCAAAAGCTCGCGGTAATCATAGATGTTCTCCGCTTCCCCGGCGGCGATACGGCACAGCTCTCGCAAGTTCGTCTTATAGGAGTCGATGCCGCGTGCCGCAAGTTCCTTCTCGATACGGGACGGTTGCTTCTTATGGACGGAGGAATTGCGCTCGCCCTCCACGACCTGTTTCAACCCCCACTCGTGGTCGAGGTCGCGAATGCGGCTGGCGCGTTTCACCTTGGCGCTTTTCCCGCGCCCCTCGTCAAGCCGCTTTCCCGTTGACAGGTCGGTGCGGTTGATGACGATATGGACGGCATAGCGATGGGTCTTGTCCGCCTTGCAGTATTCGTTGTGAAGCGCCATCACTATCTGCTGGTTCGGGTAATGCTTTCCCACGTACTCCTTGGCATACCTCATGCATTCTTCCGGTGAGAGCCACCCACCATTTAAATCGCACTCGTCGGGATTGAAGCCGAGAATCTGATGAAACAGAATCGTGTTCTTCGCTTCCTTAAGCTCCCCAGTCTTCTTGTCCCGGACTCTTCTTGCCGCTTTGTTGTGCCCGTAGGCTTCTCTGGTCATCCACATGTGATGCGCCCAGCGCTTCGGATTCGTGCAACCGTCCATGTTCAGACTGTCGCGTAGAATCACCTTTCGGTCATCGTTGATGTAACCACGCAGGTTCTTCATGTGCCCGGAACTCTGCACACCGGTCTGCTTGATGATGGTCATGGTCTACCTCTCTTTCATATATCATTTGGCATAAACTTAAAATCCGTTGTCATCGGAAAGGACTTGATATGAACTCAGCAATCGAATACGTGACCGTTCCCTTCATGGGATGTGACGTTCTTGCTGTTGCACTCGATGGAATCCCGGTCAAGAATCATCTCCCCGCCCCTCTTGCCGCTGTGCTGAAAACTGCGAACCAATGGCGCGACCTTGGCTTCTCCCCGAAACCCGGTGCAAAGAAATTCAATCTGCATCCGAACTGTATGGCGAAGCGAACGTACACATACTTTTACAAGGACGATGTAATGGATGACTGCGGGCACACACCGGATGAGTCCGGTTCGTATCTTCTGCATGAAGACCAGCTTATCGCCAACTTAGAAGAGTCCACCGGACATGGCGGTCTTCGCAGCTATGGTTACACGGCATTCTGATTACTCATGCCTTGGCGAAAGAGAGTTTTCGCTTGCGTCGTTCCTCTCTTTCGCCTTTTTCAGACTCTCGAACCGTTCTCACATCTCCAAACAGATAATAAGTCTGCTCATCTTTCCTTCTTTACTGTGATAGAAACGCTTCCCAAAACGGTGATTTCGTCCAGACGGATTTCAAGCGTTGCAGATACGTCTTCGCCCCGTCTTGCGTGAACTCGGCATCGGCCTCGTCCGAATGAAGATACCACCCGTTCGGAAACTCAACCCAAGATGCAACGGTCTCACCGAGTTCCATGCTCACGTATCTCGTGAGCGTTACGCTCCAACCGTCCTCCTCATAGTGAATCGTCTTTTCACTTCCGCAATCGTCCATCGCCATTGCTCCCACCGCTTTCATGAATCTATTTTCGCGGGCACTGCGCCCATGCCGGAAAGAATATCGCATTCCGACAGCTTCCGGTTTCCTGTGACCTCCGGCTCCGTTCCATGTTCGCGACGGTAACCGTTCGCGAAAAATCGGAATACCGCTTCCGTTGTTTTCACCGGAGCGTGCCTGACAAACGGGTTGTACTCATCATCGACGAAATAGAAGTTCCCATCCCTCTTCGCGATATGCGCCGGACGCTTGCAGACCGGGCACCGTGATTTCAGGTCGCGGTAATGGAGCCACGCCGAATCAGTCATCGGCATATTCCCAGTGGTAGCCACCGGCCATACCGGATGCAGCTGAACCGATACCGTTCGGCGATATCTTTGTTCTCTCCGCCGCGTCCTTTATGCTTTCATAAACAACGCCGGTTTCCGTGCAACGAACCTTTCTTCTACGTTTAGGCTTGAAGAACGAATCATCCGGCTTCGGCTCGTCACCGTAATAGAAATGAATGCCATGCACGGCACTTCCATGTTTCATCGCATGAAATACATTCGATTTGCTTATGCCGAGCATCCTTGAAGCGAGAGTTAAACTCTCAAAGCGTTCGCCCGTCTCAAGACAGATGACCGGGCGCGGTTTGTTGTTTTGCTTTTTCTTTCGATTCATTATCTTTTGACGGCGTTCATCCGGCAGCATCTCACCAGCATAGTAATAGTAAAAACCTTTAATTGGCTTTCCTTCTCTTATCTGGTGAGATATGAAACCATTTGATAAACCGAGAGCGTTGGCTGCATCCTCCGCGCCATTGAACTGTTCTCCAGTCTCAATGCAAACAATCGTTTTTCTTTTTCCCATCCTGTTCGTCCCCTATCTCATGGAACCGTCTTTCTTGTCTTCATATTCCTCTCTCGTGATTTTTCCCTCCTCCAAGAACTCTTTCTAAGACCTCCAAGTGCAAACGCATGACTGGATTGCTTCGTTGGTAAACCGAATGCTTCCGTCCACACACGGCTCGATGCCGAACCTGTCCTCTAAAAGGAAAAGCGCGTGCATGAGTTCGTGGTAGTGCTCGATACCATAGGTATCGAAACATGCGGGTGCCACATCGAGTGCTTTCGCTATCCGTTCCAGCGCATCCGAACATTCCTGATGCTTTTTCCCAAAAGCTATTTTTTACGATTGCATTTCGTCATTTTCGTACCCTCGCAAATCAGAGAATCAAAACCCGTTATCGCATTTCAAAGAGAATGAAAATGGCGTAACCGGATGTAGCGATTGCGACCAACGCAATGAGAACTCGATAAAGGTAATCCCAGTTTCTTTCTCCAAACTTCTTTTTCCATTCTTTCGCTTCTGCTATGGATTTGCAGAATAGACTTACGCTAATAACAAGCGCTAATAATCCCGTCATGATGTAAAGCGAAAACATTGCGTGGTAAGTCATTCCCATATCTCCTGTCATTCGTTATCGAGGTTGTCAAAATCCTCGATTTGCAGATGGATGTTGTTTCGGTCGGCTTCCCTTCGGAGCGCTGCGAGAGCTTCCATAATTTCGGAAAACGACGAGACCTCTTTCTCCAAAACCCGTTTCGCTTCCTCCGGGTCGAACACTTTCACACCGTAGGTGTTCAGGAACTTCATGAACTGGTTCAGGTTTGTTCCCTGCTTCGCGAGTTCGTGAGCTGCCTTTTTCAAAGGCTGGGTGTCGATGACCTTGATTGTCGCATCGTCAGAATTGATGAGTAGCGTCCGGGCGTAATCGGAGACCGTCATACCGTAATTCGCGGCTTTTCGCTTGAGTGTTCTCTTCTCCCGTTCAGACAATCTGATGAGAACTGCGGTTTCTCTTTTTGCCACCTTCATCACTCCCCTTCTGTATTTTCTCAAAATCTCATAGTCGTATCGGTGCCGCCACCGTTTGACTATGACACGAAAGCGACGGTTCGCTTTGCTGGGTAACGGGAACCGGCAATCCTAAATTGTCGATTCGCTAAGCGTAAGCGTCCTCCCGTCAAGGCTCCGAAAGCCGCTCGGGAGCAAGATGGAAGTGTATGGAAAAGTCTCGTTTACGTGACTTTGTATATACGCTTCCCAAATCTTGCAACTCGAAGAGCGGCCTTGGCCGGTGAGCACTGATATTCTATCAGTGCGAGAGCAGAAAAGGCATGGAAAAGGGGGTGCCGCCGCACCCTTTCCCATGCCTTTTCTGCGGGGTTTCCGGCTTGCCCGGAAACCAAGAACCCGAGGTGCCGCCACCTCGGGTTCCCATCGCCTGCGAAGACGAAATCAATTCCATTGAAAACCGATGGACGTAATCTCCTTTTCCGAGCTTTACTGCATCCTCCATCAACTTGATTGCTTGCTGCCAACCGGCAAGCTCTAACTCGAACCAATCGGGGAAAGGATTTCGCCGGTCTCCGTATTTACAATCGTATACACATAGCGAAGTCCTTCCTTTCCGCAGACCCTTCCTAATCATCGGAAGCCAAAAGGGCGATTCCCTAATCTGCATTGCAGACCACAGCGATAATGGTTTTCAAGCGGACATTCTTGTCCGCCCCTATACAAGTGCCCAGTGGCATCCTGCGCATGTTCCGCTTCTCTTTATGGCGGACGAAAGGGATGCTCTGCTTCTTTGAACATCATCGGCTGCGTCTTGGATGCTGCGGTACTCCTTCCCGGTTTCGATGCATCGCACGCGCTTGCTTACCGCTTCTGCACCCCCAATCGTAGCCACCGGTTCGATTCCATGTTCCCTTGCGCAACGTATCATCTCCTGAAACACATCGAAACTGATTTCAGCGAGACTGGAATGTTTGCCATGTTCGCGGTAATACTCTCGTATGTCGTAATCGTCATGAAGCCAGTAATATCTACCGGTTCTCATACTCGCACCGACATGCGATGGCTTTCCGCAAACGGGACAGGTTCCCTTTAAGTCGCGCCAGTGCTCCCAATTCGGATACATCACGAATTGCGCTGTTCGAGTAAGCCGAGTTTCCAGCCGTTCTTTTCCAGAGCAACCAGCGCTTCGCGTTGTCGGATGCCGAGTCCGCCGACACGCTTGCTTTTAGGAATCCGGTACAGACGCATAATGAACTCCGTCTTGCTCGCACTGATGCCCGGAACACTTTGCAGAAGAGATGCGACCAAAATGCGCTTCGCATCCTCCTCGTCCATCGCATCCGTGAACGTAAGCTCGCCGGACTTCACGCGAGCTTTGAGTGCTGCATAGCGCCTGCGAGCCTGTATGGCAAGCTCTAGCGCATGGGCACGCTCCTCGCTGCTAAGGTTCGGCAGATGGTTCTCTTTCTCGGTCATCGTTACTTCCTACTTCAACTCGTTGTCCCAGATGTTATCGTCAGGCTGCGCCGCATGTTTCCAACGGTTCGCATCCGCCCGACCGTTCCAGTCGGCGATGAACTTCTCGATAGCAATGGCGCATCCGCTGTCAAGAGCTTCAGCCCACCTCTCGTTGTTCTCATCGCACCAATTCTGAAATACCGCAAACTCGGTGACATTGTTCGCGACGATGTGCCTTCGCATCCCCCGCATCTGCGCGATAAACCTCGCGGTGGCGGGAACCATGGTGATTAGGTTCATGTTCCAATCCCTTTTTCCGAAGTGAATCCATCTACCGGCTCCACTTCCTCTCTAGTAAAAACGCCCGTCGATGTATTTCTCGATAACCGACGAAAGTCCGCTATCGAGTGCCTGAGACCAGCGGTCGTTGTTCTCATCGCACCAGTCCTGAAAATCGGTGAAGTCTGTGATGCCGTTCTCGCGTATGTGCTTCCGCATCGCACGCAGCATGTCGTGCTTCGATTTTTCCGATTCCGCTACCATCAAGTCCATCCCTTTAACCAAGCTCCTCGGCAAGCAGTCGGACGATGAGCTTGGTCATGCTCTCCCCCGTCTCGACGCGGTGGAGCTGCGCTTGCTTGTGGAGCCAAGCCGGGATGAGGAGACTGATTTTCTTGAGTTCCACCTCGTCCGTCTCATGCTTGCCGGAACCTTCCTTCTGGATATCCGCCATCTCGCGCTTGGACTTCTGCGCGCTCGCCATGAACGCGTTCGCTGTGGTCTTGTTAGCCATTGTTCTTCTCCTCTTCGTTCAGAACCGAATCTGCAAGCAGCTCAATCGGGGCGACCACATGGCTCTTCGGGTCGTACTCCGCCACGGACACACCGGCTGCTGCGGCACGTGAGAGGGCAACGGCGCGGGGAATCTTCGCGATGATTGGAACCTCCTCGCCCTCAAGGTACTCCACGAGCTGACGGTCGAGTGTGCCGTAGGCATAAAAGTTGTTGACGATGACATACGCTTTTGCGCCAGTGCCGGACTCACGTACGATATCGAGCGTTCTCAGCGTCGGCTCCATGTCGCGCGTGCTCGGAAGCATGGGTACGAGGATGAGATTCGCCGCGCGGCACCAATCGTTCACACCGCCCACGAGCACGCCCGCCGTATCGACAACCTGAAAATCGCACTCCTCCGCGAAATCCGGGTCATCGCAGACCTCATGGACGGAACCGCCCTGCGGGTCGGTAGTGACGAACGCCACGGTCTTGCCGCGACGCTCAAGCGCAAAGGAAAGCTCGTCCGCGATGGTGGTCTTGCCGACCCCGCCCTTCTGGTTGAGCATCAGAATCGTGTACATGTTAGAAGTCCTTTCTGTCCTGTTTGAAAAACGCTACTCACGGGAATCGGATGCGCGCACAAGCCCGTAACCGACGGTGACGGAAAGTGCCGAGCACACGGCGAATACCGCAGCAGCCACGTTTCCGAAAACGACCGAAACCGTAAGTGTGAGAAACACCCACCATCCGACGGTCACCGCGAATAGCAGGCCGAGGAAGAGCATGAAGGGGATTTCCCGCACTGAATCGCCACGAAGGTGCATTCCGTCCTCCCTAGAACGGAATATCCGCATCATACGTTTCCGGTTCCGTAGACTGCCCCTGGGCAGAAACCGTATCCTTCCCGGCACCCTTCGAGTCCGCAAACTCGATATCGGTCACGAGAACGGAAAGGGCATGGCGCTTCTCATCGTTCTTCATCCAAGAGTGGTAGCGGAGCCGTCCATCCACCGAAACCTTCTTTCCCTTGGTGAGATAGGGAGCAAGTGCTTCGGCTCGCGCACCGAACAGGGCGCAATCGACAAACACCGGCGCATCGACATATTCGCCGGTCTCGCTGTCCTTCTTCTTCTCGTTGATGGCGAGTCCGAAGGTGAGGACACTCGTGGCATCCCCCTTTTTGCGAAGCTCCGCATCGCGCGTGAGGTTGCCCATGATGGTCACTCGGTTGATAGCCATTGTCTTTCCAATCTCTCGATGGTGTTTGCGGAGGATTCTGGAATCCTCCTGCCGGGAAAACTTTCGTCCCTTGCTGTCTATAAATATAGCAGACCAGAATACCAGTAACCCAGAGAGCAAGATAACCACATAGATTGCACACACTTGCGCTGCAAAGATAAGGGCGTGTGAAAAGCAACTCTTCACACGCCTAAGCACGTATCTACTCTGCTACGAGCCATTGTTCGAGCCATCGCTGCACGGCAAGCGTCGCGAGCGCGTCGGCAAGCGACCCGTGCGCCCTGCCCGTCCACTCGTATCCGATGTGGTCGGCGGCATCCACCAGCTTGTAGCGCCTTCCCATGAACCACGAGAACTCTTTCATGGTGTCCGTGATGCGTGCGTCCTCCCTCGGGCGCACCCCGACGGCGGATAGGAACCCGAGGTCGAATCCGACGTTGTAGCCGATAACCTCATCTGCCCCTGCAAAGATTTCCCTCAGTCGCGGTATGGCTGTCTCGATAGTCGGCAGGTCTGCCACGTCCTCCGGGTAGATGCCGTTGACGGCGCTCGCGTGCGGCCATTCGGTCTTCACGGTCGGTCGGAACCTCTCATCCAACAGGACGGAGCCGTCCCTTCCGATGATGGAGATGGTCAGAATCTCATCCGGGTCGCTACCGTTCGGATGAAGACCGGTGGTCTCGGTGTCAAAGCAAATGCTGTTCATATCTATCACCTAATCCATGTAGCCGTAGACCGTCGTATAACGGTCTGCCTTGTGTTCCATCTGGTAGTCGTACTCCATACCCGCAAGGTAGACGCACCACACGCCGACCACCATGAAGAGCGTACCCATAACAAACTCGATTGTCGCCCAGACCGGCGCATCCACGCTCGCAAGCATGAGCGTGTACGCCATAATCCCGCAGCCGATAAGGATTGCACCATAGGTCTCAAGCTCCCTGACGTTCTTCATCTTGAAGTCCCTTCTGCCATGGGGCGGCTCGGTTGCCGTCCCCCTTGCTGTCTATAAATATAGCAGACCGGCATACCAGCAAGCAGGTGAACCGTACACTCCATACATCCTGCATATCCTGCACGAAAAAAGGGCACCCTCCCGGATGCCCGTCCTTTCCCTATCCGAGGTCGATATACCTGCCGACCGCATCGGTATACCCTCCATGCGCAATCCTCCGCCCGCTCGGGTTCTTCCTGACGAATCCCGCTTCCTTGCGGTCGAGATAATAGCGGTGGTTGCACACACGGCACCACCCGGCAAGCTCCCTTCCGCCGCGAACCAAGTTGAACGCTTCCGCTGGCAGCACACGCCCGCACCTAGGACAGCGCTTCTTTGTTGGCAGCATCCTTTTCCTAAACCTCCTCCCCGGCATCCGTCAGCTCATGGACAAGCCATTCCGCTCGAAGCGGTTTCTTCTCTTTTTTCCCGTCGTGCGCGACGTGCAGCCCGTACACGTCATACGACCACGCTCCGGCAATCCCGACAATCAACCAATCGCGTCCGTCCCCTCCGTAAAGGGTCTCACCGAACATGACCGGCTTGCCGTCTGCGCAAAGCATCTGCCCCTTCGCCATTCGCTTCTCTCGCCTGCATTTGCGCTTGTAGGCAGCATCAAGGCGTTTGAATGCCCCTCTCTTCGAGTTCTCCATGCTCCTCTGATACTCCCCCTTGAGGTTCAGAAGCTCTTCCTCAAGATTTGCCGCTTCCGAAGCCGAATCGACCAGACGGTTCAACAGTGCCAATGCCCCGTCCCTCATCGCCCCGTCAAACGCCTGCTCGACGGCATACCTCAGAAGCCGCACGTCCTTCTCCTCGATTTTCTCCTTGCCCATATTCATCCCTTCTCTAGCGCCGTCCGAACGGCTTCCCCATGTCATACCAGCTTCGTCCCTCGTAGCCGCGTCCGCACCCGTAATGGCCGATGACCCTCCACCCGGAAAGGTCGAGGTCGTAGAGCCTTGTAAGCTCCTCTCCATACGTTCGCTTTCCCTGCCGCACAAGCTCCTCGTCGCTTGCGTTTATGTACAGTTCCCCGTACCGCTCGAACACGTACTCGACCCGCTTGCCACTACCGATAACATCCCCTGCGCAGACCTGCCACGGGCGCAGGGGCTTACTCCCCGCGCCCATCCTTACGGCTCCAAGTAAATCTCGACCATGATGCAACGCTGCGTCTCGTCCTCGCAGGAAAGCCAGGACGGGTTCAGTGTGAAAGAACTCACGTCATCCTCCCCATGCTGCAAGACCAGCCCGCGTTTGCCAAAGAAAGTCGCTCCCGTTATGAGTCCAAACTCCCATTCCTCTGGATAATGGACGCGAAAGCGGTAACAATCCCCTTTCAGGCTATCCATCAACTCCTTGACCTTCATTCCGCTCATCCCTCGTCCTCCTCATTTTTCAGCTCGATACAGATGGTCGGCTCGACCTCCATGAGCGGGAAGATATAGCCGACCTCCCTTTCAAGGATTTGCGGGTGTTCGTCAGGGTAGAACTCCTCCGCATCGCCTAGATAGTGCTCAATCGTAGTACCCGTCGAATCATAGCTTCGAATCGCGATTTCACCCTGAATGTAAGTCTCCTCGAACAGCTCCCCGAGCGTCATGCTTCCTCCTCTAGCCGATTCCGTGACCGAATATGCGGGCATCCGTGCAGGCATCCTCAAAAAGACTGTAATCGCCGTCAAACCCGAACCTATGACAATAGCGCTCGATGAGCCTTTCGTACCTATCGTAGTCCTCATCGGCATATGCCCGGTTCACTCGGTCGATTGCCCTGCGGCGCTCCTCCGTGTCTTTAGGCTGCATAGCGACTCCCCGCAAGCTCCACGCCGTAACGCGGTGCGATACGGTCGCAGACGGCATCGAGCGCATCCTCGTCCATCCGTGCCATCAGCTCTTCGCAAAAACCCTCCCAGCCAATCGCGTCCACGAGGACGTTGACCTTCTCCGTAACATCCAAAGTAGCCATCTTGAAGTCCCTTCTGCCTTTGGGAAGCTCTGCTTGCCGCCCCTCTTGCTGTCTATAAATATAGCAGACTGGCATACCAGCAAGCAGGAAAACACGATATGAGCGGGAAACTCCATACCTCCTGCATATTATACATAGCAAAAAGGCACCCTTTCGGATGCCCTAAATGCCTATGGTTAAAGCCCTACCCTCCAAATCTTTTCCTCGCCCGTGAACGTATCTGTGATTACGCATCTGCCGCCCGCCGCATACTTGAGACCATTCGGCAGCGCTTCCGCCGCCCTGCGGCACCTCGTCCAAAAACTCAGGTACCCGTTTCCGCTGAACCCAACGGCAATCTCATCGTCGAACTCGTCCATCGCATCTTCCGCCGGTTCCGATTCCAGATAGAGTACCACGCCGTTTTCGTTCTCTCGCGTGTAGTGGTATCTCGCCATACTCATGATTCCTTTCCGTCTACTCGGCAAGCCCGGTAACTTGCCTACCTGTTAACCAGCATTATAGCATACCAGCACACACCACAATGCGAGACTCCACGCCTTCTCCATAGAACTCGGGTCATTAGGGGCGAGCAGCCCCTAATCTGAGGGAGCGCAAGCGACCGCGCCACGGAGAGACCCTGCGAAACCGTGGGGTGCCAAGAAAAGCCAACCTCCCGTCACGGAGCCACCGACCCTCCTTTCCCCGCCCTCTACCGAGCCGCTGCGGCGTGCCCCACTTTGCCGCGCCTGCGGCCTATGGTTTCCCGAGAAGAAGGGGTTTTCAACATTTCGATGGGCGGAGGGTTCCTAGACCGACCCGGAGCCTGTCGGAATGTTGGAAACCCCGGCAGGTCAGTCCGCCGTTTCTGCCAAGTAGAAGGCTTTTCCGCGCTTTCAATGGCCGGAGGGTTCCGAGACCAACCCGCAGGCTGTTGGAAGGGTGGGAAAGCCGCCCCCCCCCGAGTCCCCGTTCCCGCAACGCCCCGCGCCTTCATGCCGCCCGCATGGCGGCTCCCGAAAAGCCAAAGAAAAAGGGCACCCTCCCGGATGCCCTACACTCGACTTAGCAATGCCCGCAATATCCGTCAGCCCATGCCAGACATTCAGCAGCTCCGCCCTCAAACACGAGATTCCCGTTTTCATCTCCTTCGTAGACCTTAATGTTGATTCTGCTCAGATACTCTTCTGCACCGATGCTGACCTTGCCGCCGAAGTTATCGTAAGCGCCCGTGACAACATAGGTGTAGCTCGCAGAGGGCACATTGTCCTCCCCGATGAACTCGATATCGGCATCCGCCATGCACATCGCCTTGAGGAAATGCTGGCACCAGTTTCGGTTATTGAGAATGTCCCTCTCCACGCTCGCCCCCGAAAAGTCGATATGCTCCGGCTTAGTTCGCGATGCCACAATAAGCGAGTTAGCGATATCGACGGCGTGGCAGCTGGGATAACCGTCATAGTGGCGATAGAACGTGGCGATGGTTTCCTCTTCCATCTGGTCAGTCTCCCAGTTGAGGACGAGGTTCTTGAGGATGGTAACGGACGGCGTGCTCATGGTTTTTCCTTTCTGCCATGGGGCGGCTCGGTTGCCGTCCCTCTTGCTGTCTATAAATATAGCAGACCGGCATACCAGCAAGCAGGTGAACTGTACACTCCATATATCCTGCATATACAAGCAAAGAAAAAGGGCACCCTCCCGGATGCCCCGTGCTGCCGCCGTCTCAATCCTCCACGTAATCAATCAAGTCTTCCACGCCATCAATAGCAGTGGGGTTTTCCAATGTGCCCATCGAATAATCGTAACCGTAGTAATCGGCAACATCTAGGCACGCCTTGAGGACGTGCTCGGCAAGATACAGCTCGTCGCTTTCAATCTTTTCGATGGCGAAACGCTTCAAGTCATCGTAGGACGTGATATCGGCACCATCATCCATGAGCACAGGAACGATATCCTCCAACGTCTCCCCGTTTGCAATCCGCCTGTCAAGCTCCGCACGCTTCATCCTAAAGTCCTTCCTGCCATGGGGCGGCTCCGCTGCCGTCCCCTCTTGCTGTCTATAAATATAGCAGACTGGCATACCAGCAAGCAGGTGAACCGTACACTCCATATATCCTGCATATAAAAGCATGAATGAACACGCAGGTAGCGTGCCTAAATCTTGTACTCGCAACTGCCGTATTCCAGACGGAATACATCATCCATGATGCCATCCTCGCTGTCGGGCACAAGCCTGACGAGACGGATGGTCTCATCCTCAGCATCGGAGCACAGGTCGATGATGAAACCGTCAAATCCCTCCCGCTCGCATCTTGAGACCATCCAACTTTCCTTGCAGTACGCTTCTGCAACGGCAAAGGCATCAAGCGCAGCTTCTCGACGCTTTATCTTCGCCTTGAAGCTCTCCTCCACCCCGTCACCGCCACTGCAACGACTGATGGAAAGCGTGTATCCGTCCATGTCTGTTCCTTCCCTTCACGAACCGCTGCCTGTAACCCTTATGCAGCCTGAGACGGTCGGCGAGCAGGGCTTCCCTTTTTTCGACGGGATTGTCTTTCACATTGTCAGGCATATTTTCCACCCTCTGCTCCCTTCTGGCTAACTAACAATAAATATAGCAGACCATCAAACCACAAACACGGCAAGCCATAAAACCATCATAACAATGCAGAGAAAAAAGGGCACCCGCGCAGGATGCCCCTTCTCATCTCACACGAACGGATTGGTGCAGCTGGAAGAATGCCGGACGCTGATTAAGGAAGTCCTTCAATATCTTGCCACCTCTATCTGGCACCAAGGAGCGCGATGAAGCCAACAAGTGCGATAAGGGTGCCTAGAACGCAGGCCGTCGCAAATCCGAGTGCCGCCATCTTCGTTCCCTCCGGTCGGTACGGCGCGTTGATGTTCATCAGGGATGCGGCGAGAATCCCGACGATGCCGCCGAGGAAGCCGAGGAAGAAGAAGCCTGCCTTCTGCCCGCTTGTAAGCGCGCGTTCCATCGTCATCAGCATCTGGTCTTTCCCTGCATCCTTGGAATACATCTGCCCAATTCCTTCCTTTTTCTTCGCAAAACCGGGGCACGGTGCCTTCGCCCCTGTTCCGGCACCGCGCCCTGCCGGAATCTTACCATCCTCCGCGCGTTATGGCACAATCTGTTCAGGGATGCCGTCAAGTAGGAAGGAAGAACCATGGCTACCATTCAAGATTTCGAGGAGCGTATCGAGAAACAGAAGGCGGAACTCGCCAAACTCGAAGCGAAGAAAAAGGAACTTGAAAAGAAGATTCGCGAGCGGAACCGGAAGTGGCGCTCTCTGGTCACCCATTCCGCTGGTGAAAGTGTGCTCTCCGCCGTCGGTTGCGCTTGGCAGGAACTCAACCTCGACGCACTCGACCGATTCCTTGCGAGCCATGCAGACGAGGTGAGCGACATGCTCACCGCCCACGGAAGTACCCCGGAGGATGCCAAGGCGCGTCTCGATGCACGCAAGAAGAAAACGGTAAAAACGGAGCCTGTCGCTGATGGTGGGTTACAGGCAGCGGAACCGGATAGCGAAAACTCCGACTGGTAATAGAAAAGGGAGCCGTGTGACCGAAATCACAGGCTCCCTTTTCTCCTGCCCGCACTCCGAGATAAAAGCAACAGGCAGAAAGGACTTTCGCTACTGTAACACAGCGCACCGCCGCACGGGACGCGAATCTGGCAGAACCATCTCAAAACGCGTGTCTAATTGTGAAAGAAGCATGAAATCTGACTGGAAAAGTCCACAAAACAGGACAGATATAGTAAAACATAATCACAGATTGCAAGCAGAAAGGAACACCATGGATTTCAGCAGCTACTACTACTACATCCCCTTGAACTTCTACGAGACACCTGAGATGACGCTCATCGACCATGAGCCGAATGGGGACTCCGCGACCGTACTCGTCCTCGCCCTGGCTAAAATCCACACGCGCACAGTCACGAAAAACGATGACGGCACGTTCACCATCGTGACCGATGGCGGCACGTTCACGGATACCGAAGTCATGGATATGCTCTCCTCCTTCGGCTACCGGGCGAATCGCGCCAAGTACACTCATGCCCTCGCGGTTGTCGCGAGGTTCCCACCCTTCGACCACCTCGCCTACTCCGAAGCCGAACGCGATAAGAAGACCCCGGAGGTGTACCAATGAAGCTCCGAGGAGCGTGGCGCAGGGACTACAGTGAGTTCTTCGACACGCAGGAAGCCCTACTCATCGACGCGATGGACAATGCGGACTCCATCTACACCGTCTTCGCCCGTCTACAATCGCTTGCGGTGAAATGCGGCTGCGCCGGGAAGCTCCTTCTCCACGAAAGCGTTCCCTACACCGACGAGATGCTTGCTGCGGTCACTAAGAAGACCGTTCCCGCCTTTCGGCAATGCGTGCAGCCGCTCGTACAGCTCGGCCTTGTCATCTGCGAGGATGGCATCTACGCCATCGCGGACTGGGAGTTCAACCAGAACGTCCCGGCAATCGACGCAATGCGCGAGGGAAACCGCGTGCGCAAGGCTTCGGAGCGCGCCCGTAAGAACGGAAAGGGAACCCGTCAGGTGAAGAAGGATAAAGTGCTCGCATACCTTACCGAGCATCCGGAAGCCACGAACACCGAGGTTGCCGAGAAGACCGGAGTGAGCCGCCCCTCCGTCATCAAGTACCGCAAGGAATATGCGCCAGCACTTCCAGCCCCAAAAGGCGGAAAAATCGTAAAAGATGACGGCACGAAAGTTGACACTGTAAAAATTGACGGTGTAAAAGTTGACAGTTTTGACAGCAAAGTTGACGTCAATTTTGACGTAAAAGTTGACAGTGATTTTGACACTGGTTTTTACACTGACGCAGACGGTAAAAGCGCAGGTAGACAATCTGCACGGGCTGAAAATGAAGCTGTAAAAATTGCGTCACGCCCTAAGAATATAGATGATAGATATAAGAATACATCTACATCTACAGCTATAGCTGATGGGGAGGGAGCGACAGATTCTGGAATCCCGACAAGGGAGGAAGTACGCTCGCACTTCGCAAAGATGGGATTCGCAGTTGACCCCGACCATTTCTTCGACGTGAACGAGGGGCGCAGCTGGCGCACGAACTCCGGCAAGCCCGTCGATGACTGGAAGAAGCTCGCCGCAGTCTGGGACAGGAACGAGCACCCGAAAACCGTTACCCCTCCCGCACGCACGGAACCGAAGGCCGATGCGGTCGTGAAAATCCCCTCCGTCGAGGAGGTCATGGCGAAATGGGGCTGTGACCGGGAGACGGCTCAGGGATATATCGACGAGAACATGTACTAGAAATGCCCCTGAGAATGTCTGAGAGCCTGCCTATGACACGTTAGATGTCATGTGGCAGTAACTGCCCGAACAAGACTACAAAGTCCCGTAGACAGGCTCTCAGACAAGGTAACGCAGAAAGGACGAGGTAAATGAACGAAAACGTAACGAAAACCAAGGAGCAGGACGGACAAAAGCCGGGCGAGGACTATCGCGACGCGGACGGCATCCTCGTCTGCGGGAAATGCGGAGAGCCACGCGAGCAGATGTTCCCGGCGGGCGGAATCTTCAAGGAGCCGCACCTTGTTCCGACCATGTGCCGTTGCCAGAGGGAGGAAGCGGATAGGCAGCGCGAGGAAACCGAGCGGGCGGAGAAAAGGCGCAGGACGGAACGGCTAAGGAAGCAGTGCTTCCCCTCATCCGGCAGGTACGCCTTCTGCACCTTCGATGCCGATGACGGCAGGAACGCGGCTCAGAGCACCGTCTGCAAGGCATTTGCCGCGACCTTCGACCCAAAAGACCCGGAGGGGCTTGTCCTGTACGGGAAGCGCGGCACTGGCAAGAGCTTCCATGCGTCCTGCATCGCGAACGCCGTCATCGAGCGCGGGTTCTCCTGTCTCGTGACCGATATCAAGCAGGTCGTGAACCTGATGGAATCCTCCTTCGAGAAGCGTTCCGGGAACCTTGAGAGAATCCTCGCCCCAGACCTCCTCATCCTTGAAGACCTCGGTGCCCAGCGCTCCACCGAGTACGTCATGGAGCACGTCTACGACGTTATCGACGGACGCTACAAGGCGGGGAAACCGATGGTGATAACGACGAACTTCGACTTTCGCGAGAGAATCCTGAACGCCACGGCAGATGACCCGTGGGGACGTGTCTTTGACCGCATCGTTGAGGTCGGGTTCCCGGTGAAGTACGACGGCAATTCGCGCCGTCGGGAAATCGGAATGAAGAACCGCAAAGATTTCAAGCGGAAGTTGGGAATCGAGGGGATAGAATCGTAGCGGAGCGGTTTTTAAGCATCAGCCGCTTCTTCCTGATTCTGGTGCCGATTTCCTTCCCGGCACCGTCCCCGCGCCCCGTAGCGTATCGACGCTGCGGGGCTTTCTTTTTCCTCTTGGCAGGAAAGGGCACGGAAATCGTGCCTATACCGAAAGGAGGAAAAAAAGATGACGAAAGAGAAAGCGAACCGTAACGAAGTGGTCGGCATGTTTCTGACCTATTGCCGGAAGACCCTCGTGAACGCGCGGACGGATGTTTTAAGGGAGCGCAAAAGGAGACGCAACCACGAGGTGCTGTTCTGCGACCTCAGAAGGAGCGAACTTGAAAGCCTTGCGGACTGGCAGGACGTGCCGGAGCGGGAAACCGTATTCGATGCCGCCGGAAAGCCTATCGGCGTGACAGATAAAGACCTCGCGGATGCGCTGGAAAAACTCTGCCCAGAGGAGCAGGCAATAATCCTGCTCTCCTATTTTGCCGGATGGTCGGATAGGCGTATCGGTGAGGACATGGGGTTCCCGCGCTCCACGGTGCAGAACCGTCGCGCCCGTGCGCTCGCCCGTCTTGCGGACATTCTGACGGAAGGGGGTGACCCGCATGGTAAAGGGAAAGATTGACTACGATACCGTCGTTGCCGCGACAAACGGAGATGCCCTTGCTGCCGGGGCGGTGCTCGATTACTTCAACGACTTCATGGACGGACTCTGCACCGGGTTCTACACCGACGCGGATGGCTTCTGGGATTACGGCATCGACCTCTCGATGAAATCGTTTATGCAGGCGAAGCTCTTGCGTGCGATGTTAAGGTTTCAGCCGTAAAAGACGCTGCTTGTAACAAGTAAAACCAGAAATAGGGAAAACCAGCACACCAGAAAACTACTTGACCAGCCATGGTATAATAAAAATGTCAAGCGGTTGTCTGGTGCCCTTTTTCCCGGAAAGGAAAATTATGGCATCGGAACGCAATCGAACCGAAGAGAAGAAAACCTATACGGTAGGCGAAATCGCCGAAATGCTGGGCATCAGCGACAAGGTGGCCTATACACTCGTGAAGAGCGGGCAGTTCAAGTACGTCCGCGTCGGCAGAGCCATTCGGGTATCCAAAAGCTCCTTCGACAGTTGGTTGGAACCAAATTAACCGACAAGGAGAAGATTCGATATGGCAGCAATCAAGCAGAGAAAAACAAAGTATTCCGTTATCTACTGGTATGTAAATGAACAAGGAGAACGGAAACAAAAATGGGACACTGTGGATACGATTGGCGAAGCAAAGAGCCGCAAGGTCTTTGTAGAGTTCTATCAGGAGAAATACGGACAGGCCATCGTTCCTAACGAGGAGACGTATTTCCAAAGAGTAGCTGATGAAAAGGCAAAAACGGGGAAAGAAGGCGGAACCGATGAGCACGATAGCGGCTCGGAGCCGATTCGCAGAAGAACCCCGACCCCAAAAAGCGCGGTAACGCCGCAAAAGGACGATATCACTTTCAGCGAGTTCCTAAAGCACTATGTGAAAGTGTACGGAACGTCGAAATGGTCTATGAGCACATACAGCGGAAAGACCGGGCTAATAAGGAACTACATTGACCCATATATCGGGGACAAGAAGCTGTCTGAAATCACCACGGAATGCCTTTCAGAGTATTACAACGACCTGCTCTCCGTCGAGCGCGTTCCGCCTGCCAACCAAAAAAAGACCGGCGAATGTGTCGCGCCTTCCGGCGTGAAGAAGATTCATGACGTTATCCGCTCTGCACTCAATCAGGCAATGAAATGGAACTATCTCGACCCGATGATGCAGAATCCGGCAAAACTTGCCACCCTGCCGACGATGAAGAAAACGAAACGGAAGGTGTGGAGTGTGAGCACGTTTCGCGAAGCACTTCCAAGAGTCGAGGACGATATTCTGGCTCTTGCCATGAACCTCGCTTTTTCCTGTTCGCTCAGGGTGGGGGAGATAACCGGTCTCACATGGGACTGTATTTTCATAGACGAGGAATCTATTGAAAACGGCAACGCTCGCATCATTGTCAACAAGGAGGTTGCTCGTGTTTCCATTGAAGCCTTGCAGAGACTCAACGAGCGGGACGTGCTCGTCACGTTTCCCGCTCAGAAACCACACTGCACCACTAGGCTCGTACTCAAGACCCCGAAAACCGAAACCAGCACCCGTGTGGTATGGCTTCCGAAAACCGTGGCGCACATGCTCGTGGAGCATAGGAAAAATCAGGAGGAACTAAAGGAGTTCCTTGGAGCGGATTACCATGACTACAATCTTGTGGTTGCCCTTGAAAACGGAAATCCGGTGGAGAGCCGCATCATCCGAAAGCGCCTGCAAGTCTTTTGTGACACGACAGGATACGAACGTGTGGACTTCCATTCGCTCCGCCATCTCTCCACGAAGTACAAACTCAAACTGACACAGGGCGATATTAAATCCGTCCAAGGAGATACTGGTCACGCCGAAGCCCAGATGGTGACAGACGTTTACTCGGAAATTGAAGACGAGAACCGGCGTGAGAACGCGGCTCGCATGGAAGCCGACTTCTACAGCCCTACCGCCAAAAATGGGAAATCATCAGCAACAGAGGATATCGGCGAAGCTCTGGCGGCTATACTCAAGAACCTGTCACCTGAGCAACTTGCGGCTCTTGTCTCCGCTGCCCGTTAGCAGTGGTTGTTAGCAAGCTGTTAGCAAATCGTCCCAAATGTCGCGCCCGACGCACGGGTAGATATTTTTTGTTAGCAAACAATAGAAACGGAAAAACAGAAAGACGGCTATACCGAAAACTGGAATACCAGCCGAAAACGGTGCAGCCGTCCGAAAAGGAAAAATGCCGGAAACCCTTGAAAAATCAGGCTTCCGGCGATTTTTACCGCACGTCCCAGACAGGAATCGAACCTGCGGCGTTTCGCTTAGGAGGCGAACCCTCTATCCTACTGAGGTACTGGGACACATCATATTCAGTTAGCAAAAGGTCTTCGTCCCAACAAGCGCTTAGGAGGCACTTGTTTTATCTGCTAAACTAAGAAGACAAACCAGTGCATCTGCTTTTTCGTCGAACACCTCTCAGATATCATACTATTTATAATGTTAAAAGTCAAGTATTCACAAAATATTGAGGGCTTTTGCACGGTTGATGGCCATCACTCTTGACGATACATCCAACTTTCTGTAAATGCTATACACATGTGTTTTGACTGTGGTCAGACGGATATTCATCTTTTCCCCGATCTCCTTATTAGAGTATCCATTTGCAATATACTGAAGTATCAGTACCTCCGTCATTGTGAGAGCTGTTCTTACCTGATCTTTTTCCTCCTGACTTTGTCCATAACGCATTTCTTTTCTGGCTTTTCTCAGCAAAATACTGTGATAACCTTCATAAGAAGCCGTCATTACATTACCATAATAATACTTCTTTTTACGCCCTGCCATAGACAAGTTGTCATCCAAACCTGTCATTTTCCGATAAGCCTCGATCAATCGTACTCCCGTCTGTCCATACTCCGTAAAAATACCTGTATATTTATATTGAATTCCCATTGTCAATGCCTGTGCCGACATCTTCACGGCTTCCTGAGTTTCGCCCTGTTCCCA
>ENA-OUQP01000371-OUQP01000371.1-human-gut-metagenome-genome-assembly--contig:-NODE-371-length-43459-cov-34.210464_pt1 | contig 43459 bp, 34 predicted proteins | sample MGYA00237951_ERZ548836 | MGnify/ENA primary metagenome ERZ548836 (study PRJEB26490, sample SAMN05194702) | human gut metagenome | biome: terrestrial biome; feature: human-associated habitat; material...
CATCCATCTGATTCATAAAACGCACAATCAAGGTCATTGCGATGTTGTAAAGTGCAGTTTCAAGTGCAGAAGGAAAACCTATCTTAACAATCTGCGCAAATATCTTTCTTGCTGTAATCCGCTCAGGACTCTGCTTTGCTTTTATGAGCACAGCCCCCATGCCAGCTACAATAATAAGATTTACAACTCTCGAAATAACTGTGGCAACGGCAACTCCCATTACGCCCCAGTTGAATACAAATAAAAATACTGAATTAAGTATTATATTAAAAACATTTCCAACAACAGTTCCTATTAAAGAATGCTTTGTATATCCAAATACTCTCAAATAACTGGAGAAAATAGGAATAAGTGCATTTAAAAAACATGTGCCACCGACAATTCTAAGGTATATTTCAGCTGGCTCAAGCAAAGCCGGAGCAATACTTACGATTCTAAGCATCCCACCAGAAAAGGCAGCAAGAATGATAGACATTATGATACCTATCAACGCGTTGAATATAAGTCCAAGTTGTCTTGCCTGATATGCAATCCCCGGTCTTCCAGCTCCAATATTTTGTGACATAACAGCTATCATACCCGATGATATTACTCCAAACATAATAATAAAAACGCCTATATATGTATTGGCTGTTCCCACTGCTCCTACAGCCTGGTCACTTACAGATGATAGCATAAGCGTATCGACCATACCGGAAAGCATATAAAATAAAGTTTCTAAGCATATTGGCACAGATAGCTGTGTTAATGTTTTTCTTTTAGCTTCCATGTTTTTCTCCTCACATACAATTCAAGACTGCCACATCAATAATACGATATATTTCTATGTGATTCTTGTATAATATCATGCGAAAATTGCACTATTTCTATTTATTTCTTAATCCAGTGCGTAATAGAATCGCAAATAAATTGTATAAATAGCTGTCCTTAGCATACTCCATAAACAACGCTTGCCATTCTCTTGTCAGTGCTATTCTCTCTTTCTTCGCTGCTGCCAAACTTCCATGTACAATACAGGAGATAACCACCATTGTTGATTTACTGTAGTTGCGTTTCTTCTGGATACGCTTATACATCTTCTCGATGGGAAACGGATCACAACAGACTCAATAGCTGCATTATGCGAAGCATTAAACTGCCAACCCGGTGATCTTTTGGAATATGTACCAGACACCGAAGCAACAGAACGTGATACTGAATAGTCAAATATTCCGGGATAATAAAAAAGATAGTAATTTTCTGATCTGCTTGAATCTATTTATCAGATATGCTATATTTAAGACACAAGAGGGAAACCGCAAGCGGCTACCCTGCTAATATTAACAGCTATTATTATAAATAGTCGTCAACTATTCGCGGTAGTTGGCGGCTATCTTCGTTTTCCCTTGAAAATCTCATAACAAAGACTTACAAGGGCAACAATGAATATACAAAACTGAATCATATCAGAATATGTAACCATCGCATCGCCCTCCTTTCTTTCGTCTGGAGGGTGTTTTTATCCCTCCGAAGTTGGAGGGTAGCCGCCTGCTTTTGGTTTCCCTGTCCGTATCATAACACAGCATTACCAAACAGACAACTATATTACTCCCATTAGTATAATTCTATTCTTCCATCTCTATATCTCGCATCAGTAATAAGCGTTCCACTGTTTCCATTGTTTTTTCTCCAGTATCCTTGAAAATCCTTTCTCTGCATCGGGATCCAATGCTTTTACTTGGAATGTAGCGTTTTTAGATTATTTATAACCTCTTAAGTTCTTCTTAAGATTTTTCCGATTTCTTTAAGGAATTTAACATACTTTAGACATATTTGTTTTTTATAATAAACTCAGATAGTTGAGAGAGACAAAATCAACTATCTCCCCCTCATAAAGTAGCACACCGGGAATCCGGTGCAACACTTTACTCTCATTCCTTTAGATAACTATAACGACAACGAACGCCACGGGCCGGAAGGTTTGTGGCGTTCGTCGTTTCTTTTTTCAGCAAAATTTAATGTTTGTTTAAAAGTTATATGCTATAATAAATTATCAACAAAACCCTTATATAGCTTATCATTTTCTCTCGTTTCCCAAAAAGAATGTTTCAAAGAAAGCGGTGGTTACTATGAAAGGAAAATATCTTTTTACAAGTTTCATTATGATTTCACTTATCATGATAGTCTCAGCCTCTTGCGGCAGTTCCAAAACTGACAAAACCTCACAGGAAACACCGGTAAACTACACCGGTGAAAATATCAATCAGCTTCTGACCTATACCGTTCCAGATGGATACCATATCGATACAGAGAATTGTACAGATAAAAACGAAGCTTCATACACAATTATTTTATCCTCTGATGACTTAGATGAAGAAGTATTTACTCTTGAGATTATCTCTTATAAAAAGCAAGGTGTAGCAATCACTGACGATTGCGACATTGATATGGACTACCTGTTAAATGTTTCCAAGGATTCTGTGATTAAAAAGATAACCTTAAACGACACATTTACAGTAGATGGGCATACCTGCAATGAAGTTACAGAGTACTGGCCATATGATCCGGATGAAGAATTCATTTCTTCATCCCAGAATCCTGTATCATATCTTTTACATGCTCTCGGATTCAAAAAGGAGCAAAAAACGATTGCATTTGAACAGGCATATATTCAAAATGGTGATTATATTATCGGAGTAGGCGTCCGAAGTTTCAATGCAGTGCAAGATATTGAAAATGATGTATTAAAAAAAGATTTGTATAAAATACTGAATTCCATAAAATTTTCAGGCAACCTATAACGAATCATCCTGAATATCTTCCTCCAGCATCCGTATCCCCGCAACGCTGGTCACCGGCAGCGAGAACACAATCGTACGTTCTTTGCTGTCGAGACCGGCCTGCTCCATGATTGCTTTCATGATCTGATTCTTCTCTCTGCTCTTCGTTACAATCAGTATGACTTCTTTTTCTTCCACCAGTGACACCCCGAGATATTTCTTTGCAAGCTCCATCCCAGTTCCTTTTGCATGGATCACAGTTCCGCCTCCGGCCTTTGCTGACCTTGCCGCATCCATGACCGTGTCGATATATCCCTGATTTGCGATTGCTACCAGAAGTTCATAGTCTGTATCTTTCATCGTTGTCTCCTCCTCTTTTTCAAATTCCTGTTCATTTACAAGAAACTGCAGTGTCTTTCTTCCGCCCACGCTGCTAAGCGGCACAATGAACGATACCCCTGTCCCCGGTACATCAATCAGCATCTTCGTGATCAGTCCCCGGCGCAGCTTTTTCCACGTCTCTCCTGTAACGATTGCAAGAAATAACAACTTTTCCGATTCTTCCAGGCCGAAATAATCCAGCACTTCACTCTGTGCCGTCCCCCTTCCGATCGTTTCCAGAAATACAGGGAGTCCGTACTCTTTAAAAAATGTCTGGAAATCTTTTCGTTTGTTTCTGTTCGTGATGGTCACCATCATATATACCTTGCTCATGAATTCTCCCTTACAGCTCTATGATATCCGCATCCCCATATGCCTCCAATGGCAGTACTTTGACCGGCTCTGCGAGCATCTCGTCTTTATCCTTCTTACGCTCCTGATACTGATACACCACACCCAGGATCTGTATCGTGATAAGCGGTGTCATTGCTACCATTGCTACCACTCCAAATGCATCCGTTACCACATTTCCGCCAACCGCTTCACATGCTCCCTGTGCAAACGGAAGTAAAAAAGTTGCCGTCATCGGTCCGGAAGCGACACCACCTGAGTCGAATGCGATTGCCGTAAATATCTTTGGCACAGATATCGTTAGAACCAACGCCAGTGCATATCCCGGAACCAGAAACCACAAAATCGAGATACCTGTCAGTACACGTATCATCGCCAATCCAAGGGAAAATGCAACGCCAAGCGACAGGCTATATCCCATTGCTTTTCCCGGTATCGCCCCGGATGTCAGCTCTTCTACCTGCTCCATCAGCACATATACCGCTGGCTCTGCCTTTACGATAAAGTAACCGATCAGCATACCGATCGGGATGATCACCCAGCGGTAAGGAAGCCCTGCGATCACCTGTCCCAGATAATTACCTACCGGCATAAATCCTACATTTACCCCTGTCAGGAATAATACCAGTCCAATATATGTATACAGGATACCGACCAAAATTTTGATCAGCGTTTTCTTTTTTAATTTCAGGGATACCACCTGAAAGAATGTGAAGAACAGAATGATCGGAAGCAGTGAGCCACCGATTTCCTTCATATAATGTGGGATTCCGGACTCGAATAATTTCCACAATGCTACAGATGTCTCTGCATCCGGTATTACAGTCTCGGAATAGCTGCCGCCCTGTGGATGATAGATAATACCAAGAAGCAATACCGCCAGCACCGGGCCGATCGAACACAACGATACCAGACCGAAGCTGTCCGTCTCTGCGTATTTATCACTACGTACCGCAGAGAATCCGATTCCCAGTGCCATGATAAACGGCACCGTCATCGGTCCGGTCGTCACGCCGCCCGAATCAAATGCAATCGCCAGAAAATCCTTCGATACAAAAAATGTCAGGATAAACACCACCGGATAAAAGATCAACAGCATATAGGACAGCGGTTTTGAAAATAACATACGCAATACAGCGGCCACCAGAAAGATTCCGACTCCCACGGCAACCGCCAGAATCAGTGTCCTATTTGATACCGAAGGTACCTGCCCGGCCAGCACCTGCAGATCCGGTTCCGATATTGTGATGATAAATCCAAGTACAAAACACAACCCGATGATCACCGGCAGCCTTTTTGACTGTGCGATCCGGGTTCCGATCCTCTCTCCCATCGGTGTCATCGACATCTCTGCACCCAGTGTAAAGAACATCATTCCTACTATCAGAAGGATTGCTCCAATAATAAAAGCCATCAGAATGCCCGGCGGCACCGGTGCGATCGTAAAGCTTAAAATCAATACGATCACAATGATCGGCACCACCGCTTCCAATGACTCTTTTAATTTCTCCATTAATTTTGTCCAATATAATTTCAATAAATATTCATGCCTTTCTGTGTTAATTTTTCTACAGTTTTCTGACTATTCAATATATTCATTATATTATCACAAAATTCTAATCCCATCTATTTTTCTTTCGCTAAGATCTTGCTAAGATTCTTTATTCTATAACCATATCCTTTGCAAACAATGCTGCTCCCAGTGCTCCGCAAAGCTGTGCCTTATCACTGATCACCAATGTTGTACCAAGCTTCTCTTCCAGTGTCTTCACCAATCCCTGGTTCTTGGACACGCCTCCGGTCATCATATAACGTTCCTCGCCGCCGACACGTTTTGCCAGTGCTGCCGTCTTGGATGCAACGGCTTTATTCAGTCCATGTACGATATCATCAGTAGCCTTATTCTGTGCAATCAGTGATACGACTTCAGATTCTGCAAATACGGTACACATACTGGAGATCGTAATGTCTTCCTTATATGACAGACCTGCCTTTCCCATATCATCCAGGCTCATTTCCATCGTTCTTGCCATCATTTCCAGGAATCTTCCTGTTCCTGCAGCACATTTATCATTCATAACGAAATTGGCTACAGCCCCGTTCTCATCCAGACGGATGACCTTGCTGTCCTGACCTCCGATATCAATAACAGTACGGACTTCCGGGTTCAGGAAATGTGCCCCTCTTGCATGACAGGTAATCTCTGTAATACTCTTATCTCCATCAGAAATGGCCGTTCTTCCGTAACCGGTTGTGACCATCGCATCAATGTCTTCTCTTTTCAGTCCCGCATCTTTCAATGCTTCTTCCAGTGCGCGCTCTGCCCCGATTGCTGCTCCGGCACCTGTCGGCAGGATGATTCCTGTCACTATATTCTGATCTTTATCAAGAATTACTACGTCTGTACTTGTAGATCCGCTGTCGATTCCGGCAAAATATCCTTTTCCCATCGTAAGTTCCTTCCCTTCCGGTTCTTCCATATTCATGCTCTCAGCAAATGCTTCCAGTCTTGTCAGTAACTGTCCGCTGCTCTGTACGGTATAATCCGATTCAATTTTTAACAATGGCACTGTCACATTCTGTTTGATCTGTGCGTACTCAAAACTGTAAAAATCGCAGAATTTTACAGTATGATAAATGATTCCTTTTAATCCCGGATCATTGTACAATCTCTTTCTTCCGCTGTGATCCATCATTCGCATACATGGAATCTGTCCGAGAAGTTCTTTCGCATACCATGCCATCAGCTCATCGAATCCCAGATCTTTTGGCTGCTCTGCCTCGCCCACCGAACGGTTATTGACACAGGTATCATTTTCCACCGGATATGGCATACTTTTCTGTACCATATCAAAAAGTTCATTTCCCATACGTGCACCCAGCACACTGATATGCGGCTTTACGATGCGTTCCGGCTTCTTGAATGCCTGCCGGAACTTCTCTTCATCAAATCTGGTACCTTTATATTCTCCATATGCTTTCGCAAGACCTTTTAACTGCACTGCTGTACGTTCCCTGCTGCATTCTGCATCACAGTGAAGTACATCAATCATATATAAGAAATCCAGTTTCCCACTGTCTTCCAGAATATCATACACACTCCGAATCGTATCACAGCAGTTGACCAACACCAGTTCCTTTACTTTTCCACTCATAACAGCTTCCAGAAGGGCCTTGCCGAATCCACAAATATTCGGATGCGCTATCTGATCCGCATGGTCAAAGCCCTGCGGCATCTCATTCAGGTTCTGACATTCCCCGCCGAACGCTTCTAAGAGTTCGATTGGGGTATATTTACAGACATAATATGTTTTATTCATCGTGCGATTCCTCCTGTCTGTCCGTATTTTCATCCGTTTCTGTATTCAGCATCTCTAAGAATGCCCCGAGTCTGGTAGATGTCTGCCCTTCTCCGCCATGACTTCTGTCGCATCCATCGCCGTCCAGGATCAGAAGCGGGATTCCCTGTTCTTCGAATTTGCGCTTGGCAAGCTGTGCTGCTCCAAGGGTATGCTTACATCCCCAGTGTCCGAACCAAACAGCACCGTCTGCTCCTGTCTCCTTTGCATGACGGATTCCTGCTTCGATTCTTCTGATCGCGCTTCCATTTAATGCATGATATACCATACGTCTCGCCATTGCCTCATAAGGCTTCTCCGGATCAAAATCCGGCTCACAGACGTGACTCAGTTCACAGCCGACAATCTGTGCTTTTTCCTGAAAGCATAGCTCGTTCTTCACCGCATCAGACCAGAATGGGATCGTATGCATCCAGTAGATTTTCTTTCCTTTTTTTGCAGGAGCATTCTTTACGTCTTTCAAAAGGCGGTCCACATAATCCTCTTCTTCTTTTGTGCCAAGCAAAAGATTGTTGGTCATTCCCACATAAAGAGGCGTAACCAGATCTGCCGGAACATATTTATCTGCACTTTCTTTCTCATACTGTGCAAACTTCTCCAGTGTCCGTTTGCTTCTTCTCAGCCGTTCTGTTAATGCCTCGTCTGTAACCTTTTTACCCGTACATTTTTCTATAAACTCTTTCAGCTTCCGAAGCTGGTCTGCCACATACTGTACATTGTCCTCATTCTGCTGCATCGGGACATCAATTGCAAAGATTGGCACTTCATACATTTTCGCCAACTTTTTAAACGTCAGAAGGTTTGCATCACAGGTCAGGTTCGTGTACACAATGCACTTTGGTTTCGGAAGCACTTTCTTCTGTGCCGCCCCGATAAATGTCTTATGATAACTGCAAAGTGTCTCAGAAATTCCTGTATTTTCTGCCTGCTGTAAAAATGCTCTTTCTGCCTTTGATGCAGAAAGATAACAGGAAAATCCTTCCACATTATACGGATGGATTCCTGCCTCCTGCAACAGTTCGCAAGGAGTAAAGATGCTGACTATTGCACTCTCCTGTGGTTTTTCCAGCGGTCTTATCATCGTATCCATCATAAGCCTGGCCAGATACTGATCTGCTTTCATAAGCCTTTTATCCGGCTTGAAACGAAACTTCAGATTCTGTGCTTTCCACCCGGTTTTTAACAGCCATCTGGCTTTGTCCGGATTCTCGTTACTCCATTTTTCTATATATTTTCCATATGTTTCTACTATCTTCATGTCATCTTCCTCGTTCTACCTGGTTGTAAAAAAACATATAACATCATACTCTCATTTTTCTGAAAATGCAAATATGCAGCGGTGATTTTTATGACCGCTGCATATCTTATGTAAAAAAATAATTTATTCAAAACTGCAGATAACACTCTCATTTTGTACTACATCTCCGCCAGAAAAGAACTTTGCATTTGGAAATTCATCTGAATTTGCCATCACCAGGATACATGTAGATTCAAAGCCTTCTGATTCGATCAGTCCTTTGTCAAAATGCATAAGTTTCTCGCCCGCTTTTACCTTCTCACCCTCACGGACAAATACTTCGAATCCTTTTCCATTCATGCTGACGGTATCTAATCCGATATGCAGCAGGATCTCTGCGCCGTTATTTAAAGTCATCCCGATGGCATGTCTGGAATCTTCTGCGATGGTTGAGATTACACCTTCACAGGGAGCACATACGATTTCCTCTTCCGGATAAATGGCAATTCCATCTCCCAGCGTCTTTGACGCAAATACCGGATCATTTACTTCCGATATCGGAATGGATTTTCCTGATATAAAAGCCCGTATTTCTGTTACTTTTTCTTTTTTTGATTTTCTTCCAAATAACTTCATTGTCCATTCTCCTCCAATAACCGCATGATTTCTTTCGCCACTCCATGCTCCACATTTGTTTCAATTACTTTTTCAGCCATTTGTTTTAATTCTTCTTTTGCATTTCCCATCGCTCTTGAATGTAGAAATGTCTGAAACATAGGTCTGTCGTTTTCTCCATCTCCAAAGACGATCACTTCTTCTTTCTTGATTCCATAATAGTCTGTCACCTGCTTTAGCATACTTCCTTTATCGGCTTCTCTTGCCGTGATCTCCAGATTCCAGCTTGCAGATGAGGTCAGTGTTATCTCCTGCATATCTGCAACACTTTCTTTTATATACGCTAACTTTTCCGATTTCATTGAAAATATAAATATCTTCTGTACTTTCCTCTTACCGTCCAGTAATTCTTTTTCAGAAGGCATTGGTCTGGCCGTATCACAAAAATCACAGTCCGTAGAAAAATCCCCCGCATCCGTATTCAATTCAAAATCTGTCTTTTCGGAAAGCAACATGGCAATGATTCTTTTTACAGATTCATCCGGAATGGATTTCTGAAAAATTAGTGTTCCGTCATTTTCCCGAAATTCGGCTCCGTTTAACAGTACATAATCACAGCAGATACCAGCTTCTTCTAACAGTCTGGATGCGGTCTTATAAGACCTTCCGGTTGCCGCTACCCATCGGATTCCTGCCTTTTTTGAGCTTTTTATGATTTCTATCGTTTCTTTGGAAATGAAACTTTTTTCATTTAACAGTGTCCCATCCAGATCACTTGCAGCCAGTTTGATCATTCTTTTCACCCTCTACTCTGGAAAATTCAAATGCAAATGTATGAAAGTCTTCTTTTACCAGTGGAACGGATATTCCTATTTCCATCAGCTCATCCCCGCCATACACATTTCCCGTAGTTTTCTCTTTATAATCCCAGTCCGGCCGCAAGCCGCAAAGCCTGATCCTTCCGTGGGAATACCTTGGATCAAATAATTTCTGCATGACGATCAGAATACAATTTTCTGCATCTTCGGATGCAGCCGACCATGCAATGTAATTATCATTTGGAATCTCATGGTAAAAAAGATTTCCCTGATGAATCCATTTTCTTTGTTCTTTATACGCTTTGATCTGGCGGGCAATTGCTTCTTTCTCACTTTCTGAACATTTTGTAAGATCAAGTTCATATCCCAGATTGTATACCCTTGCCACCTGATATCTTGCATCTAAAGCGGTACTTCTTCCGGTCTGATGATTCGGCACGATACTTACATGCGCCCCCATCGTAACCGGCGGGTAAAGCAGGCTGTATCCTCTCTGGATCATGGCTCTGTCATAGGCATCCGTATTGTCACTGGTCCAGTTCTGTGGCACATAGTACAACATTCCCGGATCGAATCTTGCTCCTCCGCTGGAACATCCTTCGATCAGGACTTCCGGATATTTCACTGTGATCCGCCCGAGCAATTCATATAATCCCAGTACATAGCGATGGCTGATCTCACCTTTCTGTTCTTCTTTCAGCAGCATAGAATTCACATCCGTAAGCGGGCGGTTCATATCCCATTTTACATATTGGATCTTTCCACTGCCCAGATAAAAGTCCAGTCTCTCGAATAAGTACTCTCTTACATCCTGTCTGGAAAGATCTAACAGTAATTCATGCCTTCCTTTTACAGATTCGTATCCCGGAACCTTCAGCGCCCAGTCCGGATGCTTCCGGTACAACTGACTGTCTTCACTCACAGCTTCCGGTTCAAACCACAGTCCAAACTGTAAGCCCTTCTGGTGAATCTTTTTGGCAGCCGCCTCGATTCCTCCCGGCAGTTTCTTTTCATTACAGATCCAGTCTCCCATCGAAGATCTGCTGTCATTCCCTTTGCGGAACCATCCATCATCCAGTACAAAAAGCTCGATTCCCAGTGATTTTGCAAGTTCTGCCTGCTCTTCTATCTTCTCCATTGTCACATCGTAGTACATTGCTTCCCACGAATTCAGCAAGATCGGACGTGGTTCTTTTGAAAATCTTTCCGGTATCAGGTGATACTGATACAGCCAGTGGAAATTTCTTCTCATGCCATTCAGACCGTCTTCACTGTAATTCAACACTGCCTGTGGCGTTTCAAACACTTCTCCGGGCATTAATCTCCATGAAAATGTGTCCGGATTGATTCCAAGCTGCATACGGATATTTCCAAACTGGTCTTTTTCCGCCTGCGCCAGGAAATTTCCACTGTATATCAGGTGCACTCCCCACACCTTTCCATTTACATTATTCGTTTCCGGTTTCATAATCGCAAAGAATGGCTGGTGTTGAGGACTGCTGTTTCCTCTGACACTTTCTAGTCTCTGGATTCCATAATGCAATGGAAAACGCTGCATATTTCCTTCTTTTGCGTGTGTTCCATATAGAGAAAGCATATCGTACTCTTCTGCCGGAAGTTCCAGTGACATACTCTGTACATTCTGAAGAATCAGTTTTTGCTTTCCGTAATTTTCCACTTTCTGATGCCTTAAAAGAATTCCCTTTTCTGCGAAAATAGAATAATACAGATAGATTCTTATTGCTGCTCTTTCATCTTCACAGACAACTTCCAGTGTCTCGGTCTCTTCCTTACCGGTACGGATCTGCGGAAGTCCGTTAAGTTCCGGTTGATATCCCAGGATCTTCCAGCTTTTGAATACTGGCTTACAGAATACGGTTCCAGCTTCCTGCTGCACCTGGAATGCCGGAATACGAAAGTCTCCCCATCCGCTTACCGGATATTCAAACGGAAAATCATCAAAGGATACATTCTCTTCTTCTATCTCAGCATGTTCTGTATTATATCCTCTTTTGAAATAAAAGGGATTGCCGGTCCCCCGGTATTCCCTGATTTTCTTTCCGAAATACCGGTGAACCAGATACTTTCCAGCCACTACTTCCATCACATAACTGATCGTATCATTACTTATATGTACTATTTTCTGATCGCAATGAAATGTAATACTCATATTTACTGCTCCATTTTCTTATTAAACCCAAAGAACCATGTCAATGCAAATGCAACCGCAAACGAAATAACATTTACCAGAATATACAGCGGGAGCTGTTCATTTAAATACAATAATGTTCCCGGAATGCCTGTGATCGACATTCCTGTTGCTCTTAAGTGGAAGATAGATGCCAGAAATCCTCCGACTCCTCCACCGATCATTGACATAATGAATGGTTTTACAAATTTCAGATTCACACCAAATACTGCAGGTTCTGTAATTCCAAGAAGTGCTGACAAACAAGCCGGATATCCTACCTGTTTTGTCTTATTCGATGCTGCTTTGATCGCAACTGCAAGTACTGCTCCTGCCTGTGCAACATTTCCACATGTTCCGATCGGATTCAGATAATTCCATCCGTCCTGCGCCAGCATGCTGATCTCCAGGAAGTTCAGGATATGATGAATACCGAAAATTCCAAGTAACTGTCCAAAGCATCCATATAAGAATCCACCGATACCAAGTGGCAGGAACAGAATATGTTCTACTGCAAATAATACGCCGGATTCAACCGTATGTAAGATTGGTCCAAGTACGAATAAAGCAAGTACACAACCAACCAGTAAGGTTAAGAACGGTGTTACGATCAGATCGATCGCATCCGGGATTCTTTTTCTCAGCCATTTTTCAAATTTTGATGCAATAATTCCTGTCACGAATGCCGGAAGTACGGATCCCTGATATCCGACAACCTTTAAAAATCCAAAGAAAATAAGTGGCTCGGCCTCTCCTGATCCAACTGCATAAGCACTTGGAAGACTGCTGCTTACCAGCATAAGACCAAGGACGATTCCGATAACCGGACTTCCGCCAAAGTTACGAAATGTTGACCAGCATACCAGTGCAGGCAGGAACGCAAATGCGGTATCTGTCAGAACCTGTGTAAAGGTAAGAAGATTCTGTGGCACACTATCCGTAGTCAGACCAAATACTGCAAGTACTGCTTCCTGTGTAAGAAGTCCTCTAAGTCCCATGAATAATCCAGTTGCAACCAGCACTGGAATGATCGGCACAAATACATCCGAAAAAGTCCTTACAGCTCTCTGGAATTTATTTCCATACACAACGGTTTCTTTTTTCTCTTCTTTGCTCTCTCCCGCATCACCTGTTCCGGTAATCTTTACAACCTCATCATAAATACGGTTTACAAGGCCTGTTCCAAGAATGATCTGATACTGCCCGGAATTAAAAAAGCTTCCTTTTACTTTGTCTAGATTTTCAATATCTTTCTCTTTGATCTTCTCTTTCTCTGCCACAACAATACGTAGTCTTGTTGCACAATGTCTTACCGAGACAATGTTTTCCGTACCGCCAGTTAATTCAATAATTCGTTTTGCTAATTCTTTATTGTTCATACTGCTCCTCCTTTTCTACCGGTATGTCATATACTTTTACCGATGCCTCATTCAACTCTCCAGTAATCTTAATTTTTCCATATTCACTTTCTGGGAAATTTCTCATGGAAAATACTCTGCTGCCGCCATTTACAAATATCTCTGTACTGGAAACATCTGACCAGACCTCCATATTTTCCAGTTGTCCGATCTCGCAAATCCGTTCTTCCTGTCCTTCACTCACCCAGCTTTTTCTTCTTACTTTCAGAAGTCCTTCTTCCTGCTCATAATTTATAACTACTTCTCCGTCCTGAAAGCTGACCATAAATGATCCACTGTTTTTTTCAAGTTTCACACAATATGTTCGTTTTTCAAGGGTCATACCCTCTGGTGCGAAACACTTCTGTGAATGTTCATATTCGCATAGTCTTTCTTCCAGCTCCTTTATCGGCATCTGACACAATTCTCCATTTTTATACGAAATCTCTCTTGGTAATGTCATACAGTGAATACTTTTTTCACCCTGGCTGAACTTCTTTTCCTCTTCGTCGTTCATTCTTGACATCCAGGCAAATAAAATTCTTCTTCCGTCAGGAATCTCAAATGTCTGTGGTGCGTAGAAATCAAATCCCTGATCCAGCCTTCTGCAACCTTCATCCAGATCCTGCACTTCCTGGTTCTTTTCTTCATCGAATAGGATGTTCTTGTACACTGTAAAACTTTCCTGCGATGTATCCTTCTCATTATCTCTGTGCTGCAGACAATACACTAGAATTTTCTGCCCGTCTATCTTAAAAAAGTCCGGACATTCAATCATTTCATATTGCTTTGTCTCTGCCAGTATTCTGTCATAATTCCAATTCTCGCCATCCTGGGAACTGCATAGTGCCACAGCTCCTTGTCCGTCTTTTTTCTGAGCTCCTATCACCATGTAATATCCATTCTCTGTCTTCCATACTTTCGGATCCCGGAAATGTTCTGTAAATGCAGATGGTGTCGCAAGTATAATTCCTTTTTTTATAAATGTCTTCCCATCTTCTGTCACTGCAAGACACTGGCTGCTCTTTCTGATACCGCCACTTTTATCATTTCCCGTGTAATACAAATACAGTCTTCCATTCTTTACACATGCACTTCCTGAGTAAACACCGTTTCTTTCATATGGCTGATCCGGCAGGAGGGCACTTCCTTCCCTTTTCCACTTCACCAGATCTTTCGATGTAAAATGGCCCCATTCTTTATACGAATGATTCTTTTCAAATCTGTTCCACTGAAAAAATACATGATAGATACCCTTGTAAAAAACTAACCCATTCGGATCATTCAACAATCCGACAGACGGTTCCAGATGATATCCTTGTTCTTTGTTCATTCTCCAAAAATGCCCCCTTATCTTCCTTCTCTCTGGCGCCTGTATATATTAAACTATAATTTTCAAATATTTAGTATGGTTTTTTTTGAATTATATATGGAAAAAACTAACCTTTTGATTTATAATCAGCTTATGATTGAATACAAAGAAAACAAACATTCACTTATGTATAAAGCCAACAGTGACCTGTCGCTTTACAGCGCCGGATACGAAGACTGTACACCTGGCTACAGCTATGGCCCGACTCTAAGGGCTTATCAGTTAATCCACTTTGTTCTCAGCGGGGAAGGAGAGTTTCGTATCAATGAACACGTATATCATCTAAAGGCAGGGGATGCATTTCTCATTCCGGCAGGAAAGGTCACTTATTATGAGGCATCAAAAAAAGACCCATGGTCTTACACATGGATCAGTTTTATCGGAATCAGTTCCGAAAGCTATCTTTATCAGATCATGACCTCTACAGATGATATCTATGTCATCCATGGCCTCCAGACAGAAAAATACTACCGTGCGATCCAGCAGATCATGAAACTGGATTCTTCACGGACGAGTCATTTCCTTGAAAGCAACAGTATTCTGTTTCACATCATCTCTATGCTTTTTGAAGATGTGAATTTCAGTGAATCTACCGTTAACAGGATTTCAATTATTGATGAGATCAAGTTTTATTTTGATATCAATTACGCAGAAAATATAAAATTAAAAGAGGTTGCCAGTCATTTCGGTATTCACCAGAACTATCTTACGAGAGCCTTTCATTCACGATTCGGCATCTCTCCGAAGAAATATCTGATGAATCTGAAATTAACGAAAGCTGCGAGGCTTCTTATGACCACGCAGCTTCCGGTTTCGATCATTTCCAGTTCGTTAGGATTTGAAGACCAGCTTGCATTTTCCCGTACGTTTAAGAAAACATATGATCTTTCTCCAAGTGAATACCGCAATCATCAGAATCCCGATCCCTGATAGACATCTTCCGGCTTTCACGCCCGGTGCATGGTAGCGAATCTTGACTTCGTGTTTTCCTTTCCCTATCCTGCACCCAAGGAAAGCCATATTTACTTTTTCTGTCTTTCTCTCTTTTCCATCCACATATATCTGAAAGTGCGAATCATATGGGATGGATGTGATAAACCAACCCGGATTTTTTACATCTATCGTTCCCTGGATCCGGTTATCTTGGGTCTGCCTCTTATCCCGTTCAAACTCTGACTGATAAAGCTTATCAGATTTTTCCGGCAGTGTTCCCATATAGGCTTGTATGTTCCGGAGACAGTAATTTCCTTTACTGAATGTCACATTTACATAATCAACATCAGCCTTTAACGGTATCGCGTAAGTAAATGTCTCATTTCCGTTATAATATATGTGATCTCTTGCTGTCAGTTTATTGCGGATTCCATTCACCCAGACTGTTACATCTTTATTCGGGTGATTATTTTTTACCTGGCATCTCAGGAAGAGTACGTTTTCTTCGCTGTCCACTTTTTCTCTATTGCCCGCTTTGCCTTGTGCGGACTCATCCGCTGTTCCCGTTCCATCTATATTCTGTATAAGCAATTTCACGTTTCTTTTCTTTTTCGAGCGAATCTTGTATCCGTCCGATTCTTCCTGGATGTGTCTGCCATATTTATTATTCGTTCCATCTGCTTTCAAAGAAACCGGCACATAACTTGTCAACATGTTCTCTTTCGAATCCGCACCGTTTTCTCTCTGATCGTTCGGATCATCAACAACTGCATACTCCAGGAAAGCAGACTGCTTATATGGATAGGAAAGTTTTCTATATTCTGTTACTGCCATCACGTGATTGGTTGCATAGGCCACGGGTGCACATGATTGTTTCTGATAAATTCCATTTTTTCCATATTTTTTTATCAGCTTATATCCCGGCACTGCTTTATCGGACACCACATATCGAACTCCCATCATTCTCTGAAATACCGGATTTTTGGAGACGGACTGCATCATCACATTCCGGTACGGTTCTTCTATACCAAATGTCTCCTGACGGAATTTCTGATAGTCAGCATTGTATGCCGAAGAATAAATGGATGTAATCATCTGATCCTTATCCCAGATGCGGTTCAGGTTCGCAGCATTTTCCTCATCATTTCCAATCTGTTCGATACGGTAATATCCCTGATCTTTCTTTATCATACTTTTTACAGCACGACCAGTCTCTTTTCCTGTAACTTTTCTGTACATCTGTCTGCTTACATATCGGTCTGATTTGTACTGATAAAATAGATTCATCATGAGTACCAGGCACAATACCGACGGCAGTATCAGTAACAGAATCTCCCTGTCCTTTTCTCTTTGCTGCTTTCCTTCCCTGATTTTAAATTTTTTTAATAGGTAAAAAATCAGATAACAGATCAGCAAAACAATACTTTCCGCCATCAGCATCTTCCATAATTCCACTTTGGTAAACTGATTTCTGTCTATATAAATAATTCCTGTTGTCAGAACATAAGGCACGGCTCCCGATAGCAGTGAAAGTTCTCCCTCTCTGCATTTTTCCAGATACAAGGCAATCAGATAACACAATATCGGAAGAAATGGAATAAATACCTTATCCCGGATATACAATCCACCGTTCAGCAGATATGCGAATACAGGTATCACAAGTATGAGTACACATCCGTAACTCAATACCCTTTCATTTCTCTTTTTATACAAAAGTCCTGTAATCAATACCGTGATCACAAGCGTTGTAAGCCCGATTCCATAAATGCTGTAAACCAGTCTCTCCACCGGCAGCTGTGGAAGGAAAAGCATAGCGGGCGACAGTTTATGACCGCTGTTTCTTTCTCCCGTCAGCGCAAGCGCTGTCGGCACCAGATAGAATCCACTTAAGAGAACCGCAAGAATCATCGGACACACAAACTGTATGCCATCCATCAGGAACTTTACAATTGTAATCTTTTGTCCTTCCTTTTTCTGAAAATATCTGTGCATTCCATAAAGTACCAGTGCGAGCATCCCTCCGATACTAAAATAAAAGCTCGTCATGATCATACAGAATACACTGATGGTATACAGACCGCTTTTCCCTTGATCAAAACAGCGGTCGACTCCCATCAGTGCCAGACAAAGAAATGGCATGTAATCTACGAACATGATCTGACCACTGTACTGTCCGATCACCGGTCCCGCCAGCAGGAACATCACAGCCGCTCCAAAACAGATATCTCCACCTATTCGTCTGCTCTTCAACCAGCCATAAAAAAGTAATACTGATGCAGCCAATCCGATCACACTCACCGACATGATATAATCCGACATCTTCACAAATGGCAGAAGATAGGACGGCAGGAGCAACGGACTGTACAATCCATAATAAGCGAAATGATATATATTCTGCCCGCCTCCTATATTAGCCGCAAATTCCGGGAATAATTTCCCGGTTGCATAAAATTGCTGCCGGAAATACTCCGGCAGCACACTATGCTGACTGAGCCAGTCGACCTTTGCTCCAAAGATTCCATATCTGCCCACAAACATCCGGCAAAAAAAGAGTGTTAAGCCTGTAAGCAGCAGGTAAGGAATGTATCTCTTAACCTTGTCCATAACTCTTCCTCCGCAGATTTTGTGATAATGGCATCATCATGATCCGCTGTTCTTCTTTACTGGAATCCTTTAACAGGTATACAGGCCGGTTCTTTACTTCCAGGTATGTCTTGGCAAGATACTGTCCCAGAATTCCGGTACACAGAAGCTGTACACCACCCACGCCAAACAAGATACAAACCATCGATGGCCATCCGGCCACTGGATCTCCCCAGATTAATGTACGGACTACGATCGCAACAATCATCAGGAATGATAATCCGCAGAACAAAACTCCCATATACGCTGCAATCGACAGCGGAACTACAGAAAATCCCGTGATTCCCTCCAACGAATAAATGAATAATTTCTTTACATTCCATTTTGTTTCTCCGGCAGATCTTTCGATATTCTCATATTCCAGCCATTTGGTGCGGAACCCGACCCATCCGAAAATTCCTTTGGAAAAGCGGTTATATTCACTCATTTCCAGTACCGCATCTACCATCTTACGATTCATAAGGCGGTAATCCCTGGCGCCGCTTACAATCTCTGTCCTGGAAATCTTATTGATCACGTTGTAAAACTCTTTAGATAAGAATGAACGGATCTTTGGTTCACCTTTTCTGGTCGAACGTCTGGTAGCTACACTGTCATACGCTTCTTCCTTCAATATCCGGTACATTTCCGGCAGAAGTGACGGCGGATCTTGAAGATCCACATCCATGATCGCAGCATAATTGCCACCTGCATTCTGAAGTCCTGCATAGATCGCAGCTTCTTTTCCAAAGTTTCTCGAAAAGGAAAGATACTGACATCTTCCGTCCTTTCTGTGTAATTCTTTCATAATCTCATATGTTCTGTCGGATGATCCGTCATCTACAAATATCAATTCAAAATCGGACTGTTTCTTCATGATGTCCATGACTTTTTTCATTTCGTCATAATAGATTGGCAATGCGTCTTCTTCATTGAAGCACGGGATGATAATACTGATCTTGTCCATAACACTAAGCCTCCTCATCTTTTTCTTGATGCTATTGTAGGCTTCGTTTCTTAAAGACATACGCAAATAATTCTTAAGATTTCTTAAAAACTTCTGTCATTCTTTAAAATATAAGTTCTATCTTTGTACCTTCACCCAGTTTACTGTCTACATGGATCTTCGCCCCATGAAGCATTGCTCCATGCTTTACGATAGATAGTCCAAGACCTGTTCCACCTGTTTCTTTAGAATGGCTTTTGTCTACACGGTAGAAACGTTCGAAAATGCGATCCGTCTCATTCTCCGGGATTCCGATTCCGGTATCTGTAACGCAGACTTTCTTTCCCTGCAGGGTATTGCCTACCCAGACAGTTAATTTTCCGCCTTCTTTGTTATACTTGATCGCATTTTCACAGATATTGTAGATCATCTCGTCCAGAATCTGGCGGATCCCCACATACTCAACCGATTCTCCCGTCACCTCTACATGCACTTTCCGCTTCGCTGCCTGTGGTGAAAGTCTGGTCAGAATCTCCCTTGTCAGCTTATAGAGATCTACGTCTTCTTTTTCCAGCTGCACATTACCCTCATCCAGTTTTGATAACTTGATGATATCTTCTACCAACGTGATCAGACGCCTTGCTTCATTATAAATTCTTTCCGCAAAACCTTTCATATCTTCCGGTTTTACCAGTCCGCTTTTCATGATTTCTGCATAACCCGAAATTGATGTAAGCGGTGTCTTCAGTTCGTGGGATACATTTGCCGAAAATTCTTTTCTCATATTGGCAATCGCATCTTTTTCTTTATTCTGCCTGTCGATACTCTGTAAAAGAGGTGTTAATTCTTCGTACACGTCATTCTCCAATGGATTCTCAAGATCCAGTCTGTTGATTGGGCGGATCAGTCTCGTTACCTGCCATTTTACAAGGATTCCTGCAAATGCCAGCATGATCAGTGCGATCAGCCCCATTGCCGGAAATACCTTCATTGCTGTCCGGAATGCAGTATCTACCGTCTTTGATACACGCAGGATATCTCCGTTTTCCAATTTCACTGCATAATAGAACATCTCTTTATTCAATGTATTTGATTCACGGATATCCTGACCACTTCCGTTTTTCAGCGCAGCTTTTACTTCCGGCCGGTTCTTGTGGTTCTGAAGGGTTACATCATCTTCTTTTGAGTCATATTTCACCTTACCATCCGGATCGATCAGGGTAATTCTCGTGTCCACATGCACGTTATCCATCGTCTTCAGATAAGACTCCCCGGAAGTGTCGAGTGCTACGTTAATATAGTCCGCTTCCTGTCTTACTTCCCCTTCCATGATACGGATCGTCTGGCGGTATACAACCAGCGTGGTGATCCCATAAGCTATGAGCATCGTCAGGGTAATGACAAGAATCATACTGCTCTGGATCTTTTTTCTCATACTTTGTTTCATATTATTACCTGCTCATACGGTATCCGACTCCGCGGACCGTCTCAATCTGTTCGCCTGCATCTCCAAGTTTCTGTCTTAAAGTTCTGACATGCACATCCACGGTTCTCGTCTCCCCATCGAAATCATATCCCCAGATATCTTCCAAAAGCTGGTCTCTGGTAAGGACAATATTCGAATTCTTCATCAGGCGTTTCAATAATTCATACTCTTTCAGTGTCAGGTTCACCACTTCTCCGTGAACGGTCACTTCATGCTTCTTCGGATTCAGCCGGATCTCTCCGATCTCAAATGTATCCTCACTGGATATGCTTCCATTTGCACTGCGTCTTAATACAGCCTTGATACGTGAGATCAACTCCATCATGCCAAATGGTTTTGTAACATAATCATCCGCACCGGCATCCAATCCTTTTACCTTATCGTATTCTGCTCCCTTGGCTGTAACCATGATGACCGGAATCTCTCTCGTTTTCTTAGATGCTTTTAACTTTCTCAAAAGCTCCATTCCGTCTTCTCCCGGCAGCATAATATCAAGCAAAACAAGCTCTGGCGTCTCTAATGCCAGAGCTTCAAGGAATGAACTTCCATCTTCGAATCCGCGCGCCTGAAACCCTGTACTCTCCAGGGTATACACCACCAGTTCCCGTATGTTACTGTCATCTTCTACACAAAAAATCATTCCTCTTTCTCCTTCTTTATACTACAGAAGCCTTGTGGATTCCTGTGATTGAGAATTCCACCCACTCTGCGATATTCGTTGCATGATCTGCGATACGTTCCAGATATTTTGCAACCATGATCAGGTCAATTGCCTCTACGCCCTGTGCTCCTTTATTTTCCGCAATAAAGTCGATCAGTGTTGTCTTCACTTCTTCAAAAAGTTCATCCACAACATCATCATCTTGTATAACTTTTCTGGAAAGTTCAAGGTCTTTTTCCACATATGCATTGACGCTGTCACGCACCATCTTTCCGGCTGCTTCGGACATTTTGATGATCTTTGGAATGTCCTGCGCTTCCGACTTCTCCTCTGTAATGATGATCTCTGCAATATCCGAAGCCTGATCGCCGATACGTTCCATATCTGTGATCATTTTCAGTGCCGCTGAAATCTGTCTTAAATCTCTTGCCACAGGCTGCTGCTGAAGAAGCAGTTTCAAACAGAGTCTTTCAATATCTGTCTCTGCCTGATCGATCTCTTCATCTGCCTCAATCACCTTCTGTGCCTGTTCCATACTTCCTTCTTTTAATGCTGTTGTTGCTTTTCCGATTGCAACTTCACATAACTCTCCCATACGTGTAAGCTGCTCATTAAGTAACTCCAGCTGCTGATCAAACCGATTACGCATATCCTAGCCAAACCTCCCTGTGATATAATCTTCCGTTCTCTTATCTGCCGGAATCGAAAATAATTTTTCTGTTTCATTATATTCAATGACTTCTCCCAACAGGAAGAATGCCGTATTATCTGACACACGTACCGCCTGCTGCATATTATGTGTTACCATAACGATAGTATAATCTTTTTTCAATTCCATCGCAAGGTCTTCTATCTTAGATGTCGAGATAGGATCCAGTGCCGATGTCGGTTCATCCATAAGGAGAACTTCTGGCTGCACCGCCAGTGCTCTTGCAATACAAAGTCTCTGCTGCTGTCCACCTGACATTCCAAGTGCACTTGTCTTTAATCTGTCCTTACATTCATTCCAAATAGCCGCGTCTCTTAAGGATTTTTCTACCAGGTCATCCAGTTTTGCTTTCGAACGGATTCCGTGGGTTCTGGGTCCATATGCAACATTGTCATAAATGCTCATTGGAAATGGATTCGGTTTCTGGAATACCATTCCCACTCTTTTTCTAAGCAGATTCACATCAATATCATGGAAAATATCCTGTCCGTCCAGAAGAATCTGGCCATCGATCCTGCATCCCTCTACCAGATCATTCATACGGTTGATTGATTTTAACAATGTAGACTTTCCACATCCGGATGGACCGATGAATGCTGTGATCTTATTCGCTTCTATCTCAAGATTCACATTTTTCAGAGCATGGAAATCACCGTAATGAAGTTCCATATTCTTGATACTTATTTTACTCATGTATGATTCCTTCCTGTTTTTTCTGATTTATCTCTGTACATCTGCTATGCTTTTGTAATCCGTTTGGCGATCATGCCCGACAGGGTATTGATCACAACTACCAGCACCAGCAGTACTACAGCCGTCGCATAAGCCTGATTCATATAAAGGCCTTCACTTGACAGATTATACATGTGCACTGCCAGAGTTCTTCCTGAACTCAATACATTCTCAGGCACCTTCGCAACAGTACCTGCTGTATAGATCAGTGCTGCTGTCTCTCCGACGATTCGTCCGATCGCCAGGATCACACCGGCAAGGATTCCAGGTATTGCTGATGGAAGCACGATCCGGAATACTGTACGTAATTTTCCTGCTCCCAGTCCAAAACTTCCTTCTCTGTAAGAATCCGGTACGGATTTCAATGCTTCTTCTGTACTTCTCATGATCAGCGGTAATACCATGATCGCAAGAGTAAACGCTCCTGCCAGAATCGAAAATCCCCATTTACAGGTATTTACAAAGAACAGCATACCAAACAGTCCATATACGATAGATGGAATTCCCTGAAGCGTCTCTGTTGTAAGTCTGATCACTTCTACAAATTTATTACCTCGTTTTGCATATTCCACAAGGAAGATTGCTGCAAAGATCCCAAATGGAACTGCAATCAAAAGCGATAACAGAGTCATGATCACTGTGTTGATCAATGCCGGCATCAGCGAGGCATTTTCCGATGTATAGTGGAGTGAGAAAATGGATGGTTTCAAATACGGAACACCATGCGCCAGCACATATACGATCAGAAATATAAGTACTGCAAATGTCACAATTGCAGAAAGCATGACCAAAAGCATTACGATCAGTGATCCCGGAGTTCTAGTATATGCTTTTAACTTATCTTTCCATGTTACTTCATTACTACTCATAATTCTTCCCCCTCTTCAAAAGTGCTACACAGAAGTTCAGAAGAAGGATAAATACGAAGAGAACCACGCCGGTTGCGATCAGTGCTTCTCTGTGGAGTCCGGATGCATATCCCATCTCAATTACGATATTGGCTGTCAGTGTTCTGACTCCTCTGAAGATTCCTTCCGGCATTCTCGGCTGATTACCAGCCACCATGATCACAGCCATCGTTTCTCCGATCGCACGCCCGATTCCAAGCACAATGGCTGCCACTACTCCGGATTTGGCTGCCGGTAACACAACGGTAAAGATTGCTCTTTCGTGTGTTCCGCCAAGTGCTACCGCACCTTCATAGTACTGTGTCGGAACTGCCCTGAGTGCAGATTCCGTAAGTCCGATGATTGTTGGCAGGATCATCATTCCCAAAAGAATGGATGCCGTGATCATACTGCTTCCGTTTCCACCCCGGTGAAGTGTTCTTCCGATTTCCCTTACCCATGGTACGAGAACTACAAGACCGAAAAATCCATAGACAACGGATGGGATCCCTGCCAGAAGTTCTGTTGCCATCTTCAGTGGTTTATAGATTGCTTTCGGACAGTAAAATGCCATGAATACTGCTGTCAGGATTCCGATCGGTACACCGATGATGATTGCACCAGCCGTTACATACAGACTTCCAATGATCATCGGAAAGATTCCGTATATGTCATTCTTTGGTTTCCATAATTCACCGGTCAGGAATTCCCCGAATCCGATTTTACTCATTGCAGGAATTCCATTTGCAAACAAGAAAATACAAATGAGTGCAACCGCCAGTACCGAAGCACAGGCGGCAACTGCAAACACTCCCTGCATGAATTTCTCTGTCCATGCTTTTGATTTCATATTATTTCACTACCTCATCCCATGTAGTTGCATCACCGGTGTAAATTGTCTTTACCTGATCACTGCTGAGTTCATCTGTTGTATTGTTTTTATTTACGATAACCGCAATACCGTCTGTAGCAATTACCTGGCTGTCCAGTTTATCTTTTTCTTCATCCTGTAATTCACGTGATGCCATTCCGATATCATAGCTTCCATCGATTGCTGATGTCATACCTGTTGTAGAGTCTGTAGTCTGAAGTTCAATCTCTGCTCCTGTATTAACTTTCTTGTATGCTTCGATCAGTTTTTCCATAACCGGTGATACGGAAGAGGATCCGCCGACAACAGCTTTTCCGGATGGCTTGCTTCCCGCATATGCTTCTGCTGAATCGTCTCCGATATATCCGTTGTCTGAAATCACCTGCTGTCCTTCTTTGCTCATGATATAAGCGATGAAGTCTTTTGCCACTTCATTATCTGCACCTTTCTTTGTTGCAATGTTAAATGGTCTGCAGATTTTATATTTTCCATCTTTGATGTTCTGCTCTGTAGCTTCTTCTCCGTCAATCTTTAAAGCTTTTACTGTATCATTTAATGATCCGAGTGATACATAACCGATTGCATAATCATCTCCGGCTACTGTTGTAAGCATTACAGATGTGCTGTTCGTGATCTGTGCATCATCTGTTGTCATATCAACTTTTTCGCCGTCTTTCTTTTCTTCAATCCCGAAAAGTTCAATGAATGCTCCTCTTGTTCCTGAACCATCTTCTCTTGAAACGATGGTGATATCATTTGAAGAATCCCAGTCGCTGCTCTTACTATCTGCCGAACTGCTGTCTGATGAACTTCCACATCCAACTGCAAGTCCTGCTGTCATTGTTGCTACGGATAAAATTGCAATAAACTTTTTCAATTTCATAATCATACTCTCCTTAGATTCTCATCTTTTTCATTCATGATTTATTTTGTCTTTGTCGTTCCTGACAATAGCTATCATAAATGGCGTATGTTAAATCCGAAATCTATTGATTGTTAAATGTATGTAAAGTGTATGCAGGAATTGTTTAGAAATGTAAAGTCAGATTTTTCGTATGTTGGAGAGCTATGAATGCTTTCAAATTGAATTTCTGGTTTTTTCATGCTATAATTCCTCTACAGGACTGTCCGGAAATCTTTTCCTGGATATGTTCTCATTACATATTATAAAACGGGAAATAAATAGAGCTTATATTATTAAAAAAGAAAGAGGATTATAATTCTATGTGGATTGCAGATCAATGGAAAGATTATGAAGTAATAGATTGCAGTAAAGGTGAAAAATTAGAGCGTTGGGGAAAATATACTCTGGTCCGCCCGGATCCTCAGGTCATCTGGGATACTCCGAAGACGGAACGCGGCTGGAAACATATGAACGGTCACTATCACCGCAGTAAGAAAGGCGGCGGAGAATGGGAATTCTTCAGCCTCCCGGAACAGTGGCAGATTCATTATAAAGAGCTTACATTTAACCTGAAGCCTTTTAGTTTTAAACATACCGGTCTTTTTCCGGAACAGGCAACAAACTGGGACTGGTTCTCTGAAAAGATCAGAAATGCCGGAAGACCGGTCAAAGTGCTGAACCTTTTTGCTTACACAGGTGGTGCTACTCTCGCAGCAGCGGCAGCCGGAGCAAGTGTGACACATGTAGATGCATCCAAAGGTATGGTTGCGTGGGCAAAAGAGAATGCAGCTTCTTCCGGACTATCTGACAGACCGATCCGCTGGCTGGTTGATGACTGTGTAAAATTCGTAGAACGTGAGATCCGCCGCGGCAATCACTATGATGCCATCATCATGGATCCTCCGTCATACGGACGTGGACCTAAAGGTGAAATTTGGAAGATCGAAGATGCAATTCATCCGCTGATCAAACTGTGTACACAGATTCTGTCGGATGACCCATTATTCTTCCTGGTCAACTCTTACACAACCGGACTGGCACCGGCTGTTCTGACTTATATGCTTGGAACGGAGCTTAAGAAATGGAACGGACATGTGGATTCACAGGAGATTGGGCTTCCGGTTACGCACTCTGGGTTGGTGCTGCCTTGTGGGGCTTCTGGAAGATGGGAAGCAGTTTAATGTTTAAAGAACTGATCACCCGGGCCTCCATAAAACAGAGGAAGTCTTTCCTGTTCAGATTCCGTCGGTGAGACAAAAGTCACAGAAACAGATGGCCTCTCTTTGCTCTGTTCTGTGACTTTTTTCTTCACTATCATTTAATGAGTCAGATAAAACTCCTCTACATCTTTCCTCTGTGGAATTGCCGGAATTCAGCCTCTTTTTCCCTGCTTCAGATCCTCAACAATTTCATTATACCGTTTTTTATTTAACCGGTAGAAGAATAATACTACAGCCGTAACAATCCACAGAATGCCTGGGATGGTTGTAAATGCATGTTTCATAATACTGATAACCGTATCATTTTGTGTCTGATTTGCTACGTATCCATATTTTCCAAGTAATGCCGCAAGCATTGCCGTACCAATTGCCATTCCTATCTTATTTCCAAGAGAGACAAATGCATACTGGAATCCATCGTTTCGAAGTCCTGTTTTCCATTCTCCGTATTCCACACAGTCCGGAATGATCGCATAAATTGCTGTATTAAATCCAGAGAAAAAGAACTGTGTAACACCTGCCAGAATATAGAATACAGCTGCCGAATCTTTTACGTTAAAGAAGTACATTGCCAACATTGAAATACCTGTTAAAAAGGCAAATATCGAAGCTGTTCTCCCTTTATTATTAAGTTTTCGAAATACTGGCTGAAAACATGCAGCACCGATAATGGAAGGAATGATAATGCACATAGAATAAGTGGTATAATAAGATGCATTTCCTTCTACATATGTAAAATAATATAAAATGTCAGCATTTCTTCCATATAATGTAAATCCGAATAAAACTTGTCCGATCAAAGCAAGTATATACGGCTTATTCTGCATCACAGCTTTTAACTGTACTTTAATTGATATTTTTTCTTTTTCCGGAATTGTCACCTGCTCCTTCGTCTTCGCAAAGCAGAAGAAATGACACGCTGCAAATATGCAACCATAGATAATCGCTACAAATAAATATCCACTCTTTGCACTCTGACTTCCCAGCTTTCCAATCAAAGGGACCGTAATAATATTAATAATTCCGATTGCGATCATAGCTGCAACTGAACGTGACGTATTGATTTTTGCCCGTTCATCAATATCCTGTGTCATTGCACCGCAAAGTGTTCCATACGGAATATTTACACATGTATATCCCAGTACAAGCAGACAATATGTAATAACCATATAAATAATCTTTGCCGTATCTGACCAATCCGGATGTGCCCAGAATGTCAACATTAAAAGCACGGCTGTAATAGGTGCCGCAACAAGCAGCCATGGACGATAACGTCCCCATCGCGTTTTTGTCTTATCCGTCAGACCACCGACGATCGGATCGTTAATCGCATCCCAAAATCTTGAAAATAACATCAACGCTGAAACAGCCGCCATACTGATTCCAAACACATCTGTATAAAATATCATCAAAAAATTACTTACAAACATCCAGCTGAAATTGCATCCGACATCGCCAAATCCATACGCAATTTTACTGATCAATGGCACTTTCCCATTCTTACACTCGTTTCCCATGGTTCCTCCTTATCAGAGTTTATGATAAAACTTCTATTCTCTCCTGATCTAATTTTTATTCCTGTACATTAATGATTACTTTCATCGTTGTTTCCCGGTTATCATCAATATACTGATAGGCTTTCAGATAATCCTGGAATGCAAATGTTTTTGAGATCAGTGGTCTTAAATGAACTTTTTCTTCATTTACAAGTCTGATTCCGTCAACATAGTCATCATGTCGGTACATCATCGTACTCTTGATATCCAGTTCATGATCATTTGCCACCGCAAGATCAATCTCTGCCATCCCTGCAAACACTGCAACTAACACGATAATACTTCCTTTTCTTGCATACTTGATTGCCTGTCCCATTGTAATATTATTTCCTGCACAATCGTAAATCACATCGGCTTTATCCGGTCCAAATGCTTCAATCATTGCCTCACCAAAATCTTTTTCTTTTGTATTCACACAGACATCAATTCCACATTCTTTTGCTTTATCCAGACGGAGGTCACTGACGTCAGTAATCATAACTTTTGCTGCTCCCATTCCCTTCGCTGCCTGTGCTACAAGATTACCGATCGGTCCTGCCCCAAGTACAGCAATGTTCATTCCTTTCACGTCACCAACCTGCTTTACTCCATGAACTGCAACAGCCAGCGGTTCGATCATTGCACCTTCCTCATATGACATTTCTTCTGGGATCGGCGTTACTTTCGATGCATCTACTGCGAAATACTCTGATGCTGTTCCGGTTGTCTGGAATCCCATAACTTTTAATTCCTCACATAAGTTATATTTTCCGTGTCTGCATGGATAACATTTTCCACAATATACCTGTGGCTCAATTGTTACTTTCTGCCCTTCATGAAATGCTGTAACATCTTTTCCAATTTTTACAACTTCACCGGATACTTCATGTCCCTGTGTTACCGGATATGATGTAAATGGATGCTTTCCGTGATATACATGAATATCTGAACCACAAATACCAATATTCATAATCTTTACTAATACCTGATCATCTTTTACCTCCGGAACTGATACTTCTTTGAAAATAATCTCTCCTGGTTTTGTCATTACCTGCTGTAACATAATGTTTTCCTCCTTTAATCTTTTATTTTATCTTTTATTAAATGTTTTATTAAAGTAATTACATTATTGTACATCGATTCTATTTTGTCAATATATGAATGCTTATTTCTGCTTGTTGCACAAGTTTTATCGACTTCTTTTATACATATTTACCAATATCTTTTTACAACTCAAATAATAAGCAGACATTGATATCTCTAAACCTTGCAACTTCTCTTGCATATTATGGTATCTACAACACCTGTCACCGGCAACTTCTTCCGAACGCACGACAATAAAAAAAGAGGTAAATATTCAAAGTCTGCAATCATTACAAACCTTGAATTTCACCTCAGTTTTTTATTCTTATTTATTTTTATACAACATATCTGTTCTATAAATGCTGTATATATTCAGAGAGGAAATGTTTTGCCGCTCCGACAGCTGATGCCTCTCTCTTATAAGAACAATTTTTTAAATAGCGCACATCGTGTTCAAAACCATTATACGCCATCACTTTTTCCCCCAGCGGTATCATATACTCTGATAAATAGCCCCCAACTTCTCCGCCAAGTATGATATCTGTGTCGTATGCCATCCGCAGATTGGAAATCAGAATAGCCAGATTATCCAGATACTGATTCCATTTTTCCACAGCTTTTGTATTTTTCTGTTCCACTTTTTTCATAAATTGTTCCAGTGTCATTTCCTGCTCTTCATCAGTCAATGCACTGGCTGCACAATAGGCATCTGCGCATCCTGCTTTTCCACAATAACATTTCTTTCCTCCCGGCACCAGGATTATATGTCCGAATTCTCCTGCTTTCTGATTCTGACCAGTTACGAGTTTCCCATTAATAGAGAATGCACCACCTAATGTATTGTTGAGCGAAAGATACACCGCATCCTGATACTCATGCAGATCTTCTGCCATCATTGCAGCATTTGCATCATTTGCAAAATATACCGGATAAGAAAATGCCTGTTCCAGAAAACTCAGGCTGAAATTATCCACTTGCAGTGTGTGAGATTTCATGACCAGTCTATTCTCCTGATCAATAATACCAGGGATTGAAATTCCAATTCCTAATATTTTTTCCCGGTCTTCTACATCTTTCAGAAAGTTTTCCACCTGTTCTGCTACTTCTAAGCAATAAGATGTTTCTGTTGAAAATTTTAATCGCATCCGGACTGTTTTTTCTATTTCATACTGCATATTCAGCAACACAATTCCCAGATGATTTGCTGTAATCACTACACCAACTGCATACTTATATGCCGGATTAATCCCTATCCGCTTTGCTTTACGCCCGCCGGTAGATTCATATTCTCCTATCTCGATGACCATATTCCGCTCAATCAGTTCATTTACATTAGAAAGCACCGTCGGCATACTCAAGCTCAGATTCTGCGCCAGTTCTGCTTTTGATGTAATTTTATTATTGATGATATAGTTTACAATTTTAGATTTTGTAATATTCCTTTTTTCATTTCGTCCTGCCATATCAGACCTCTTTTATAAATTATTTTATAAAAGCATCTTAGTCCTTTTTTGTTATTCTGTAAAGAATAAATCTGTTAATAACTCAATTCCATATCTCTATTACATCCGCTAACGAATCACAAACCCGATACGTAAGTTTCCGTATCTCCTCCGTCGGCTGTACAAGATCCGGAACCATAATCACACGCATTCCGGCCTGATGTGCTGACAGGATTCCACCCGGAGCGTCTTCAAAAGCCATACAGTTTTCCGGCTGTATTCCCAGACTTTCACTTGCTTTCTGATATATCTCCGGATCCGGCTTGGCTTTCTTTACCATATCTCCGCAGATCACACTGTCAAAATATGCATCTATTCCGGTTCGGATCAGATTCCTCATGGCATACTCTCTGCTCGAAGATGTCGCTACCGCCATCTTATACCCCTGTGCTTTTCCGTATGCCAGCAGTTCTTTTGCACCGCTTTTCAAAGGAAGCCCTTCTTTATCCACGATTTTCCAGAAGTTATCCCGTGTCAGTTCTCCAAACTCTTCGAACGGAAAATCTTCCCTGATATATTTCCGGAAATATTCATTCCGACCTGTGCGGTTCATTCCAAGTGTATGATAGATAACTTCCCCCATATGTTGGATTCCCAGTTCATTACCAGCGATCTCCCATGAACGCTGTACAATTCTTTCGGAATCAAACAGCAGACCATCCATGTCGAATATCAATGCTTTTATATCCATTTTAGAATTCAATGCCTCTTCCAAGTGCATCCTTCAGATAATCCGCAACTTCTTCTAATTTATGTATGGCTTCCATCTTCTCTTCAAACTCGTCCCCAACAGATTCTTTATTAATAAGTGCCTGCTGGATCTTCTTTACATCTTTGATTAAATTCTCTGTCATATCAAAAGCCCCCTTTTTATTATCTGGCAGGAAATTTACTTTCCGATATTCGATTTATCTAATGTATGATAATTATAGCATAATTTTTTTACTATTCTCTGAAGTTATGTTACATTTCAATTAATTTTTATATATTGTCATTTTTTTTAAATTTGTTCATGCATCATTCTGATAAATTCTTCCATTACACGTGTTTTGTACTTGTGTGTTTTGTAGTAAAAGAAGACTTTTCTCTTCGCTTCTTCTCCATCTAATTTGTAATACACCAGGTTTTCAAATGTCGGGAGCTGGCTTACCAGGATATCACTGATGAATGTTGCTCCAAGCTGCGTAGACGAGGCCATATATGCTGTCGACTGCTGGTTGAATTCCAGCACGATATTGGGCTTAAATCCGACGTTTCGGCACAGCCTGTCTCCTCTGGTTCTGGTATCATTTCCCTGGGTCAGCATAATAAACGGAAGATCCGCAAATCTCCCTAACGGAACTGCCGGATATTTCCGGCTCAGATACTTTTTACTCTTGATATTCTCATAAGAAAGCTGATACTCTTTCAGCTCCTCATTCACAGAAAAATGTTTCGGAACCGCAAGTAATATATTTTCTTCGCAATATAATTCTTTATTATATAGAATACTGTCATAGTGATAATTATCAATGACAAAATCCAGCGCATTACTGCCCAGCATTTCTTCCAGCTCGGCTGTATTCCCCTCGATCAGCTGAATATGTACATCCGGGAATTTCTGATTGAACTTGGTGATCAGAGACGGTACCACATATGCGGCGAACAGCGTACTTGCTCCTACAGCAAGATTTCCTGTCTTCAGACCCGCCAGGTCATTGATGTAATTCTCCACCCGCTGTTCGATCTGGGTAATCTCCTCCGCTGCCTCGATATATACTTTTCCAACCTCTGTAAGCTGGAGCGGTGTTGTACTTCTGTCAAATAACGGTTCCCCGATAATCTCTTCAATCTTTTTGATCCTTGCACTCAAAGACGGCTGACTGATGTACAGATTCTGTGCCGCTTTGGTAAAACTTCTTTCTTTATATACTTCATAAACATATTTTTTCCATGTAAACATACACTAAACCCCTCATATTTTGCTATCACCTGCATCCCCTTTGCCAACGACAGCCATAGTCAAACTCTTATAATTATTATAACACTATAGATATTGGATTATCTATCCCCACGGGCGTATCATTATATCGACGAAACAATTATTCCAATATGAATTTGGGGTTTTATTGGAATAAAGATAAAATATAAGATACAAAGCGGGGAATAAAATTATGAAACCAATATTACGCGCCGAGCGCATGAAACCAGTACACTCTGATATCCGTGGTCCATTATTCGTAGAAGCCATGAAACGCCAGAAACAGGGCATCGATGTATTAAAATTAAATACCGGAAATCCTGCAACCTTTGGCTTTGGCCTGCCTGACAGCATCAAGAATGCACTGATGGAACACATGCAAGATGGTGTCGGCTACTGTGACTTCAAAGGAATGCCACAAGCAAGACAGGCAATCTGTGACTATGAGACCAGTAAAGGAATTACAGGAATCACGCCGGATGACGTATTTATCGGTAACGGTGTCAGTGAAGTTGTATCTTTCGCTTTAACACCTTTATTAAATGATGGAGATGAAGTCTTGGTTCCTTCTCCTAGTTACTCCCTCTGGGGCAATTCCGTATATCTCGAAGACGGTAAACCGGTCTTTTACACCTGTGACGAGAAGGCCAACTGGTATCCAGACATTCAGGATATCCGTTCCAAAATCACAGAGAAGACAAAAGCAATCGTCATCATCAATCCGAACAACCCGACCGGTGTACTCTATCCAAAGGAACTCCTTCTTGAGATCATCCAGATTGCAAGAGAATCCGGACTTCTGATCTTTGCAGATGAAATCTATGACCGTCTCGTTATGGATGGTAAGCAGCATATCTCTCTTGCTTCACTGACAGAGGATGTTCCGGTCATTACATTAAATGGTCTGTCCAAATCACACTGTCTGTGTGGATACCGTTGCGGATGGATGGTCATCAGCGGTCCAAGAGAACTGACCGAAGATTACAGACAGGGAATCATTCAGTTAACTTCTCTCCGCCTGTGTGCCAATACCATGGCTCAGATTGTCATCCCTGCTGCTCTTGATGATATGGAGACTCCTGCTTCTATGATCCGCCCAGGCGGCAGAATCTATGAACAGCGTGAAGCAACTGTTCGTGAACTCGAGAAGATCAATGGCCTGTCATTTGTAAAAAATGACGCTGCATTCTATGTCTTCCCGAAACTGGACGTGAAGAAATTTAACATCACAAATGACAAACAGTTTGCTCATGATCTGCTGGATGCCACCAATATCCTGCTCGTTCCGGGCAGTGGATTCGACTGGAAAGATCCGGATCATTTCCGTATCGTCATGCTTCCGCAGGCAGATGTCTTAAGTGATGCGATCCGCCGGATGGGAACATTCCTTGACGGATATAAACAGAAATAATATGAACATCAGCCATCCTTAAATAGTACATAGATAAAAATACATTCCCGGTAAAAATCCAATTTCTCTTTTTTCGTCGATGTTTCAGTTATCCGGGAATGTATTTTTATCTGTTCTTCACTGTATTCCATGCTCCGACTACTTCATTTACGGTACTGACGGTCACAAATGCATGTTCATCTGTTTCGTGGATGAAAGATAATAATTTTCCATATTCATTCTTTTCTAATATCGTCACAACTTCTATATGCTCTGCATGATCCAGGCCTCCATATGCCGGATAAATCGTCGCACCTCTGCGTAATTCCCTTACGATATAATTCTGAATTTTTTCATGCTCCTTTGAAAGAATGGATACTTTCTTACGCACATGGAATCCATCACAGAACCGGTCTAATACCTGACCGTAAATCAACGTACCAACAAGACTTATTACCATTGTCTCCCGATCATATACAAAGATCGCCGTCAGCGATATAAGCACACCTATGATCGTAATACTCTGTCCTATTTTGAACCCAAGATATTTATTGATCAACTTCGCAACAATATCAATTCCCCCGCTGGATGCATTCATGTTAAATAAGACGGCCTGTCCGGCGCCAACCACGATCATAAAGCATACCAGATCGATTACGATATTCCCAGACAAGGATTCCACATGCGGAGTCAGTATCTCAAAAATCCTCAGATACATCGGAAGCATAAGTGATGCAAGAACGGTCTTTACACCGAACTCCCTGCCGATAAAAATATACCCGATGACCAACAGTATCATATTCAAGGCAAAGGTAATTGCCGATACCGGCAACGGAATGATCTTTACCAGAACAAGAACCAGTCCTGACAGACTTCCAAGCACCAGATTATTTGGCATCATTTCATAATATACAGCTGCCGACATTAAGAACATGCCGCCCAGCATCATAATAAATTCTTTTTTTGTTATCTTCATTTCATTCTTCCTTAATTCAATATTTCTGCACAAAGATGTACTCCTCTTTTTTGTGCAAAGAGGAGTACATCTTTTTCTGAAGGGTGTCTATGCCTAAATCTGTTTCAGGCATATCTATACAATTATCATTGTTTTTATCCAGCACCCGGCGGTTAGTCCACCAATGCCGACAATTTCTTGTCCAGAGCTATCATGATCAGCGCCGCTGCAAACGATACAACCGCAACTCCGATACATGCTACTTTGAATTCAATCTTTCCGCCAAACAGCAGTCCATATACCGGACCATAACTCTTTGCTGCGATAAATGTTGCAAATCCCCATACTGACATCATAACAGCCAGATAACGGCTCGGTGAATATTTACTGATAAATGAATGCCCCAGTGGTGAGAAGAACATCTCTCCCATTGTCAGAAGGAAGGCAAATACGATCAGCCATAACACACTTGCCTTTTCCCCACCACGCATGATATCAATTGCTGCATAGAAGAGATATCCGACACCGATGATTGCAATTCCAAGTCCGGTCTTTCTGAACAGACTCATATCCCCCTGTGGTCTTGCCGCCAGTTTCTTCCATAATGCCGCTGTTAAAGGTCCCAGGATAACACAGAACAGTGAGTTGGCTGCATCAAACCATGTAGACGGTACCTGATAACCTGCTACTACCCAGTCCATATTCTCTGCCCAGTAAAAATATACCGGCATATATCCCAGATACCAGAAGATCCAGAATACGATAGAGAATAATGAAGCTACAAAGATTGCACCGATACGTTTCTTCTCAATCGTTGTAAGCGGCTGCTTTGTTCCTGTCTCTTCTTTTTTCTTTGCCTCTGCAGCTTTTTCTTCTTCTGTCAGAGTCTTCTTGAATGGAAGCTTTCCAAGGTCACCTAAGAATCTCCAGCATACAAAGATATACCAAAGTCCTCCAAGAACCATCATCAGTGCTGCCATCTTAAAGCATGGTGCGAATCCCAGTACACCATTTTTTGCGAATACATCCTTATACAGGATTCCCACCAGGAATGTTCCGATGAATGCACCCACATTTACCAGTGTATAACGCATGGAAAATGCCGGGTCCATCTGTGATTTGTCTGTAATAACACGTCCGATGATCGCTCCATTTTTGAATAATGCAAGTCCAAGACTTACCAGAAAGATCATCGCATATACTCCGGTGGCACTCTTTGCGATTCCTCCGGTGAAATATCCTGCTGCAGCAATAAACATACCAACCGGTGTCGTGTATCTTGCCCCGATATACTTATCTACGATCACCGCTCCAAACAGTGGAAGCAGATAAGAAAATGCAGTCAGGTTCGACTGCATATTAGCAGCCACCGTATCCGAAAGTCCGAGTCCTCCGGTTGCCACCGAAGCAGTTACAAAAATCAAAATCAGCGAACGTCCGAGGTAATACGCCAGACGTTCAAAAATCTCTGAGCAGGCACATACCCAGAACGCTACCGGGAAGCCTTTCTTTTTTGTCTCCATATTCTTTTCCTCACTTTTTTCTAAATTTAGTCCTTACTTTTTATGTACTTTTATTTCTTCTTCCTTATTTGTACATATATCCTTCTCTGTCTTATTTTATATCTTTCAAGAATGCTTTATATCCTCTGTAAGCTTCATAAATATCAGCCTTACTTGTCACCTCATACGGTGCATGCATAGAAAGTACAGCAACACCGCTGTCAATAACATTCATGCCATAATTTGCCATAATATATGCGATGGTTCCGCCGCCTCCAAGATCGACTCTACCCATCTCCGCAGTCTGGAATCCGACTTCATTATTGTCTAATACCTGACGTACTTTTGCGATATATTCCGCATTGGCATCGTTACTGTTATTCTTTCCGCGGCTTCCGGTAAATTTGTTAAATACCAGACCTCTTCCAAAGTATGCGGTATTCTTTTTCTCAAATGCATCTGCATACAATGGATCAAATGCTGCGCTTACATCAGAAGAAAGCATATAAGAATTTCTCAGTGCTCTTCTGACTTTTAATGGATTACCATCTTCGGTAAGTGCCATCAGTTCTGCCACATAATCTTCAAAAAATCTGGAATGCATTCCGGTTGCACCAACGCTTCCGATCTCTTCTTTATCTACCAGAATACAACAGCTTGTTCTTTCCGGATTCTCTGTTTCCAGCATCGCAAAAAGCGAAGTAAATGCACAGACCCTGTCGTCCTGTCCGTATCCGATCACCATGCTTCTGTCCAGTCCGCAGTCTCTCGCCTTTCCTGCCGGCACGATCTCCAGTTCTGCTGAGAGGAAATCTTCCTCTTCCATATCAAGATTCTCTTTTAAGAACTGAACAACCGCTGCCTTTACCAGCTCTTTTTCTTCTTTCTCCAATTCTGCATCGCCTGTAAGCGGCTTTGTTGCAACGAGGATATCCAATCCTTCTCCTTCGACTACCACGCCCGCCTTCTTCTCAATCTGCTGCTGTGACAGATGGATCAGAAGATCTGAAATCACAAGTACCGGATCATCTTCCTTTTCCCCAATAATAATGTCCCGCACTGTTCCGTCTTTTTTTGCAATCGTTCCATGGATCGCAAGCGGAATCGTAACCCACTGATATTTCTTGATTCCACCATAGTAATGCGTATCCAGATATGCCATATCACTGTCTTCGTATAACGGATTCTGCTTTACATCTATTCTTGGTGAATCGATATGTGCTCCAAGGATATTCATACCTTCTTCTAACGGTTTCTTGCCGAGCTGGAACATAACAAATGCTTTCCCCATGCAGTCTGCATATACCTTATCCCCGGCTTTTAATGTAATCCCCTTGGAAATGCACTCTTCCAGATTCTGATATCCCCACGTATCAGCCATTTTCTTTCCAAGCTTTACACATTCACGCTCTGTCTTTCCGATATCCAGACATTCCTTATAGCGGACACTCAGCTCTTCTAATTCTTTCTGCTGAATTTCTGTGTATTCTTTCCACATATTTTTTCGCTGCATCTTTTCTCTCCTCCTTTGTATCTCGCAGTCTTTCTATGAAAAATTGTATCTCTGTTCATACAATATATCCAACGAGAAAAAGGTATGACATATAAGCAAAACTTATGTACTATTCCATATTATGTCATATTTATAAAATACAATCTTTCAGCTCAAAATGCAGAGAATTTACCACCAGAAACTTCTCTTGTATATTTAGGTATGCGCAAAAAAATTACCGGCCGCTTTCACAGTCGATAACTTTTTCTTATGATTTCACTACATTCTGAAGTTCTTCCAGAATCTCTTTTATTTTCTTTTTGTTTCTTTTTTTTCTGTAGAATGCTTTGATCACGCACTCTCCGTCATATCCCGGAAGCAGAAGCATATCTCCATCATAATAAGAGAAATACCGACTGTCTGCCAGTGCATATCCATCGTTAAATTCTACCTTTAATTTCATGGTATCCACATTGTCAACTAATTCTATTCCTTGTGTAAGCAACTGTGGATCATTCTTTTGTCCATTCATTACACTGCATAAATATGACTTTGTTCCATATCTGACATAACGCTCAAGATCCTTTGCTTTAAACTCCGGATGCTCATTTATCGATGATTCATGTCCGATATATGCCCCGATCCGGCTGGATATCAGCGGCTTTTCTCCTATTTCATCCGGCTGCTCCAAATCATTCAGTCCGTATCCAATATAAATATCCAATGTATTTTCTCTCAGCATCCGGCTGCCTATGTAGGAATCCAGTTTACTGAAACGGAAATCTTTTTCGGAATGCTTATCATTAATCATCTTCTGCATCTTTGCCCAGAATAATTTATTAATCGAACTGTCGATTCCGATACGGAGCACGCTGCTTTCTTTGTATCTTTCTATCTCATTCAGCATCCGCTCATGTATCAGCACCATCTCTCTGGCATGCTCATAGACAATCTCACCTAACTCTGTCAGGCAGATCTCACCATTGCCTCTCTCCAGCAACGTGCCTCCCGCCATTTTTTCAAGAGACGCGATCTGCTGGCTCACTGCCGTCTGCGTCACATAATTTCTCGCTCCTGCTTTTGTAAAGCTCTTTAGTTCCACTACATCTAAAAAATATTTATATTTCCAAAGACTCATTTTGCTTACTTCCTTCCGGTAACTGCTTCAGATGATATATTTTTCTATTCTTCTCCTTCAACCAGACGGTTTAATTTCCGGGTTGCTGCCGTGATCAGAAATAGTTTTTGTCGACAATCGTCAATACTTGAATGTAATATAGCATATTTTTGTGCGTTTTTCAATATATTATTTATATTTTATATCTATTTTTGTATTTTATGCACAACATTTGTCTTTTTCATCCATCATTCATTTTCCCGGAATCATGCTCTCCAAAATCCCACTATGACTTCTTTATGAAATCAGAAAGTCCAGTGAAAACTTCGTGTCTGCTTCCGTCATTCCCTGCTCTTTCAAAAGTCTGTGGATCGTACCCATATAATGATCCGACAATACCCTGCAGATTTCTTCTTTCTTCCTGCTTTTGCATGCTTCCAGCAGTTCTTTATGTATCGGATATTGCCGTTTGATCACTGCTTTTTTGTCCGATGCCAGATTATAACCTGTCACGATATTCCCATAATTCAGACTTTTCCATGCCTTATACAGACTTTTCATTCCGGTCATTCTGATCAGACAGCTGTGAAACTTATTATCATATGAAAACAGCTGATCATATTCATCCACATTCAGACTCTTCATGCGTTCCAGTATTTCTTCCATCTCCTGCAGGGTTTCTTCCGGTATCTTTCCTCCCAGAAGACGCACCGCCATAATCTCATAATTCGCACGCATCAGATAGATTTCAAATGATTCTTCAAATGTGATCTCTTTCACGGAACATCCGGCATTTCTTACATATTCTACCAGGCCTTCATTCTCCAGTTCGCGTAGTGCCTCTCTGATCGGTGCACGGCTGGTCTTGAATTCCTTTGCGAGTTCCTGTTCGACAATCTTCTGTCCCGGCTGCAATTCCCTGTTAATGATCCGTTTTCTTATAATATCTACAATACTTTCACGTAATGTCTTATATCCTAATTCTGTCATAACTTCTGTTATCCCGTCTTATTTTTCTAAATACTAGTAAATCTGATAATTTCCATCCGAATCAGCCTGGATATGCGATGCATAAAATGTCGCTACCGCTTTTACCATATACTCCGTGTCCTTTACACCGGCCGTCTCATACGCCGAGTGCATGGCAAGCTGCGGCAACCCGATATCAACTGTATTCATGGACACCTGCGTCATTGCAATATTCCCCAATGTACTTCCACCCGCTTCATCCGAACGATTAGAAAAATACTGTAATGGTACGCCTGCTTTTTCGCAGATCATCCTGAATACCGCCACACTGACTGCATCACTCGTATACTTCTGCCCCGCATGGGATTTGATCACAATACCGTCATTCATATAGACGCAGTTCGTCGCATCCGTCTTCTGCCTGTAATTCGGGTGCACCGCATGGGCATTGTCACAGCTGAGCATAAAACTTCCTGCTACTGCACGGTGGAATTCCTCTTCGTTCTTTCCAAGTGCTTTGTTCATTCGCCACAATACATCATAAAGAAATGTAGATGCGGCCCCCTGTTTTGTTCCTGAGCCTACTTCTTCGTTATCAAAGCAGGCATAGACATTGATATTCTGTTCATTTTCCGCTGCCAGGAATCCTTTCATAGATGTAAATGCACACTGCAGATCATCCAGTCTCGGACACCCGATAAATTCACGGTTGCTTCCCCATCTGACCGCTCCCATACGGTTATACAAGAACAGATCCATGCCATAGATATCCGTATCTTTTAATCCCAATTCTTCTGCAACTAAGGATCTTACCTCTCCTTGTTCTTTCACGCTTCCCGATAATACCGGTAACATATCAATCTGTTTATTAACAGCTCTTCCTTCATTCACTTTCCGGTCCATATGAATTGCAAGACTCGGAATCATCAGAAGATCTCTGTCCACCTTCACAAGTCTGGTTTCGATTCTTTCCCCATTCTTAACCATAACTCGTCCGGCCAGTGACAATGGTCTGTCGAACCATGTCTGGCAGATCATACCGCCATAACCTTCGGTATTCAATACCGTATATTTCTTTGCGACCTCGATCTCCGCATTTTCTTTCAGTTTAAAAGCCGGCGAATCACTGTGTGATGCTGTCACATGGAAACTGTAGTTGTCCAGTTCTTTTCCTGCTTTTACTGCAATGATGCTGGAATTATTTCTTGTTACATAGTATCTTTTCCCATGTTTGATCTTCCACTTTTCTGACTCTTTTAATTCTTCGAATCCTTCCTGCTTCAGAATCTCTTTTAATTCTGCAACTGCATGAAATGCTGTCGGTGCATGTTCTATAAATGTTGTCAGTTCTGATATGATATTTGTTTCCATTATATTCCTCTTCATCTTCCGTTTTGTTCCGTTCCTGCCTGACAAATGTAAACGGTTCTTTACTGTACTTCCCCATAATACATCAGATCGTCATTGCAAACAAGCACCAACCGCCAAAGAAATCCCTGTTTATTTTGCAAACATACCAACGATATCTTTTACCATCACAACAGCTTTATCCATTCCTTCTACTGTAATGTGCTCATATACCCCGTGGAATGCATATCCGCCTGTTCCAAGATTCGGACAAGGAAGTCCTTTGAAGCTTAATCTTGCACCATCTGTTCCCCCGCGGATTGGCGCAACATCTGGAACGATATCTGCATTCTCGGCCGCTTTCTTCGCATATTCAATGAGCTGCATACATGGTTTGATCTTTTCACGCATATTGTAATAAGATTCTACGATCTCAATTTCAACCGTTCCTACTCCATACTTTTCATTCAGACTGCCTGCAATCTCCTGCATTTTTGCTGCTCTTGCATGGAATCCGTCTGTATCAAAATCACGGATAAAATATTTCATCTTTGTCTCTGTTACATTTCCATTAAAGCTTACCAGGTGATAAAATCCTTCATACCCTTCCGTTGTCTCCGGTCTTTCCGACGCCGGCAGCATCTGATGAAATTCTGTTCCAATCGTCTGTGAATTCACCAGTACATCTTTTGCAGTTCCTGTATGTACACTGACACCATGGATCGTGATAAATGCTGTAGATGCATTGAAGTTCTCATACTGGATCTCACCTTCGGCGCTTCCATCTAAAGTATATCCGTAATCTGCTCCGAATCCTTCTACATCGAAATGCTTTGCTCCCCTTGCAATCTCTTCATCCGGTGTGAATCCGATACAGATCTTTCCATGTGGAAGTCCTTCTTTCAAAATCTCATCTACGACAGTCAGCACTTCTGCAATTCCGGCTTTGTCATCCGCGCCCAGAAGTGTTGTTCCGTCTGTCGTGATCAATGTCCGTCCCTTTAAATCTGCCAGATATGGAAATTCTTCTACTTTGATCGTCTTTCCGCTTGTTCCAAGTACTACGTCTTTGCCATCGTAATTCTCGATGATCTGCGGATGAATATTGTCTCCCGGCGCATCCGGTGCTGTATCCATATGTGCGATCAGTCCCAATGCCGGTGCCTTCTCACATCCCGGTGTTGCCGGAACAGAACCATATACATATCCTTTCTCGTCCACTCTCGCATCCACGATTCCCAGTTCTTTCATCTCTTCTACCAGTAACTTTGCAAGTACCAGTTCTCTGTCTGCTGATGGAACAGTCTCACTGTTCTCATCGCTTGTTGTCCACACGGACACATACTTTAAAAATCTTTCGTAAGCTTTCATCTTACTTCCTCGCTTTCTGCATTTCATATTCTTATTGTAAATCAACCTTTGCAAAATGTATATTGGCGAATGTCGACAATATAATGTTCTTAATTTTGTTATATTTTTCTTTGAATTTATGTTAAAATTCTTTTAGATGTTCTAATAACAACTAATTTATATCATATCAAAGTGAGGTACATACATATGAAATTAATGATTGCATCCGATATCCACGGCTCCGCTTACTACTGCCGTAAAATGCTCGAGGCTTACAAGCGTGAAGATGCTGACCGTCTTCTCCTTCTCGGAGACATCCTTTATCACGGTCCACGCAATGACCTGCCAAAAGATTACAATCCAAAGGAAGTCATTGCCATGTTAAATCCTATGAAACAGGAACTGCTCTGTGTCCGCGGTAACTGCGACACGGAAGTAGACCAGATGGTACTGGAATTCCCGATTCTTGCCGACTACTGCTTCCTTGAAATTGACGGACGCACCATCTTCGCTTCTCACGGACATCATCACAATCCAAAGAATCCTCCGATGTTGAAAAAAGGAGATATTCTTCTGAATGGTCATACACACATTCCTACAAATGAAGATATGGGGGATTTTATCTATATGAATCCAGGTTCTGTATCAATTCCTAAGGAAGGTTCTGCTCATGGATATATGATCTGCGAGAGCGGCGAATTCACCTGGAAGGATCTGGAAGGAAATATCGTTGGGATTTAATTTAGAAGGCATAACTACCCGGACCTGCATAAAAAGTAGGAAGCCGTTCCTGTTCAGGTTCCGTCGGT
>ENA-OUQP01000374-OUQP01000374.1-human-gut-metagenome-genome-assembly--contig:-NODE-374-length-43325-cov-23.450797_pt1 | contig 43325 bp, 39 predicted proteins | sample MGYA00237951_ERZ548836 | MGnify/ENA primary metagenome ERZ548836 (study PRJEB26490, sample SAMN05194702) | human gut metagenome | biome: terrestrial biome; feature: human-associated habitat; material...
AGTTAAAAGTGATCGAAATATACAGCTTAAATTATATTTGCCCGGAATGTAATAACGATGACGTTACTGTTATCAAAAAGGGAAAAGACGGCCATGCACATATGCTTCACGGTATGGCTGCGGCAGATACTATCGCCTGGGTCATGTATCAGAAGTTTTGTAACAGTCTTCCTTATACCCGGCAGGAAAAAGACTGGGAACAGTACGGTGTTGCTATCACAAGAGCAACGATGGCAAACTGGGTAATCCGTAATACATTGGATTATTTCACCCCGATGTATGATTACTTCCACCGGCAACTCTTAAAAAGGGAATTCGCAATGGCAGATGAAACACCACTTCAGGTATTACACGAACCCGGCAGACGTGCACAGACAAAATCTTACATGTGGTTATTCCGCAGTGGGGAAGATGGAGGATTACCAATCATCCTTTATAAATATTCAGAAACCCGTGCCGGGAATAACGCAGTAGAATTCCTTGAGGGATTCAAGGGATATCTGATGTGTGATGGTTACAGTGGTTACAACAAAGTTCCTGATGCCAAACGGACAGCATGCTGGGCACACATCCGCAGATATCTGACAGATGCGATTCCGAAAGGAAAGCAACTGGATTATACACAGCCATCTGTTCAAGGCATGATGTATATCAACCAGCTTTTTCATTTGGAAGATGTCATTAAAGCGAAGTACTCATCCTTCGATGCTATCAAGAAAGCTCGTCTTGAGAAAGAAAAGCCGATAGTAGAAGGCTTTTTGTCGTGGCTTGATAAACAGAATCCAGTCCGTGGATCAAGGATGGATAAGGCAGTTACCTATATTCAGAATCGCCGATCCTATCTTATGACCTATTTGGAAGATGGTCACTGCAGTTTTTCTAATAATCTCAGTGAAAACGCTATTCGTCCGTTTACAGTAGGCCGGAAAAACTGGCTGTTCTGTGATACTCCAAACGGCGCCCAGGCCAGTGCTATCGTCTACACAATGGTAGAAATGGCGAAAGCAAATGGAGTAAACGTCTATCACTATCTAACCTATCTTCTGGAAAAACTCCCGAATGATAGGATGAGCGATGAAGAGTTAGATAGGCTTGCCCCATGGAACGAAGAAGTCAAAGCTGAAATCGAACGTCGTGCAAACGACTCAAATCAATAATCAATCATATGTGAATTATCAAGGTGCTCCGGTTGCAGAAATGTGGCCGGGGATTTTTGTATCCATGTCTAAAATTTAAGCGCTTACCTCCAATAATCATTGGACTGTCTTTTCTTGCTACCCAAATTTCTCCCGGATAATCTTTGAACATAAGTTCCAGGGCATATGAACCACGCACACGAACCATCGTTTTAGCAATCGCATCAATCGGTCCGAGATTATACTTCTTATAATAATAGTCCACTAATTTAATTACTACCTCTGTGTCAGTCTGACTGTAAAAAGTATAACCATGCTTTAATAATTTTTCTTTAAGTTCTGTATAATTTTCAATAATACCATTGTGTACGCCAACTACTTCTGATTCTACTTCTCCAGAACCTGATCTTGTACAATTTCCAGATACATGCGGATGTGCATTAATCTGACTTGGCTCTCCATGTGTTGCCCAACGTGTATGTCCGATTCCACATGTTCCTATCAGTGCTTTTCCTTCATCTGTTTTTTCAATCAGATTGCCTAATCTTCCCTTGGCTTTAACCACCTGTGCCAAACGCTCCCCATCTCGCACAGCGATTCCAGCCGAATCGTACCCTCGGTACTCTAATTTAGACAGACCATTTAATAAAATAGGTGCTGCCTGCTGTGTTCCAGTAAAACCAACTATTCCACACATTTCAATCTCCCCATTCTTATCATTGTATTCTCTATTATTCTAACAATCTATTCTTTATTTTTTTTGCAGGTGTTCCTGCAATAATAATATTGGACTCTTCAAAATTTTTTGTCACAACAGAATTAGCCCCTATAATATTGTTGTTTCCTATTTTGACATCTCCACATACTACTGCATTTGTAAATAATGTAACATGATTTCCAAGTCTTGGTTCTCTTTCGCCACCACCATTTGATACAATTGCAGAATTTACAAATAGCCTTGCATCTTCACTAACATCTCCATTAGTTATAATAGAGCCTAAGTGGACTATACATAACCCCTTTCCACAACTGTTCAATCTAACTTTCATACCATATTTAAATCTTAATCTATTTAATTTGACCAAGCTCAAATAGTACATCCATTTTTTTCCAGTATTAAGGTAATATTCCGTTTTTCTAAGTCTTTTTTGATACTTAAAAATAGCATCGTTTTCCGTTAGCGGAAATACCCCCCCCCACTAATGTTCTCTTTGGATATTTCGCACCTTCATATTTAATCCATTCTTTCAAATCCGATGCAGAACTAATTATCTCATGTTCCCATACGGTTGAAGTATCTCTTGCGTATGTTTCATTCATTTCTATGTTCATTATTTACTTCCTCCATGCAAAATAGTATCAATCCCGTCTATATAAATCCCTTGTATATACTTTATCTTTCACATCATCTAAACAGTCATTATATCTATTTGCAATGATTGCCTGACTCTGCTCCTTAAATTTATCCAAATCATTCACAACCTTACTTCCAAAGAAAGTGCTTCCATCTTCCAATGTTGGCTCATAAATAATAACAGATGCTCCTTTAGCCTTGATTCTCTTCATAACTCCCTGTATAGAAGACTGGCGGAAATTATCTGAATTTGATTTCATAGTAAGACGATATACACCAATCACAACCTCTTTTTCCATAGAAGCATCATAAGTATTTTCATCATCATAAGCATAATACCCTGCTTTCTGTAAAACACGATCTGCTATGAAATCTTTCCTGGTTCTATTTGATTCAACAATAGCAGACATCATATTCTGTGGAACATCTTCATAATTAGCCAAAAGCTGTTTAGTATCCTTTGGTAAGCAATAACCACCATATCCAAATGACGGATTATTATAATGTGATCCAATTCTTGGATCAAGACACACACCGTTAATGATCTGCTGTGTGTTCAACCCTTTCATTTCGGCATATGTGTCAAGCTCATTAAAATATGATACTCTGAGAGCCAGATATGTATTAGCAAATAACTTCACTGCTTCCGCTTCTGTAAATCCCATAATCAAAGTATCAATATTCTCTTTAATAGCACCTTCCTGTAATAATCCGGCAAATGTATTCGCAGCCTTTACAAGTCTAGCATTTTGAATATCCGTTCCCACAATAATTCTTGACGGATATAGATTATCGTACAATGCCTTAGATTCACGCAAAAACTCAGGGCTAAAAATAATATTGTCACAATGAAATTTTTCTCTAATACTTGCTGTATATCCTACTGGAATTGTCGATTTTATAACCATAATCGCATCTGGATTATATTCAATAACCAACTTGATCACAGCTTCTACTGCTGATGTATCAAAGAAATTTTTCTTACTGTCATAGTTTGTGGGAGCAGCAATAACTACAAAGTCCGCATCTTTATACGCTGATTTCGCATCTAATGTTGCCGTTAGATGCAATTTCTTCTCTGACAGATATTTTTCAATATATTCATCCTGAATTGGAGATTTTTTTTGGTTGATTAATTCTACTTTTTCTGGAATAATATCTACTGCAATCACTTCATGGTGTTGCGATAACAAAGTAGCTATGGATAGTCCCACATATCCAGTTCCTGCAACTGCAATTTTCATGTTCACATACCTCCTGCTTTACACTTTTGTTTCTACTGAATTTTAGACTATATCATAAAATTCCTTCAAAATGGATGTTCCATTTTCTAAAATTTCTTTTGTCTTTTTATAATAATTTTCTGCAGTATTTTCTACATAATATGGATTAATTATTTCTTCGTTTTTCCCGGTAATCTCTTTCATTGCCTGACCGATTATGCTACTGTCACAAGCAACATCAATAACACTGTTACCATGCACTCGTCCCTTTTGTCTATCTCCAATATTAATTGTATATCTTCCTAATGACGGTGTTTCAATAATTCCAGAAGATGAGTTTCCTATTAGTGCTATAGAATTTTTTACTAAATATAAAAATGAATCCACATTCAAATTTTCATAGTAATACGCATTTTCATGCTCATCTACATAATTAAGCCATGAAGAACGTATAATATCAGATTTTGTATCTGCATTCGTCCCCATAAAAATAACGCTCATTCCATCCAGATTTTCCTGCAATGCAGTCAATACTTCCTTCACTTGGTCTTCCATTTTCACATCAGTTAATGTTTCAGGATGAAAAGCTACAACCCAATATTTTTGTGGAATAAGTTCTTTTACCTTTTCAATTACTTTTTCTTCATCTATCTTGCAACAATTTTCTGCCCCTAATGCCCCAAGATAAAATACTCTTTTAGGATCTTCTCCCAACTGTATTACACGTTTTCTATATACTTCTGTACTAGTAAAATGATACTGACTCATTTTGGTAATAGAATGACGTATAAATTCATCATAATTGCCATATGTAACTTCTCCACCATGTAAATGTAAGATTGGAATTCTTTGCATAGCTGCTGAAATCGCAACCGCCATCATTTCATATCTGTCCCCAAGTATAATTAACAAGTCAAATTTATTATTTTCAAAATAATTTCCAAAACAATCTAAAGCTGTTGCCATGCAATGCATCACATTTGCATTACTGTCATTTTCTATATTTAATGGAACCTCCAAATCAATTTTAAATCCATCCTGCTGTATTATATCTACAGAGTGACCAAACTTATCTTCCAAATGTGAACCTGTAACCAATACTGAAAACTCAATATCTTTGTCATTATCTAATAATCTCAAAAAATTTTTTACTATTCCATAATCTGCTCTTGAACCAGTCGCATACGCTACTCTATACTTTCCCATACTAACCTTCTTTTACTGATTTATAATAGTTTCGGCAATTTTAAAATCAAGTTCTGTATCTATATCTATACTGCGTTCTGCCGGCATTATATATGCGTAACAATCTTCTCTATACAGATTTGTATTTTCCAAAAAAGCCTTCACATTTGCCATATAAATTGCCCCATTTATCCTATAAAATGTTTCTAACTTCTGTCTTTGTTTATTACTGTCTGCCTGCAAAAATCCGGATAACGAATTATTTTCTGGTAAAGTATTGCTCCACAATGGCGAATGCTCCATTTCACAGACTGATACAACCGCTATTGCATCTTTCTCTTTAAATAATTCATAAGCCTTTTTTATATCTTCGTACTTTCGCAATGGAGATGTAGGCTGTAAAAGTGTAAATGTATCAAATTCTATTCCCATCTCCCTATATTTTTTCAATACCTCTTTTACAACATCCCATGAAGACGCTACATCTGATGCATTTTTTTCTGAACGATAAAAAGGTACTTCTGCTCCATATTGTATTGCAATCTTGCCATACCTTTCAGAATCCGTAGAAACTAATATATGTGAATAAATCCCTGATTTCTTCGCTGCTTCTATGCTATATGCAATTAACGGTTTTCCATTTAATAATTTTATATTTTTATCTTTCAAGCCTTTCGAACCGCTTCTTGCAGGTATTATTGCTAAATTATTCATCTTCTCTATTCACTCCTTTACAAGAAATCAATTCATCTATTTCAAAATCTTTTTCAGCTTCTTTCCCCAACACCTCATACCAATGAATCGGAGAAATTCCATTTCCTGGTCTTTTACAAGTGATATTCTCTTCGGAAAACATTTCACCTCTCATGATTTTTCTTTTTGCTACAATAGATTTTCTTGCAACGAATATATTGCTTCGTTCAGATTCAGTCACTTCTTTCGTTTCATTTCCAAGCATAATTTCAGCTTTATGCACACCTACACACAATTCTTTTAGTTCTTCTGGTGTAATAGACGCTTTATGATCAGGTCCTGGCATAGCTTTATCTAAAGTAAAATGTTTTTCGATAAATTTAGCTCCCAATCCAACAGCCACAAGAGAAGCAACAATTCCTTCTGAATGATCTGAAAGCCCGATTTTCCAATCTGGTGCTAATTCTTGAAGCTTATTCATGGCAAGCAAATTCATATCTTCCGGCTCTGTTGGATATTGTGTATTACAATGTAATACCGTAAAACTTGTGTCTTTACTTTGTTGCAAAACATTTATTGCATATTTAACTTCATCAATCGTAGACATTCCTGTTGATAGAATTACTTGTTTATTTTGACATTCAATTGCTGCTACCCTCTGTAAATAAGGAAGATTTGTAATCTCTCCTGATGGTACTTTCCATATATTCTGACCGATTTTTTGCAAAAATGAAAAAGATTCAAAATCAAATGGCGTAGAAAAAATCTGAATATCTAAAGTAGAAGCATACTGTACCAATTCCAAATATTCAGTTTCCGTTAATGCCAATTTTTTTAACATATCTAGCTGTGAACCATTTCCATCATTTTTTTTCTGATATTCGGCTTTAGGGGCATATCTTGAAACAAGATTTTCTGGCACAAAACTTTGGAATTTAACTGCATCTGCTCCAGCTTCTTTCGCTTTTTTCATCATTTTTTTTGCCAATTCAACACTTCCATTATGATTGCAGCCAATCTCTGCAACAATTTGAATATCACTCATTTCTAATCTCTCCTCTTTATAACTCTAGCAGGTACACCTACTACAGTTACTTTCTCCGGTATATCTTTAATAATCACACTACCTGAACCAATAATTGCATTGGAACCGATTTTCAATTGACCGTTACACACAGATGAACTGCCCAAAAAAACACTATTTCCTACAATTACATTTCCATTTATGACAGAATTTGTTGATAAATGATTGTGATCACCCACTTTACATTCGTGTTCAATCAAAGCCTTTGTATTGATAACGTTATTATTTCCTATTTCTGCATCAGCGTTTATTACTGCCATTTTGCCAATAAAATTCCCTATTCCCATTTTTGCACTGGCTGATATAATTGCTGAAGAATCAATAATATTGATTATGCTCAACCTTCGTTCTCTAAGTCTGTCAAACCACTGCTTACGGTATCCAACATCTCCAATAGAAACAAAATAACTATATTCTTCATAGTTAGGAATATCTTCAAGTTCTGCACCCCAAATGGGTAGTCCCATGTGTGTACCCTTTTTATTACTATCTATAAATCCACATAATTCATATTCTAATTTGTTAATTGAATCTGCAACCGATTTTGCATGTCCACCTGCACCTATAAGTATTAGATTTTTCATTTTAACACCTATTCTTTTCTAGTTGATTTTACTGTATGCTTTATCTTTCTCAATAACGAAATAACTTTATTCTCTGCCGGATATTTCTTTATGATTCCTTCAATATGCTCAGTTTTATATGTATCAAAGAAATTTTCTCTTTCCACTGGCATACTAAAGTTACTTAATGATGGCGTATTATTAATATATGCGTCATCGACTGAAATTTCTTTTAAAAATACATTATTCACTTCCCTGGCTAAATCAAGTAATCTCTGTCCCTTATCAGTATTAATCAAAAGCACACTTGTACCTTTTTCAATATCATCATCTACTACATCTAAATTTTTTATTCCCCAAAAATCTCCCACTGTAACATCAGCTACTCTTTTAATATTTCGATATTTACATTTGTAGCAAGATTTTCTCAATGACAAATGTTTTCCAAACCACATATGATAATAAGATTCATTATGACTTTGAAAAATTCTTTTTCCATTTTTAAACACTATCTCTATTGACGGTCTACTCCACCCATTCTTTTTACTTCTAAAATAATAATTTACAACACTGCTATTATATTTATTTTCTAAAAAGCGAATCCAATCTTTAAATATTCCAGGTGATGGAACACCATGACATAAAATTTCACATACATATAAATTTTCATAATTTTTTTTAGACTTAAAATTTATATCCACAGCAGCACACTGGCATGGACATCCCATAAACAACACCTTGTTGTTCTTGTTTAATTCCTCAGCAATTTGAGCATACACGCCTTCCAGGTTGCTTTGTAAATACTTACTTCCACTCATCGCAGTGTATTCATTCTCATTTGTCGCTTTCAAATGAACAACTTCATCATGTACAAGTACTGCTCCAAAAACCACCCCCCCGTCTAGCATTACTGCTTTAGACAATGCTTTACATAAACCACCGGAGGAATTAAACTCAATGCCATCTACTAATCTTCCATATAAAGCATTTTTACTTTCATGAAATTCGTTATCATTAATAACTGGACATTTTTTTTGACATTTTCCACATTTTATACATTTGTTACTATCTATAATTGGATATTTAAAACCATCTTCACTCACAGACATTATAATGGCTCCAGTTGTGCAAACATCATGGCATAAAGCACATCCTGTACATATAGATTCATCCGCCAATTTTATCATATAATTTTTCCCTTCTTACTTTTCTATAACTCCTTGATTTTTCGTGCTGGATTTCCTGCATATAAGCAATTTTCTTCACAATCTTTAGTTACGACACTTCCAGCCGCAACCACCCCCCCATTTTTAACTGTTACACCCGGTAAGATAATCGCACCAGCTCCGATCCAACATCCATCTTCTATTACAATATCAGCACCAGATACTTTTCCTGTTCTTTTATTTCCATCTGAATAATCATGATTTGTTGTCAATAATTGACACCTATAAGCAACTCCAACATTATTCCCAATAGAAATTCTTCCATGACATGCATCAATTATACATTCCTTATTTAAATATGAATGATTACCTATCGTGATATTTTTACCACTCACATAGCATTTAGCATGAATTGCACTGTTTTTCCCCATTTTTATTCCAATCAATCTATACATATATTCACGAATCTTATATGGAATAATATAACTAGCAAAAAATTTATTCACAAATACATCCCACGCATAGCTTTTAATCATTTTAAACATAATTTAATTCCTCTTTTTGATAATAACCTTTTTAACTTTATCTATTCCAGGCATTAATACTTCGGATTTCAAGCCGAATGTTACTGCAAAGTACACTACACATCCCCAAAGTACAAGCAATATACTTCTCAAATAAATATTTAATCTTATTAAACATTTTTCACTTAATACTATGCATATACACATTGCAGCCGATGCTAATATAATTTTAAAAATTTCAACAGCTACTCTTTTATATTGTATTTTCTGTTGCTTTTTCTTTAATGCCTTAAATAATAACATGCAAATAATAAATGATGATATACTTGTAGCTAATGCAAGACCTGCTGCCCCCATCTTTTTTACCAATATAATATTTAATACAATATTAATGCCGACTCCTATTGCAGAATTAAACATCGGTGTTTTTGTATCATGCATTGCATAAAATACCTTTGTTCCAAGCTCTCTTAATACAATAAACGTCAGTCCCAAACTGTAAAAGAGGAATACACATGAAGTTGAATGCACTGCACTTTCATTGAATTCTCCTCTTCCAAAAACAATAGTTACCGCTTCATTACTCATAACCAATAATCCACATGAAATAGGTATTGTAAAAAAACTTGCCAGTTTTATATATTTTAAGAACTGTGACAATAAGAGATCTATCTTATTTTCTGCATATAATTCTGTAAACTTTTGAAAGCAAACCACACTCAATCCGGAAACCAATAACCCACTAAACACATTAATCAGCTTACTTGCATAGTTTATTGACGCTACTGCTCCTTCTCCTGCACCAGACGCTAACATTCTATCTATTACTCGATTAACCTCGGCAATACCAACCCCTAAAATTACTGGGCCAATTAACTTCAAAACATTTTCAATTTCTGAATCAAATATATTAAGATATGGCTTATATACATATTTTTTTCTTATTGTATATGCTAAAAAACACATTTCTAATGCTCCAGCTACAACAGTGGCTATCGCAGCCGGATAAATGCCAAATTTTTTGCCAAACAAAATTATTGCTACGGAAATCACAATACTTTGTATGTATACAGCAATAACCGGAATAAAAAAAGACTCATAGGCATTATGTATTGCTTTATATATATTAAATAATGAAGAAAAAATAACTATCGGAAATATTATCCTTGTTAATTTAATAGTTAAAAGTTTTGCTGATTGTGAAAAAGATGGAGCAAATATATTGACTATTTCTGGGGCAAAAATAACACCTATTACTACAAATAAAATTGAAATAATAGTAAATATGCTAATCATATTATTTATAAAACTATTTGCTTCTTTATTTCCCTCTGCTTTAATTTTCTTCGTATAAATAGGCAGAACTGTAGTAGTTAAACTTACCCCTACTACAGCAAACAACGTAACAGGAACTTGTGCTGCAATAACATAAGCGTCCGCTGAAACAGATACGCCATAATAGGCTGCAAATACGGCTTCACGCACAAACGAAATTAATTGTCCAAATAGCGTCAGGATCATAATGCCCGATATACTGAGTAAGCCATTTTTAGATTTAGACATTTTATAAATCCTCCTCTATTGATTTACGCAAATATTCTTTAGAAAAAGCAACCTTCTTTTTCCGTTCTTCAGATATTTGAGAATAATCACATATAAAATCTCTTTTTTCCAGATGTTCTATTTGTTCTTTGCTTTCTATAAATCTATCATTTATGCAAAATAATTTTAGTAAATTATCCATCCTTGAGTTTCTGTTTTGATGTTTTACTATCAAAAAATTTTTTTCAAATATTGTTGAAAATGCTGTCATATGAAATGAATTTGTCACTATATATTTTGCATCTCGAATCAATGCTACAAACTCAAATGGTGATACATTACTCAACTGAACATCTGCATTTAAATGATTTGTTGGATCTTGTCCCACATTAACAATTTTTCCACCATAAACTTCTTGAACTTTTTTCACCAAATCATACTCTATACCTCTGTATCCAATAAAATAGCATAAAATGTAACTATCCTTTTCCATATATTTATTGTCCCCAATTCTACTATCCCATTCCCTTTTACTTAGTAGAAATACAGGATCAAGAACGGTTACTGCTTTCCCTGGATTATACTTATTATATTGTTCCGTTGCCTCTGCCTCTCTTAACGAAACAGCATCAAAATGATCTGTTCTTTTTATAATTGTCTTCCATTGTTCCTCACTTAAACTTTCGGCTACACTAGCAGCATACGAAATAAATTTTGTATTCTTAAATTTATTTTTATATGGTAAAAAAAACGGAGGCATATCAAAGAGATTCAAATTCCATACCTGATCACTTCCACATATTAATGCATCGTACTCTCCTATATTTTCCATCTCTTCAATGGAAAAGAATTTTTGAGGGCTTTTATCCAATTCTTCTTCCACAAATTGATCAAACACTTTTACTTTTTCTTGAAATAACTTTTTATTTTTTACTTTAAATAATTTGATAATATTTTGGCACCATTGTTTAATATTTTTATTCCAAATAATATAGTTTCTTCCATACTTTCCAATTTGAGGTCTGAAATCAACAATCTCGCAATCATACCCTTGTGCCTGCAAGTATTTTTCTAATGCAAATGATTGAAGTACTGCTCCATAATTTAGAGCCCAGTGAGTCGTAATTATTCCTATTTTCATGATAATCTCCTTAAAATTTAACCACTATGTACCTACTTTTATCTTTATCCAGACAAAATAACAGTACATAAAATAGCACAAAATACACATTAAACAAGATAGTCTGTCCAAACGAAATAGCTACTAAAAGCACAATAAATTCCCTTATCATAAAATCTTTCTTTTTTATTTGTCCTGCGACAAATATTCCAAAAGAAAAAAGCCCCGCTAAACCGTAATAAATCAAAATTCCTGCTATTGTTGTTACATAACTCCATTTTCCTGCATCAGTAGCATATTTCATTCTTGGCACATAGATATTATGGTTTAAAATGTAATTAACTAATGATCGCTTTCCAATTCCTAAAACTTGATCTCCAAAAGGCATTTGACTATATATTATAAATCCTTGAGATAAGCGAGCATCTGATGACGTATCAATATTTTCTATCTTATTAAATGCAAATTGAAAAATATTACTTTGAAAAACTGCCACTAAAAAAGCAATTCCCAAAACAACAATTACCATTTTCATTTGTAATGATAAATCGCTATCAACCAAAACAACCAGCCACATTACAGCGCACATCAAAATTCCAAGGCTAGATGTACTGAGCAATACACATATCGTTGCAGCTAATGCTCCAATCATTTTTTTATCATTTAACAAAAAAAAGATCACCGGTATCATAAATGTTGCGTATGCCTGTGGTTCTATGAAACAGGACATTGGCCTCATTAAACTATGCTCCCACTGCAATGTGCTATGAGAAATAAGTCCTGGTATTAATTGAATAGGTGTTACAGCTCTTCCCAGTCCATACACTAAAACAGCATGATATAACAACCCCAAAGATACTATTACAGCAATTACATAATAAGCTCTTTTTAATTTTTCTAAATCAATTCCACTGCTCAATGTTCCCACAATGGCAACTGCTATAATCGCTCCTATGATATTATTGATAATCGTTTTAGCATCACTAGAATGAACAAAGATCATTATCATTTCGTGTACTAATAAAACCATCATAAAAAACAGAAAACTTTTATCTAATAATATGAAGCGTTTCCCACATATAAACCATGTATAAATTACATATATACCCAAAAGAACATATGTTAATGACATTCCAAATATTTCATATGACGAAAATACTATTGAGATAACAAACAAAAACTCCTTTGAAAATATAATTTTTTGTATATTTAGTCTTGTTCCTATAGTTTCCTGCTCCATACTATCCTCACCTTACTTTTATATCTTTCTAAATTTTCTTATAAATATCTACATACTGCTTCGCCATTGTTTCAATAGAAAACCTCTTTCCGAATTCTTCTATTTCTAATTTGTTCCACTCTCGACTTAATGCTCTATTTAAAAATTTTACTACCGTATTTAAATTTCTTTCCGGAATCTCTATCATTGCTTCTGCTGCATTCACATCTTCTATTGCGTCCAAATCGGTAAAAGCAATACTTGGCACACCATTCATATAGCCTTCAATAATAGATAAACCAAATCCATCATTAATACTAAATAGCACATTTAAATCCGCATATTGCCAGTAATCATTTATGCCTTCACAATATCCCATAAGAACTACTTGATTCTCCAATTGATATTCAATAATTTGATTTCTTACAATTCCATTGTCGTTTTCTCCACCAAATATGATTGCAATTAAATCATTATTTTTATTTTCATATAATGCTTCAATCAATGCTATTTGATTTTTATTTTCAGAAATATTTCCAACACAGAAAAGAATTTGCTTATTAAGTTTCTTGCAACACCATAAAAAATCTCCTAACTCATTTTTTTCGGCGTACCCCCCCCCCTATCAATTTTTCTTTATAGGACTCTAAATACAACGCTGCCATATTTTCTATTGAAAAATTTCTTGAATAATTTCTTATTTCCTCTTTATTCCATTTTTTTTCCAAAGCAGTTTTCATTCCTTCGGCTAAACTTTCTGTATTTCTCTTCTCAACCAAAATCATTGCGTTAGCTTCATATAAATCCGTAATTGCGTCTAAATCAGAAAATGTAACTGTCGGAACCCCATATGCATAGGCTTCTATAATTGATAATCCAAAACCTTCATCTAAACTTGCAACAATATTTAAATCAGCAACTTGTAAAATTTTTTCTATTTCTTTATGTGATACAAAACCAAGCGTAAAAATTCTTTTTTCACATCCTAACTCGGATATTCGCTTTTCTACTGCGCCTTCCAACATATCCCTTCCACACATAAAAACTGCACAGTTTTCACGTATATCTTCATCAAGTTGCGCAAAGGCTTCTACTATTTGAATCTGATTCTTTCTTTCCATAATAGATCCAATCACAACACATATCTTGCATGTATCCGAAAGATTATACTTTCTTCTTATATCGTCTTTATCATCAATTTTATGTATATCAGGAATATGAGTACCGTTAGTTATAACTGTTATATTATCCGCTGTATGCATTAAATAATTCTTTTCAATTCTATTTTTCATTCCAGAACTTATAACACTAACGGGTATATTTTTTTCATCCGCATATCGTAAAAAATTTTTTTCAATATTCCTTTCATCTTCTGATACTTTAACAGACTCGTTTAGCCCAATTAGTCCATGTAATGTAACCATGTATTTTTGTTGCAATTCTTCGCATATTTCAATATAACTTTTAGTAATCGAACCAATTCCATGTATATGTACGACATCTGGATTAGATGTCATGATGCACTTTCTTACATAGCCCCTGTCTAAGCAGTAAAACATTTTTCTCAATTTATCTTTTAATGTACCCTTAGTAGCAAAGAACACTTTTATTGACATTGCCCAATCGCCAATATTCGCTGACATTATAACTTGTTTCCAAGTATGACTTATTAATTTATATTTTCCATCATGTTTTCTTCGAGCATCAGTAATAACTCTGGTCACTAATTCAACCTCTTCTATTTCTGCAATAGATTTCACTATATCGTTGACCATAATTCCAAAACCCGTTTTATTTATCGAAAACTCTGGCATATCTTTATCATATATATACGGTGCAAGTATCATTATTTTCATTATAAACTCTCCTAAAAAAACTTCTGTTCGGTTTTTAATTGAAAATAATGCTCCTCATTTCTTTTTTTGAAAACTTTTGCCGGATGTCCTCCTGCAATCGAACAAGGCTCTATATCCGAAACTACTACACTACCGGCTTGAATAATAGCACCCTCTCCAATTTTAACGCCCTGCAAAATAGTAACATTTTGTCCTAACCAAACATTATCTTCAATAATTACATTGCCATCTACCATAGTATTATCATAAGGAATAGCCTTTCCTTCATAATTATGATTAGATGTTAAAATCAATATACCCCCCCCCAGAGTGGAAGTTACTACCAATAGTAACCATTCCATTACCTGTAATCTTCATACCGTTAAAATGGCAATTATCACCAATATAGGTTTTAGAGGTAAATTTGCTCCAATGATTTATATGTAATCCATTTCCATACTGCTTAGCTGTTTTTTTACACATACTTGTACAAAAATCTGTTCTCAATTTTCTTATAATTGTTCCTATCATGCCTTTTCCTCCACTACTTCTGATAAAAGTTTATGCTCCTTATAAAGACACACATATCCCAATTCTTTTAATTTGTTAAAATTTTCAGGATTGCTCATATCATCTATTATTATTGGAATTGAATTGCATAATGCCTGATTCAATACCGTTGAATAAAGCGAAATTGCAGCACCAGATTGTAATAAAGATTGCTCTATCGAAATTTTGGTTGTATCTTCTACATTCGCAAAAGCAAATACCTTTTTAACAATATCCATATTAGAATATCTCGGATGTGGACGTATTGAAATTTTCTTTCCACTCTTATATAGCTGTTCCAATATTTTTGATATTTTCTTTAATACCTCTTCCGATTCTGCGCCTAAATAATATGTATAATCATATTTCTGCGTTCTGATCAGTTCTCCATCGAATTTCAGAGAAGCTGGAACTTCAACAACAAACTGATTTTTATCTGCCTTCATGGAAGCCAATATTTTTCCGTAGTATTCATCCCAAATATAGCATTCATCAAATTTAAAGAACGAATCTCTCATATAGTACATTTTTTCTCCATGCATGACATCTATATGCTTGATATTTCTTTGTTTACAGTAAGCCGTCAGTACTGAAGACGTAAAAGAGTATTCCGCACAAACCGCTATTGCTTCAGGCAAATATTCTTCAATGGCAAAACTATATCTTCCAATTTTAATCAAACATTTTAAAATAAACTGCCAAGAAAATGGGTATCTACATATAATTCCTTTTATAAACTTTTTATCTTTTGCAGTTAATAAAGTTCCTTCTACTGGATTACATTCAATAGCTTTATATCTTTTTTTCAAAGACTTTGGCAAAATATTTTCTGGTTTACCATCTCTAAAAAATTCCAAGTTTTTCTGCTCTAGCCGATTCACCTGAACCTTTTTTCCGTACTTGAACCAATAGAGAATCGCTACTGGAAATGAAACCAGATTTAACAAAAAAGTGATTCCTTTTCCATTAAACTGCATCTGACATTTATACTGAAAATATGATCTTTCAATTTCATCTCGTGGATTTCCTAATTTAGCAATGTATTTTTTCTGCTGACCGACATCATATGAGAATAATGCGTCTTGCCTTCTTTCTAAAAGAACAGCCATTTTACGCAGCATATCATTCATACCCATAATTAACTCACCTTTTTAACGTACCGCATCTTTTTCCAGCATCCATAAATTAAATTTTGTAAAGTCAAAAATAACGATGCAATACTATTTTTATTATCTGCTTCCTTGAATAACTTGTAGTGCCATTTTACTAATTTTAAATATCCATGATTAGATATTGAACCTGACCGTTTTCTATACTGTGCCAGCACTTTATCATAATGATAACAGTTTGCCTTTTTGATTACTTTTAACCACATAGCATAATCGTTATTCTTTTTAATATCTGCAATCTGTATTTTGCCAATCTTCTCTGCATCATACATTACAGTCAAGCACCCCGGCCAGCAATAACGATACATTCCCATTTTCGTAATCTTCTTAGGTCCGGTTACTTTTACTCCATTTGTCACATCATTTTCATCAATTTCTTCATAGCTAGTATATGAAAAGGAGTATTTATTTTTTTTCATATACTTTATCTGTTCTTCCAGCTTAGTCGGATACCATAAATCATCACTGTCCAAAAATGCAATCCACTTACCTTTTGCATTTTTTAATGCTTTATTTCTTGATACAGCAGCGCCAGAATTTTTTTTGTTTTTTAAATAAATAATTCGGTCATCATCATACTTCGATACAATCTCATCTGTATTATCAGTTGAACAATCATCAACTATCAACAGTTCCCAATTTTTGTATGTTTGCTCTAATACAGATTCTATTGTCTTACTAATAAATTTCGCAGTATTATATGAGGGCATTATTATTGAAACTAACTCGTTCATTACTTCAATCCTTTTAGTAGTTCTTTTGCTTCGTTCTGTTTTTTATCGTATTCTTCTTTACTTATCTGTTTTGTTTGGAGAAGATAATCCCCATAATCTGCAGCAGTTACACTACCTTCTTCTGTAATTCCCTCCTGCTTAATAAATGCTTTTTCAACAGTTTTAAAAAGAATTTTAAAATCACGCCCAAAAGAAACATGTTCTATATACTCCAAGTCATACTGCAATTTTCTATCCCATGAAATTGCATTTCTGCCACTTACCTGTGCAAGCCCAGACAATCCAGGTTTTGCAGTATGACGCATTCTTTGTTCTTCTGACATAAACACCATATCTCGAACTAACTGCGGACGTGGCCCTATCAGTGTCATCGTGCCATTTAAAATGCAAAATGCTTCTGGCAGTTCATCCAAAGAGGTAGATCTAAGCCATGCACCAAATTTTGTCAGACGCACTTCATCGGGCAGCAAGTTTCCCTCTGCATCTTTCTTATCTGTCATAGTCCGAAATTTATACATTTTAAAAATTCGTTCTTTTCCCGTTTTCGGATCAATCAGTCCAGGTCTATATTGAGTAAACAACACTGGACTTCCCAGTTTGATTCGAACCAGCAGAGCGATGATTGCATACAGCCAACAGAATACAATAATTGCCAATCCAGAGCAAAAAATATCAATCGCTCTTTTTATGTATCTTTCGTAAAATCCCATTTTACGGTACAATTTATGATTTTTTTCTTTCTTCATAAATCTCTCCTAAAACACTTCCTTATTCAAAGCAAGCCTTTATTACTTCAATAATTCTATCCTGCTGCTCTGCTGTCATTTTATTGTCACTTGGCAGACATAATCCTCTTGTAAAAATATCCATACCTACATCAGCTACTCCGCCTGCAATATACGCATTTGATCTGGCACGTCCGTTTCCATCTCTGACAACAAATGGATTCAAACGATAAATCGGCTGCATATGCATTGGTTTCCAAATTGGACGCCCCTCAGCATTAATAGATGCAATCGCTTCCAGAATTTCTGTTGGACAAGACTTTCCTGTTTCTTTTACATAGCACACATCCTGCTCACCTCGAACCTGTTTGCACATTGCCTCCTTCTCAATAATCAAACAGGACAGCCAGTAGTTTGGTTCAGAATTTTCCATATCCATCGGATTCATAGATACTGGCAGTCCTTTTAATCCCTCTTTATATCTCTCATAAATTGCTTTCTTCTGTGCAATATGTTCGTTCAAATAAGGAAACTGACCACGCACTACGCCAGCAACTACATTACTCATACGATAGTTGTATCCAAGTTCTTCATGCTGATACCATGCAGCATTCTCTCTTGCCTGTGTAGACCATTTACGAACTTTATTTGCAGCCTCCTCATCGTCTGTCAGGAAGCAACCACCAGCACTGCCAGTAATGATCTTATTTCCGTTAAAAGAAATGGTGTTATATTTTCCAAATGTACCAGTCTGAATGCCTTTATATGTAGCTCCCATAGATTCTGCTGCATCTTCTACTAAAATGGCACCATGCTTTTTAATGATTGCATTTAACTCATCTACTTTACCCGGAGTTCCATAAAGGTGTGCAACAACCACAACCTTTGTATCCGGATAAATTTCAAATGCTTTTTCTAATGCAACCGGGTCCATATTCCAGGTGTCATACTCTGTATCAATAAATACTGGCTCTCCACCTTCATAAACTACCGGATTTACGGTTGCGTCAAATGTCATATCAGAGCAGAATACTTTCTTTCCCTCTAATGCACCATGCCCAACTTTTGGCATACCATATGCTTCAATACCTGCAAGTTTCATTGCCAGATGCAATGACGCTGTTCCTGCTGATAATGCAACTGCGTATTTGCAGCCGATATATTCACATGCCATTCTTTCTACTTCATTGATGTTCTTACCAACTGTGGACATCCAGTTTGTTTCATACGCTTCTTTCACATATTCAATTTCCGGGCCATGCATGGTTGGGCTGCTCAACCATACTTTAGACTCAAATTTTTCAAATTTATTATTTTCTTTAAACATGACTTTCTACCTCTTTTCGCCCAATCTCATTTTTTCAGAATGTATTAACTTGTTATTAAGCAATCTCTTTATTTACGTCTTCCGGTCTTTTAAATGTTGGAACAACACTCCGGAGAGCTTCTTTTGCAATTAGATCATCGCCTGTATCACACGCATCTCTAAGTACATCAATCTTTTTATAGATTTCTTCTTTACTCAGTGCATTATCTCTTTCAATGAAAATCATACTGTTGTCTGTTTTATCAAGTTCTTCTGTCTTAACTAACAGCTCCTCATATAACTTCTCTCCTGGTCTTAATCCAGTTTCAACAATTTCAATTCCCTGGACACCAGATAAACGGATCATGTTTTCTGCCAGATCCATAATCTTAACCGGCTGTCCCATATCCAGAACAAATAATTCTCCATTATTTGCAATCGCTCCACTCTGAAGAACAAGCTGTGAAAAAAGCTCCTCAATATCAAATTCCCTAAGATGTCTCTTTCCTCCTGCTGCATACATAGTCGGATAATCATAAACTTTCAATTTGTATCCAGCATTTTTATAATATTCATAAAGAGCTTTCTTCTTTTCGGCATCCATAGATGGAATAGCAAAAATAATCTCCTGTACTTCAAACTCTCCTAACTTCTGAAGTGTTGCCTCATCTTCTGACCAAACTGGAATGTCATGAATTTCACGCCCAACTTTCTCTTTGTTTACATCAATAAATCCCCTTGGAATATAAGCTGCTTCTGAGTTATTCAAAAGTTCCTCAGCTAAACTGACTCCTACTCGACCAGCGCCAATAATTGCAACTTTGATTTTCTGAACTTCTTTTTCATTTCCTGCCTCTATACCAGAAAACATATGTAATAATGTAGAAAGAATTTTTCCTCTTGTTGTTTCCTGATTTCCGCACTTATATGCGTAGCGATACATCATACGAAGTGCTAAAGCCCCTAAGAGATTGAGGCAGACAAGCGAAAGCATTCTGGCAAATGTAATTTTTTGAACTGGAAGTAATAACTCCAGACACAGATAGGCAACAAAAGCAATAGAATCGGTAAACAGCAGCCGGATATAACATTGTATCCCACCATATCTCCATACCTGCCCATATACTTTACCAATAAGACGTGCTACAAAAATACACAGTACAGAGAGGCATACTTGTTGAAGTATTCCTGTAGTTGATAACTTATCCATTCCTCCGTACAGCACCAACAGTATTACTGCTACTACTGCATACACAATCAAATCATACCCGACCAGCATCCATCTGATATTTGGCGTACTGTTCTGCTTTGTACGATTCACGTTCATATTATTCTCATTCGCTCTATTCATTGTTTACCCCCCCCCACGAAAATTGGGCGGGTTTCATCCTTTCATAATTCTTTTCAATTTCGTGATTTACTTCTTTTCAAGCGGTGTAAATAAAACAGTTCCCTGCTCTGTTTCAGTTCCCATTTCAAGTACACTTGTTGATTTCACAATCGTTCCAGATTTTAATGTACAGCTATCTCCAATAAAGCTATATGGCTCCACTACTGTATTAGCACCTATAACTGTTGCCTGACCGATAGTGCTTCCACAACCAACAACTGCTCTCGGCTCAACAATACAACCAGGCATTAAATTAGCTGATGGAGAAATTGTAGAATCCATATGGAATAAAACCGGAATATTATAAAGTGTTTCTAATTTCTTATTCCATTCAAGTCTTTCTGTTCCATCATCACATGCAGCTATCGCACAGTTATATTCTGGATAAAAAGTTTCTACTTCTTCCAGTTTTCCAATAGCACCTTCTCTGTCATTATCTACAAAGGAGATTTCTTCAAAGCAACCCATAGACTCTGCTATCTCTTTCACATAATCTCCATATCTTTTAGAGGCTACAATTAATAATTTTCTTCTCATTTTCAACACACTCCTCATAATTATTTATTTTTATTAGGTAAGCTCTTCAACACGACGACTAGCCTGTGAATGTTCTTATTAAAAAGATCATTCGCAGGCTAGGTCAAACCTCCTTATCATAATTTTTCAGCTTATAGTGTGGGTCAAAATAAGCATCCAAGAAACCATTCACTTTTCGCAGTTTCGCAACTTACTCGACACAACCATACAGAAAAATTATCATAACAAAATTCGACTAAGCCAGCGAAACCCTTGTAAAATCAAGGTTTTTCTTGGTTGTCCCTATTATACCGCTATCTCCTTTAAAAATATTAATAATTTGTGGCAGTTCATCTATACTTGTTTTTCTTGCAAATTTTCCAAACTTAGTTACACGAGGATCATCGTCTCCGTTATATGTGGATCCATCTTCAAGACGTATATCTGGTGCATTTACCTTCATGGAACGCAGTTTAAACATCTTAAATGTTTTTCCATATCTTCCTGTTCTATTGGCCATATAGAATATCGGTCCATGGTCTTCCTTCTTAATAAATATTGAAGAAACACCTATCACAATTCCAACTGGAATCAACAATATTGTAGAACAAACTATATCGAAAGTTCTTTTTATAAATCTATAAACTATATTTCCCGCAGGTTTCATATTATTTGACATAGTGAAATAACTCCTGATATTTATTAGTATCTAAATCTTTTTTATAATCTATCATCATTGTTCTGAAATCTGCATACGATGGCACGAATCCAAAGTCCCTCTTTGCTTTTTCCATAGAAAACAAATATGATGGTGTATTATTAACCACTTCCGGTCTATAGGTAATTTTAGATTTTTTCTCCTTACTCGGAGCCCACAGTTCTGCAATAACCTCTGCCTGTTCCTGCAGTGTGACACCACGACCAGATGTCATATTATACAGTCCATATGTATGCTCACTTTTCATAGCCAAATAATACGCATGAGCTACATCTTTAACATATACAACATCACGGCTAAGATTTGGATCACCAAAGATACAAATCTCATCCCCAACTGATGCGTTATCAATAAATATTTTCAATCCTGATTTCTTTAACGCTCCATTAATGTAAAGGCTATCGTGAGGCCCCACCCCATATACTGGTGGAAATCTAAACCAAGCATTTTTCATTTCATGCTGCTGATTATAATACTCCATAGTATCATTGGCAGCATTCTTCGAAAATACATACACCGCATGATCACCTGTATATATGAAATCTCGCGGCTCATCCTCTGTAATTACTTTCTTTCCCCATGCACCTCTAACATCTGCATATGAACAGTTAGAAATAATTCTATTTATCCCATTTTTTCTACAATATTCAAGCACATTAATTGTTCCGATAGTATTAACAGCAAAATATTCATCTGCATTTTCATCTTCATCCAAATTAACTTGTGCATTGGCTGGAAGCAAACCACTCAGGAGAATCACTCCATCTATACCTTTCTTCGGAAGCTGTTCAAAATCCTCCTTTTGGGTTAAATTTAAGTTAATGTATTGAACTCCAAGTTTATCGTAGTGTTCTTTAAACTTATTATTTCTGCCAGTAACAATTACCTGTTCTCCTTGTTTTAAGAACTCGGCAACAGTATAAACGCCAATAAAACTGGATGCTCCGATAATGATATACATGTAGTCTTCTCCTTTCTGTCATTAGATTCTACTTAAATATATTTCTTCACGATTTCACTATAGTTATCAATCACATATTCCACTTCTTCATCCGTCAACTTTGTATGAAGTGGCAATGTGATTTCATTTGCAAAATGTGCATACGCATTCGGATAGTTCTTAATATCAAATCCCATATTCTTATAAGCAGTCATCATCGCCAATGGTTTATAATGCACATTACAAGCAATTCCTTCTTCAGCCATCTTCACAATAATTTCCTGTCTCTGTTCCAATGAAATGCCCGGAACTCTTGTAATATATAAATGTCCTGATGACTGATGATCTTCTGTATAATGATTCAAGACTTCAATTCCAAGTGGTTTGAATGCTTCATCATACTTTCTAATAATTTCTTTTCTTCTTGCAAGTAATCCTTTATATCGTTTCATCTGTGCAAGACCGATTCCTGCAGTAACATCTGTCATATTACATTTATACCATGGTCCTACAATATCATACTCCCATGCTCCAAACTGAGTCTTCGCCAATGCATCTTTTGACTGTCCATGAAGTGATAACAACTGATACTGATGATATATCTCTTCATTATCAATTCCATCAATATCCTTCCAGGCTACTGCGCCCCCCTCTGCAGTTGTAAAGTTTTTAACCGCATGAAAACTGAAATTAGAAAAATCAGCGATGCTTCCAACCGGTTTATTCTTCCATGTAGCACCAAATGCATGTGCTGCATCTGCCATCACTACTACTCTTCCGATTGCCTTTTGTAAATCATTAGACGGATGGAATAAATGTTTCTTACTTTCTACAACTGAAAAAATTCGATCATAATCACACGGAACACCACCCAGATCAACCGGAATAACTACTTTTGTATTTTCTGTAATTGCATCCGCCAGTTTATCATAATTCATTTCCAATGAATCATCCTGAACATCTACCATGACCAACTTTGCACCCACATGGCATACTACTGATGCTGTAGCCGTATATGTATAAGCAGGTACGATTACTTCATCACCTTCTGCTATTCCCAGTAGTCTTAAAGTCATCTCTGCACATGCTGTCTGCGAATTCAGGCATACAGCCCTGCTTGTTCCGCACAGTTCTGCCACTTGACGCTCTAACTCTTTCGTCTTCGGTCCTGTTGTAATCCATCCTGATCTTAATGCTTCTGCAACCTGCTCTACTTCTTCTTCTGTAATATCCGGTGGTGAAAATGGAATTTTCATAATCTATACTTCCTTTCTGCTCTTATTAAAACAATGCAACTTTTATTCCCTTTTTCGAATTCTCTTCATTTTCCCTATGTTGTTTTTTAAACGCCGTCTTATTTACCTCTTCCGGTTTTTTAAACGTCGGAACAACCTTTCTCAACACTTCTCTCGCTTTCGAGTCATCATCCGTAGCACAAGCTTCCTTCAACATTGCAAGTTTATCATCAATCTCTTCTGCGCTGAGCGCCGAATCTCTCTCGATAAAGATCATACTGTTCTCTGTCTTATCCAGTTCTTCTGTCTTTACCAACAACTCTTCATAAAGTTTTTCTCCCGGACGAAGCCCTGTCTCAACAATCTCAATCCCCTGCACCCCGGATAACCGGATCATATTCTCGGCAAGATCCATAATCTTAACCGGTTTCCCCATATCCAGTACAAACAGTTCACCATTCTGTGCCATTGCTCCACTCTGCAGTACCAGCTGAGACGCTTCCGGTATCGTCATAAAATACCGGATGATTCTCTTGTCTGTGATCGTCACAGGACCGCCATTTGCAATCTGTCTTTTGAACAGTGGAATCACCGATCCCGCACTTCCGAGCACATTGCCAAATCTGGTTGCACTATACTTTACATTTCCATGTGTACTTGCACTCTGTACGATCATCTCGCACATACGCTTTGTAGCACCCATGACATTCGTCGGGTTGACTGCCTTATCCGTGGATACCATCATAAATCGTTCCGCACCATATTCTTCGCATAATTCGACCATGTTTTTCGTTCCAAATATATTGTTTTCAATCGCCTCAATGCAATTATGTTCCATCAATGGTACATGCTTATGCGCAGCAGCATTAATTACGATCTGCGGATGGTACTGTTCGAATATTCTTGCCATCGCCTTTCGATTCGTAATTGACGCAATCTCAACCTGTAACTTTAATTTTCCTTTGTAAGCAATTTTCAGTTCCTGCTGTACATCGTAAGCACCATTTTCATAGATGTCCAGAATAACCAGTTGTTTCGGCTGCATCTTAGCCATCTGACGACAGAGCTCCGATCCAATCGAACCGCCGCCACCAGTGATCAATACTACTTTATCTTTGTAATATGCATTCGTCTGTTCGTCCGCAACTACCAGTGGCTTTCTAAAAAGTAATTCTTCAATATCGAACTCTCTCAGATATCTTTTTCCTCCGGCAGCATGCATCGTCGGATAATCATAGATTTTTACTTTATAGCCGGCATTCTTGTAATAATCATACAGTTCTTTTCTCTTTTCTGTCTCCATAGACGGGATTGCAAAGATAATCTCCTGCACTTCATAATCATCCAGCTTCGATAATGTTGCATCCGTTTCCGACCATACAGGAATCCCCTGAATCTCACGTCCTACTTTTTCCTTGTTAATATCAATAAAGCATCTTGGAACGTAGGATGCCTGCTCGTTATTCATCAGTTCTTCTGCAAGGCCGACACCTACGCGGCCTGCACCGATAATCGCAATTTTGATTTTCTGGATTTCTTTTTCACGTCCTGCATCAATTCCCGAGAATATCTTCAGAAGCACCGCCCAGAATCTGCCCTGCATATCATTGCTGTTCCCGCATTTATATGCATAGCGGTACAACATACGCATCGTTAATGCTCCAAGCAGATCTACACTTACAAGAGAAAGCATTCTTGCAAAAGTAATACTTTCAACAGGAAGAAGAAATTCTATGATCATATAGAGCACACATGCTGTTCCATCTGCAAAGATCAGGCGCATATAGCACTGGATGCCTCCATATCTCCATACCTGTCCATATATATTTCCAAGCAGGCGGATGCCAAATATGCACACCATAGATATACACATTTGTTGAAGTATGCCTGTATATGATAATTTATCATTTCCTCCGTAAAGCCGCAGCAATAATATTGCCGACAATAAATATATCAATATATCATAGCAGACCAACATCCACCGAATATGAACTTTTTTCTTCTCCTGTATTTTCATAACCTGTTTCTCTTTTCCTATACTATTTCTCTGTTAATACTTTTTGCATCTTATCACTTATATTTGCCACCACTGCTTCATCCGGCCACATTACATACAACAACTGTGATCCCGACGAATAACATGCCTGTGTATCTCCCTTACCGGACGCCGCCTGCGATTCAATCTTCCAGCTTACTCCGTCATTAAGCTGCATGTTAATGAATTTCGCCATCTCATCCGATGTCATATTGGTCTCTACACAATCACTGACCGTTGCCAGAATCTCGTTAGCACTCTTAATAATTGCCGGAGATGTGGCTTTTTGAATAATCGCAGTCAATACCGCTTCCTGATCCTTACCACGCTGGTTATCTCCCTCTGCAAAGCTATATCTCTCTCTTGAGAAAGTAAGTGCCTGCGCTCCATTCATATGATTTACGCCTTTGTGGAAGCTATATCCACCTGCTTCAAACTCCACTTCCGAATTCACATCCACGCCGCCAAGTGCATCCACAATCGTCTCCAGCGAAGTAAAGTTCACCCTCGCATAGTAACTGATGTCAATTCCATACAGATTCTCCAGTGTTGCCATAGATGCATCCACTCCATAGATACCTGCGTGTGTCAGCTTATCCCTTGCATCACCCGATACCCCCGGAATCGTCACATAATAATCTCTCGGTGTTGTTGTGAGCAGAATCTGCTTCGTATTCGGATTCACCGTCATAATAATATTTACATCACTTCGACTGTTCGTTGTGATTGGTCCAGATACATCGATACCGCTGATAAACACATTGAACGGTTCCTGTACATCTGCTTTTTTCTCTTCTTTTAATTTTGTCTTTATTCCATACTGATATAAAACACGAATCTGATCCGAGAATCCCTCTACCGACTCATCGATCATACTCATATACCCCTCATTGAACACCGCCGCATCCACATTTCCATTCAGGAGTGCATTTGCCTCATCCGTCAATGATTCGTATTCTTCAGTCTTCACATCTTTGCCGATTTTCTTCTCGATGTCCTTGATCATTTTATCGGTATTCTTCTGATCAACTGCCGTCTGATAACCGAACCGGTAATCCTCGGCATCCTCGATACTCTTCGCCGAATCACCTTTCTTCACGACCACGACCATGTTATCCGTCTTGTAGGTAGCTCCGCCGACTTTCTTAAGTACATCATCGGTCTTCATCATTCCCATACTGATCGCTGCCAGTATGATAGTCATCAGCAGACTGATGATCATACCCGTATAGCGCAGCACCTTATTCTTCGGATACTGCAGGATATGTGTCGCACCGAAGAGTACTGCCAGTGCCCCGATCAGGAAGATCAGGTACTTCTTCGGCAGCATCCCGCTGCCTGCAACAGTCACGATGCAGATCACCGATACAAGAAGCTGGATCAGTGTGATCAGTTTCCCTATCAGATTCTTTCTTTCCATTTCCAGAAGTCTCTGTCTCATATCATTCATCCTTTGTCTGTTACTGTACAGTCAGTGTAAATGTGATCGGATCCGAGGTATTACCGTCACTGTCCTGTACGTAATACTGTAATGTATAGGTTCCTGCCTGGTTCACATTGTAATTACCGTCAATATGAAGTCCGCGGAACAAGGTGTCTCTGTCGTCTTTGTCGTCCACTGCATCGGTCACTTCATTCAGCGCATTGAATGATGTGCCTCTGGCTATCGTCTTCGTTTCTTCGGCAAGCTTCATTGCCGGACGTGTACCATTCGGCTGCAGAGCCGCACTCTGCTGGTCTATGCTCTGCTCGTCTATGCTCTGCTCGTCGGCTGCCGCTGCATCCTGTGCGGTCTCTTCTGCCGCATCGCTGTCTTCTGCTGTCTGATAAGTCACTTCCCGTCTTGCTGTTCCTACATTTTTCGCTTTGTCTGTGACACCGTAATAGACAACAGCCTTCTTCTTACTGACCGGCACGACCTTTTCTACGAACACCTCATTGGTCAGATCTCCGTCTTTCTCATCCTGTGCCGTCACGCCTTCCAGAAGCTTTCCGTAGTCTTCTCCTTCTGTATAGGCAATCTTTTTACTCTGGTCTACTTTTATCTCCGGTGCAGTGCGGTCCTGATTCTTATAGGTCATATATCCTGCACCCGCCAGTGCTATACATCCGGCCGTCAACAGACCGGTAACCATGCGCTGGTTCATACGCTCACCCTCTATTTCTTTCCGTTTTCTCCGTAACTGCCATAGTAATTACTGTAGTATTTACCATAATACTTGTTCTGTTTCATATCTACTTTATTCAATACCACACCGAGGATCGGGCAGTCTGCCTTCTCCAGCTGTTCTTTTACCACTCTGGCGAACTTGTAGCTGATCGTCTTCGCTGAGATGACCATCACAGATGCGTCTGAAAATTTTGCAATGATCGCCGCATCGATAACGCTTCCGAGTGGCGGCGCATCGATGATCACATAATCATACGCCTGTCTTGCACCGTCGAGGAAGGCTTCGAACCTTCTGCCGCCGAGCAGTTCTGCCGGGTTCGGCGGAACCGGTCCTGCGAACGTTACGAAGAGATTCGGTTCCTGTGTTCTTAAGATCACTTCTTTTACATCGGCCTGTCCGGAGAGGAAGTGTGTCAGTCCCTTCACTTCTCCTGTGACTCTGTGGCGTCCCATCAGGACGGATTTCCGAAGGTCTGCATCCACGAACAGGACTCTCTTGCCGCCTTCTGCAAGAGATACTGCGAGCCCCATCGACACGGTGCTCTTTCCTTCGTTCGGTGTACAGCTTGTGAATACGATTACTTTCTTATCTGATCCGGAGAATTCGATGTTGGTACGAAGTGTCTTGTATGCTTCGTTACTCCGGAAATCTTTCGTTAGATTCTTTAATACTATCTCTGCCATGTCCTTCTCCTATCTTCTGCTTTTTACAGCATTTCTTGATTCTCTCTGCTGCTTTGCCCTCTTCGGCGCACTGCTTCCTTCCGGGATCGGGATGGAAACCAGTACATTCAGTCCGAGGTACTTTTCTACATCATCCGGAGTCTTGACCGTATCATCTAAGAGGAAGATCAGTACAACGAATCCCATAGATATGACAAGTCCGAGCATTGCACCGAGCATCATGTTCTTCTTAACATTCGGGGAAGACGGGCTGGTCGGAAGGTTCCCTTCTTCTACGGTATTGACAGAATCCGCATTCATGATCTCTGTGATCTGTACGCTGACTGCTTTTCTGAGTGTATCTGCGATCTGTTTTGCTTCTTTCGGATCATCGTCCGTCACACCGATGCTCATGATACGTGTGTCGGTCGGTGTCTCTGTGGTGATCATGCCGGCCAGTTTTTCCGGTGTCATATCAAGCTTCAGCTTGGAGATGGTCTTCTCCAGTACCGGACGGCTTTTTACCAATTCCATATAATCCTTCGTCAACATGCTTCCCGACTGCAATTCCGAATACGTCGCACTGGCAGAAGAATCATCATTCTTTGCCATAACATATAGCTTCGTTACAGACGTGTACTTAGGTGTCACGAACATCTTCGTTCCGACGAACGCTACCAGTGCCATGAATATCGCAGACAGAATAATTATCGTCTTCTTTGCCCATAAGGCACTGAATAATTCCATCAGATCAATGGTAACTTCGTCATCCCGAATCTCCTGATTCATCATTCCATAATTTTCTCGGCTCATCTTAATCTCTCTTCTTCAGCATACTCTTGGCGTTGCTGTAGAATATCCTCCTTGTATAATCTTCTCCGTATCGTTTCTCTACGTGAGCGGCCGCCTTCTTCATCTTCGGCGGTCTGTGCTTTGTATCGTGTGCATCGGTTCCGACGCAGAATACCAGGTCGCGGTTCATCAGCTCTTCGACGAACTTCTTGATCTTACGTCCGGATCCCCCGGTAATGCTGTCTGCATTTACCTGCAGGTTCACACCCATATCGTACAGCTCTTCCGCAAGTTCTACATCTTCGGTGATGCAGTGATAGCGCTCGACATGCGCCAGTATGACTTCGTATCCTGCGAACTGCAGCTGCTGGATCCCCTGTCTGATGTAGCTGTATGTCTGTGAGGGCGGAAATTCTACCAGTACATACTCTCTGCGGTTCATCGAAAGGATCTTTCCTTCTTTTATTTTATCCGCAACATCCTGTCCGAAATAGATTTCCGTTCCAAGGTATACCCGGAAGCGTTCGTCGATCTCATGTGCTGCTTCGCGCACAAGCTTTGCTTTTTCACGAAGCTTCTCCGCCGGTGCCTTTCCGCGGTGCGGATGGTGGTGAGGGGTTGCTATGATACACCGGATTCCTTCTGCGTATGCGATCTCAAGCATCTTCTTCGTCTCGGCAAGGTCTTTCGCCCCGTCATCGACTCCCGGCAGAATGTGGCAATGCATATCTATGTAACATTCTTTCATCTGGTGGTTACTCCTTTATTCTCTGCTTTTTCATCGGTTTCTTATAAGTTTGAATAAATTCATTATATCTTTTTCTTCTCTGCGCATATTTTTGCGCACCAAAATACCCCCCCCCCGGTATTCTTATCATTTCATACCAATGGAAGGAAGGGTATCTCTCAAGCTCTTCGTATATTTATACATGTTATAAATGTTATGTAATATCTCTATATTCGGTTTTCTGTTTTTGAAACACAAATAACTGGGATTATTATATATCATTTTTTGCCCACATCCCTCATCCATTCATAAACATGTATGATTTTATCATATCTTTAAGCAGGCTTCAACTATGTATCAACAATTTATACAATTTTACCCATTTTTTGTCTTTTTTTCGACATGTTTTATGCGTCCATCTCTTCTTCGTAGTACTTGATCAGTGCCTGGGTACCGAGATCTCCGCAGCCTTCTGCCTGAAGGAGTTCGTAGTTGGCAAGCACCTGGCTTAATACATCCAGATTGAGATTGCTCATGTTCGCTTCGGTAAGGGCAAGTTTCATGTCTTTGACGAAGTGCTTCAGGAAGAATCCCGGTGCGTAGTCTCCTGCCAGGATCTTTGGTCCGAAGGTATCCAGCTGTTTGCTGCCTGCCGCTCCGGTCGATACGGAATCGAGTACGGTCTGAAGGTCCAGGCCTTTTGCCTTCGCATAGGTGAGTGCCTCGCAGACTCCGGATAAGGTGCCTGCGATCATGATCTGGTTCGCAAGCTTGGCGTGCTGGCCGCATCCGGATTCTCCCTGATAGTTGATGTTGGTGCCCATCGCCTCGAATAACGGCATGCAGGCTTCGTAGTCGTCTCTGGAACCGCCGACCAGGATGGAGAGTGTACCGTTCTTCGCTCCGGTATCACCGCCGGTGACCGGTGCGTCCAGTACGTGGAATCCTCTTTTGGTTCCTTCTTCTGCGATCTTCTGGTCCAGCATCGGGCTTGTGGTCGTCATGTCGATCAGGTATGCGCCTTCTTTTGCGCTGTCCAGGATGTTGCCTGCATCGAAGTAAACTTCTTCTACGTCGGTCGGGAAGCCTACGATGGTGATGACTGCTTCTGCGTCTTTTACGCAGTCTGCGATGGTGTCGTGGAATGTGGCTCCTTCGCTGATCACGTCTTCGACTTTGGATCTGGTTCTGGCGTAGATGTGTAATTCGAATCCTGCTTTCATGAGATTGCGGACCATGGATCTGCCCATGATGCCTACGCCGATGAATGCTATTTTGTTCATTGATTTTTCCTCCGTGTGTTAATTACTCTTCTACTTTCTCCACTACTTCGCCCTGTCTCTTGTAGATGCTGTGTGCCGGTACGAATCCTCTGACGCTTGACAGCGGATAGATGTTGCTGTGGCTTCCGATCACGGTTCCCGGATTCAGTACGCTGCCGCAGCCGACTTCTACCTCGTCTCCGAGCATGGCTCCGAATTTCTTAAGGCCTGTCTCGATTCTTTCGTCTCCGGCTTTTACTACGACGAGCTTTTTGTCGGATTTGACATTGGATGTGATGGATCCGGCTCCCATGTGGGATTTGTATCCGAGGATGGAATCGCCCACGTAGTTATAGTGCGGCACCTGTACTTTGTTGAACAGTATGACGTTCTTAAGTTCTGTCGAGTTACCTACGACTGCGCCTTCGCCGACGATTGCATTTCCGCGGATAAATGCGCACTGGCGGACTTCTGCGTTCTTTCCGATGATCGCCGGTCCGTGGATGTAGGCTGTCTGGAATACGGTTGCGGATTTGGCGATCCATACGTCTTCGCCGACCTGATCGTATTCATCTGCCGGAAGGGTCTTTCCGAGTTCTTTGATGAAGCCGCTGATCTTTGGAAGGATTTCCCATGGATAGGTGGCTCCTTCGAAGATGTCTTTTGCGATGGTTTCATCCATGTGGTTGTAGAGTTTTTTGATAGTTAATTGTTCTGACATGTTGGTTCTCCTTTTCTAAATTCGTATTCATCTGCTGCTTTTTCCAGTAATTTAAAATCACAGGATGCATTTTGCAGGATTTTATCATTTCCATTCACAACTTCTTGATAGGTTTTGTTTGCCATTTCTCTAATCTCATCTATTATCAAATTACAATAAACCCATTGTCTACGCAAAAATTCTTTTCTTCCCATAGACTTCGATTCATTAAACTCTCTTTTCTTTATATATTTATCATGAATTGGGAACATATAATTAAATCTTAATGAGCCTTTTACCTGATTGTATTTGTCATCATTCAATTTTATAAGAATATTATTATTCTGCTGTTTTTTATATGACGATATCGGAACATAATATTTGTATTCAGCAATTTCAAGCACTATTCCACATACCATTTTTCTTTCATTGTTATATATTACGTTTGGAACCCTTGTAAATCCCCGCTTATTTTTTTCGATATTTTTCAAATAAGTAACATAGTCCGGATCCACATCATAAAAAAATAATTTCAATCTATTCCTCCTTAGTAAAAAAGAGTAAGGATATATTTCACTCCTTACTCATTCATCATAATTCGCCCTTATCGGTGGCGGAACACCTATCATAATTCGCCTTTTATGGTAGCGGAACACCAAAGAGTTGTCTCTTATAATTATAATATGATATTCCACATAAAATGTCAACGGGAGTTGTCTTTATTCCTTTTATTTTTTACTACGACTCGTCTTTCTCACCGGCTTCTTATAAAACTGCGCTACCTTATCATAGCACGCCCGCATCTGATACTGATTATTCAGTCCCTTTACCGCAAGTGTCCTTCTCGACACGAAATCATCCAGCTTTTTCATATATTCATCTGATGTGATATCTCCGTCTGCCACATACGTCAGACCTTTTTCCCAGCTTGCCGTAAGTTCCGGGTTCAGGAGCGGCCGGATGGAATGGTCTACGACATCGTAGATCATTTCCCCTAACATCGTCGGCGTGACGATCTGAGTCTTTTTATTGAGCGCCAGATATTTATTATTAAATAATTTCTTCAGTATCTCGCCTCTGGTGGCACTGGTGCCGATTCCGCTTCCTTTGATCTGGGCACGGAGTTCTTCATCTTCGATGAGCTGTCCTGCATTTTCCATGGCAAGGATCAGTGAACCGGAGTTATAGCGCTTCGGCGGCGAGGTCTTGCCTTCTTTGATGTCCAGGGACTGCACCGGAAGGGTCATGCCTTTCTTAAGGCTCTGTATCCTGACGAAGAAGTCTGCATCGGTGTCTTTGTCTTCGGTACTGTCTGCGCTGCTATCTGTATTATCGTTATTGTCGTTCTTCCTGCCCGGCACACCTGTTACTTTCAGATAGCCTTCTTCTGCCAGTACTTTAAAGCTTGAGAAGAAGGATTCTTCTTTGATCTTCGTCACGATCGATACTTTCTGATAGACAGCCGGTGGGTAGAAGATGCTTAAGAATCGTCTTACGATCACATCATACACCCTCTGTGACAGGTTCGGAAGTCCTTTTAGTGCTCCCATGCCCTGTCCGGTCGGGATGATCGCATAGTGGTCTGTGATCTGCTTGTCGTTGACGTATCTCGTCTTCTCTAAGGCTTTGTGGCTGCCGAATTTCACGATGTCCTGAAGGTATGGTTTTGCTGGCTCGTACTGCATCAGGCCGTTTAAGTTCTTATGGATCTCTTTTGCCACTGCTGTGGACAGGACACGGGCATCTGTTCTTGGGTAGGTGACGAGTTTCTTTTCATATAGCTCCTGGATGATCCGGAGTGTCTCATCCGGACTGACCTTGAACCGTCTGGAGCATTCATTCTGGATCTCGGCCAGATTGAATAATAACGGCGGGTTCTTCTTTTCTTTCTTTTTTTCTATGGATACAATCTGACAGGTCAGAGGTTGGCTGGCGGCTGACTCTCTGCTGTTCAGATAGCAGATCAGTTCTTCTGCCTTTTCCTTTTCTTTGAATCCATTTTCCTTATAGAGGTCGAAGGATTCAAACCATTTTGATCCTTTGACTGCCCGCCATTCGCCTTCGAATGTCACCCCTTTCTCTCCGATGGTGCTTAAGACTCTGTAGAACGGGGTCTCTACGAATTCCCGGATCTCCCGTTCTCTGCGCACGACCATACCGAGGACGCAGGTCATAACGCGGCCTACGGATACAACGGAATATTTCGTATTCAGGTAATTGGAGATGCTGTTGCCGTATTTTAACGTCAGGAGGCGGGAGAAGTTGATTCCCATCAGGTAGTCTTCTTTGGCTCTTAAGTAAGCCGATGCTGCCAGATTGTCATATTCTTTTAAGTCTTTTGCTCCTTTGATCCCGCGCAGGATCTCTTCTTCTGTCTGGGAGTCGATCCATACGCGGCGGCGGTTCTTGCCTTTTACGCCTGCCTGCTGTTCTACCAGACGGTAGATGTATTCTCCTTCCCGTCCCGAGTCGGTACAGACGTAGATGGTGTCTACATCTGCTCTGTTCAGAAGTCCCGATACGATCCGGAACTGCTTGGATACCGCCGGGATGACTTCATACTTGAACTCCTGCGGGATAAAAGGCAGAGTCTCAAGACTCCACCTTTTTAATGCCGGATCATATTCTTCCGGATAGCTCATCGTGACCAGGTGTCCGACGCACCAGGTTACGATTGCTTCTGCTGATTCGAGATATCCGTCTTTTCTCTGTGTATTGATATGCAATGCCTTGGCAAACTCCTGCGCTACGCTGGGTTTTTCGGCAATGTATAGTGATTTTCCCATGTAATTATGTTACTCCTTGGTGTGCCGATGGGGACGGGAATTACTGGCTTTTTTCCTGTCCCTGATGGCTTTTATTTTTTTCTGTGCCGGAGGGACAGGAAAAAAGCCAGTAATCCCCGTCCCCGTTGGTCTTCTTCTGCTGTTTTTAAGGCTTCTTCCATGAAGACTGCCTGGGAATCCACAGCTTTTATGCCGCCGGTCCGTTTCATATATGTGCCGTCTTTCTGCATGATCCTTGCTTTCACGTTATCGCTTAACATGATCTTCAGGTCATGGTTGATCTGGCGTCTGATCTGCCCGTCTAATACCGGGCAGGCTACCTCTACTCTTTTTTCTGTATTTCTTGTCATCATGTCTGCGGAGCCGATGTAGATCTTCTGCTCTTTGCCGGTTCCGAAGCTGAAGATACGTGGGTGTTCCAGATAGCGGCCAACCACGCTCATCACTCTGACATTATCTGTAAATCCAGGCACTCCCGGTAGTATACAGCAGATTCCACGAACAATCAAGTCTACCTTCACTCCGGCGCAGGAGGCCTCGGATACTTTCTTTATGAAGTCCACATCTGTCACGGAGTTCATCTTCATAATGATGCGTCCTTCGCTTCCTTTTGTGATCTCTTCGTCCATCATCTGTAAGATACGGCTCTTTAAGCTGACCGGTGATACGATCAGGTATTGATAGCTGCCCTGCAGATTACCGATGGACATATTCTTGAAAAATTCTGCGGCGTCCTGTCCGATTCGCGGATCAGCAGTCATCAAGGACAGATCGGTATACATGGCAGCTGTCTTCTCGTTATAATTGCCGGTTCCGACCTGTGTGATATACTGGATGTCATTGCGGTTCCTGTATGTGATCAGACAGATCTTGGAATGCACTTTGTAACCGTCGAATCCGTAGATCACACGGCATCCTGCTTCTTCCAGACGTTCCGACCAGTCGATGTTGTTCTGCTCGTCAAATCTTGCACGCAGCTCGATCAGTACGGTGACTTCTTTGCCATTTTCCGCAGCTGCGCACAGGTATTCTACCAGTCTTGCCTTCTTCGCCAGGCGGTAGATGGTGATCTTGATCGTCATTACATTCGGATCTACTGAGGCATCTTTGATCAGCTTCAGAAACGGATCCATGCTTTCGTATGGGTAGAACAACAGGATATCATTCTTTTTCACCTGTTTTAGCATGCTGCCGTCCTGTACATGTGCTGATTTTTGCGGGGAGAATGGTTCGTAGACCAGTGCTTTCTTCATGGGCTCCGGAAGATTTCCTGCGATGGAGAACATGTAATCCAGTTTCATCGGCATCTTCGTGCGGAAGATCTGCTCCGGTGTGATCTTGAATTTCTTACAGAAGTATTCCTGCATTTCCGGTGTCAGTTTCTCCGCTGTTTCTAATCTTACTACCGCCATCCTGCGGCGTTTGTACAAGGTACTCTGCATGAGCTTCCGGAAGTCATCGGTAACCTCCAGTGCCTCATCGTCCGGAGATACATCTGCATTTCTTGTCACGCAGATGTAGTTCGGATCGGATACTTCGTACTGGTCAAATACCAGATCCAGGTATTCCATGATGACCTTCTCCATGCGGATATAGCGGATGTCGTGTCCCGGAAGCACCAGGATATCGGATACATAAGTTGGAACCGGTACGATTCCGAGAATCTGCTCTTTCTCTTTGCCGTCTTTGTTCTTTCTGCTATTGATATGCTTCAGATTGGCTGTTACGTAGATATCTTTATTCATAAGGTGCGGAAACGGGTGGCTGCTGTCTACGATCTGCGGTGACAGTACCGGCAGGATCTGCTCTTTGAAACATTTCTTTACATATTTTCTCTCGTCTGCCTCCAGTTCTTTAAAGTCCAGTCCACAGACCCCGTATGGAGACAGTTCTTTCTTGATTCCGGCGTAGGTCTTGTCACGTTCTTTATATAATGGGGCAACTGCTGCATAGATCGCATCCAGCTGCTCCTGTGGTGTCATTCCTGAACGGCTGTCCTTGTGGCGGTCATCTGTCTGCACCATATCATAGAGACTTCCGACACGGATCATGAAGAATTCATCTAAGTTGCTGGTGAAGATGGCTACGAATTTCATGCGTTCTAACAGTGGCACGCTCTTATCTCTTGCTTCTTCCAATACACGCTGATCGAATCTCAGCCAGGAAAGTTCTCGGTTCTGTGTGTAGTTCAATAGTTCTCGATCCATAGGGTCTTCCTCCGTTTCTTGCCATGGTTGCCATGGTGCCATGGGGACGGTGTTTTTGGCTTTTTCAGTGTCCCCACCGGCACTCTGCACCGGCACTCTGTAATCAGCGAATTTATTGTATACTTTATTATAGCAAAACCGTCTTTTATTCTCAACACTGAGATGTATCGTGTTCAGATTTCCGTGCTCAGATTTCCGTGTTCAGGCTTGTGATAAAACACGTAGCGGGTGGTTAAGTGTTTCGTCCATAACGTAGAAAAAGGCGGAAACTGCGCCTTTTTACATGTTGCAGTTCCCACCTTTTTATGTTTTATACTTTCTTCTTTTTATACTTTCATCTTTTTACGCCTTCACCTTATGAATGATAAGCAGGTGAGTGTGCCATCAGGGACACTAAAAGAGCCGGATTTCCCGTCCCCCTGGCTACTTCGCCTGGATATATCCCTTAGCAGTCAGTGCTTCGGCGCAAAGTACGGCTCCGCCTGCTGCACCACGCACGGTGTTGTGAGACAGTCCGATGAATTTATAATCATACATGCTGTCTTCTCTCAGACGTCCGATAGATACGCCCATTCCGTTCTCGTAGTTAACATCAGCTTTTACCTGTGGTCTGTCGTCTTCTGACAGGTACTGGATGAACTGTTTTGGTGCGCTCGGAAGATCTGCTTCCTGCGGGAATCCCTTGAAGTTTTCCAGTTTTTCAATCAGCTGTTCTTTGGTTGGCTTCTTCTCGAAGTTGATGAATACAGCTGCTGTGTGTCCGTTCAGTACAGGAACTCTTAAGCACTGGCATGTGATCTTTGGCTCTTCTGCCAGTTTGATCTCGCCGTTTTCGAGTGTTCCGAGTACACGCAGAGGTTCTTTTTCGCTCTTTTCTTCTTCTCCTCCGATGTATGGGATGATATTCTCGATCATTTCCGGCCAGTCTTTGAATGTCTTACCGGCTCCGGAGATTGCCTGATATGTTGTAACAACAACTTCTTTTGGTCCGAATTCTTTCCATGCTGCAAGTGCAGGTGCATAGCTCTGGATGGAGCAGTTTGGTTTCACTGCGATGAATCCGCGTGTTGTTCCAAGACGCTCTTTCTGAGTCTTGATGAGGTCGAAGTGCGCTGCGTTGATCTCAGGTACTACCATTGGTACATCTTTTGTCCAGCGGTGTGCGCTGTTGTTTGATACAACCGGTGTCTCTGTCTTTGCATATGCTTCTTCGATTGCTTTGATCTCGTCTTTTGTCATATCTACGGCACTGAATACGAAATCTACGGTAGAAGCTACTTCTTCTACTTCATTTACATTCTTTACGATCAGTTTCTTCACGCCTTCCGGCATTGGTGTATCCATTTTCCAACGTCCGCCGACCGCCTCTTCGTATGTCTTTCCTGCTGAACGCGGGCTTGCTGCTACTGTTACTACCTCGAACCAAGGGTGATTTTCAAGCAATGAGATAAAACGCTGTCCAACCATTCCTGTTGCTCCTAAAATACCTACTCTTAATTTCTTCTCCATCTTCTTTTCTCTCCCTTTTTTTGTTTTTTATTCAGCCATGTATTTCTTATAAGCTGCGATCGACTTCGTCATCGCATCCTTTCCCGGTGCTCCGATCGTGATACGCTTATTCACACATGTCTTAAGATCAATTGCTTCATATATGTCTTCTTCAAATACCGGTGAGATCTTCTTGTACTCTTCCAGGGGAAGTTCATCTAACGGGATCTTCTTCTCGATACAGGTCAGCACCAGTTTTCCTACGATGCCGTGTGCATCTCTGAATGGCACGCCGTGATTTACCAGATAATCTGCTGCATCTGTTGCGTTGGTGAATCCGTGTTTTGCACTTTCTTCCATACGGTCTTTGTTGAACTGCATCGTCTTTAACATACCGGCAAATAATGTGATACATCCTTTTGCGGTATCCATGGCATCGAATGCCCATTCTTTGTCTTCCTGCATATCTTTGTTGTATGCAAGCGGGATTCCTTTCATCGTAGTAAGGAGTGCATTGAGCGCACCATATACGCGCCCTGTCTTGCCTCTTACGAGTTCTGCAATATCCGGGTTCTTCTTCTGTGGCATGATACTGCTTCCGGTGCTGTATGCGTCATCGATCTCCACGAACTGGTATTCATTCGAATTCCAGATGATGACTTCTTCACAGAATCTGCTCAGGTGCATCATGATGATGCTAAGTGCAGATAACAGTTCTAATAAGTAATCTCTGTCAGATACCCCGTCCATGCTGTTGAGTGTCGGTCCGTCGAATCCAAGTAATTCGGCTGTGTACTCACGGTCCAGAGGATAGGTTGTCCCCGCAAGTGCTCCGGAACCGAGTGGACAGGTATTCATACGCTTTGCGATGTCCTGCAGTCTCTCGTGGTCTCTGCGGAACATTTCAAAATATGCTCCCATGTGGTGGGCCAGTGTGATCGGCTGCGCTTTCTGAAGGTGTGTGAATCCAGGCATGTATGTCTCGACATTTTCCTCCATCACGTGAAGGATCACTTCCAGAAGTTCCTTTACCTGGGCATCGATCTCGTGGATCTCGTCTCTGGTGAAAAGCTTCATATCTAATGCAACCTGGTCATTTCTGCTTCGTCCGGTGTGAAGCTTCTTTCCCGGATCGCCGATGCGGTCGATCAGTGTTGCTTCCACAAAGCTGTGGATGTCTTCATATTTATCTGATATCTCTAATTTCCCGGATTCTACATCTTCCAGGATGCCTTTCAATCCGTCTGTGATCCGTTCTTTTTCTTCTTCCGTTAAGATTCCCTGCTTTGCAAGCATTGCTACATGTGCAAGACTGCCTTTGATATCCTGCTTATAGAATCTTTTGTCAAATGTAATGGAAGCGTTGAAATTATATACTAACTGGTCTGTTTCTTTTGTGAAACGGCCTCCCCATAACTGTGCCATATGGATTTCTTCCTTTCATTTTTAAATTTACTGTTTCCGATTTTAACACATTTCCGCGTAAAAGCAAATATTATTACAGAAATTTACATATTTATTCACACTGAAACGTGATTTTTTTCTTAATCTATGCAATTTTCTGATTCCATTTATGCATTTTCACTGTGTTCTTTTCCTTCCTGCTGTTCTTTCAGGCGCTGGCGCATAGAGAATTCACATCCACAGTAATCCTGCCGGTAAAGCCCATACTGCGCGGATAATTCTACGGACCGCTTATATCCATTCTTCTTTTTGAAATCCGACGTCAGATATGCCACGCCATACTCTTCTGCAAGTTTTAATCCAATCTCATTCAATTTTGCTGCATTCTTAAGCGGACTGATGCTGAGCGTCGTCGTGAAGTACTCATATCCTCCGGCTTTTGCAATCTCTGCGGCCTCTCTTAAGCGGAGTTCATAGCATTTGAAGCAGCGCACGCCGCCTTCTTTTACTTCTTCCAGTCCTTTTGCCATCGCATAGAATTTCTCTTTCTCATAGCTGCCCGCAATAAACTGCACCGGATATTTCGTATGCATCGCCCCGATCAGTGTCTGCTGTTCGATGATGCGCTTACTGTATTCACTCTCCGGGTAAATGTTCGGGTTGTAATAAAGTACCGTGATTCTGAAGTAATTGCTTAAGTATTCCAGCACATAACTGCTGCATGGGGCGCAGCAGCTGTGAAGCAGAAGCGTCGGGACTTTTTCTTCTTTTTGCAGATCCGTGATTAATCTATCCAGTTCTTTTTGATAATTTATTTTTTGTAACATATAATGACCTCTCCTGGTGTGTTAATGTCTTTCTGACATTTCCATATCAGCATTTTACCACACACACCACATTTATTCACCTGTTTTCTGTCTGCGGCATATCTTACTTATATAGGTTATTTTTTGCTTGTAGGAGGTCTTCTATGGAACCGGTTCGGGAACAGATTTTAAATCTACAGCACATTTCTTACACGTATCATACTCTGCAAGGGGAGACCCTGGCTCTGTCTGATATCTCATTTTCATTGAAAAAAGGCGAATTTGCCGCCATTGTGGGGCCTTCCGGGTGTGGCAAATCTACACTGCTTTCGCTGATCTGCGGACTGCTGCCTTGTACAGAGGGGCAGATTAAGATCAACGGAAAGCCTTTGAAAGAGAGCACGACAAATGTCGGCTATATGTTACAGCACGATGAACTCTTTGAATGGCGCACGATTTATAATAACGTAATCCTTGGGCTGGAAGTCCAGCACGCACTGACAGCGCGTACGAAGCAACGGGCACATGAGCTTCTTGACATCTATGGACTCGGTGACTTTAAGAATGCAAGGCCTTCGGAGTTGTCCGGCGGGATGCGGCAGCGTGCTGCCCTGATCCGCACACTCGTCCTGGAGCCGGAGCTTCTTCTTCTGGATGAACCTTTTTCCGCCCTGGACTATCAGACCAGGCTTCAGGTTGGCGATGACATCGGTCAGATCATCCGGAATGAAGGAAAATCTGCACTTTTGGTCACGCACGACCTGTCGGAAGCGATCTCACTTGCCGACCGTGTCATTGTCCTTTCTAATCGTCCGGCAACAATCAAACAAACGATTCCTCTGCTGTTCCATCTGGAGCACGATACTCCGTTGAACCGCAGAAGTGCGCCGGAATTCAAGAATTATTTTAATCTGATATGGAAGGAGTTAAATGAAGATGAACCGAATGTCAAAGACTGAGATTCCTGCTGCCTCTGGCACAAATATCACTTCCAATGCAAGTGCCATCTCTACCGCCGCCTCATCTTCTACAGCGCAAAGAACCTTTTTATCAAAGTACCGGCTGCACAAAAAGTTCGTAGCTGCTGCCCGGGTTCTCCTTCTGGTTGTCTTCCTGTCTGTCTGGGAACTGACCGCCTCACATCAAATCATCGATTCTTTTATCTTTAGCAGTCCTTCTAAGATTGCCCGGTGTTTTCTCGACATGGTCGCAGACCGCAGCATCTTCCTGCACCTTGGCGTCACCTTATATGAGACGATCGTAAGTTTCCTTCTGGTTATCGTCTTCAGTATCCTGACGGCGGTGCTTCTGTGGTTCAGTAAGAAGCTTTCAGAAATCCTGGAGCCGTATCTGGTTGTTCTAAACAGTCTGCCAAAATCCGCCCTGGCCCCGCTTCTCATCGTATGGCTCGGTGCCACACGTACCACCATCATTGTTGCCGGTATGTCGGTGGCTATCTTCGGAAGCATCCTGAATCTGTATACCAGTTTTATGTCCGCGGATCCGGGAAAGATGACGCTGATCTATACACTTGGCGGGAAACGGCATCAGGTACTGACTAAAGTTGTGCTTCCAAGTTCGATTCCGGCGATCATCAGCAATATGAAGGTAAATATCGGATTGTGTCTGGTCGGGGTGATCATTGGGGAATTTCTTGCTGCGAAAGAAGGGCTGGGGTATCTGATTATTTATTCCAGTCAGGTGTTCAAAATGGATTGGCTCCTCATGAGCATCTGTCTTCTCTGCCTGTTTGCCATGTGTTTGTATGCACTCATCAATCAGCTTGAATCCTGCTACCTAAAAAGAAATAAGAGATGAGCCTCTCCGTTCATCTCTTATTTCTCCTCATTCCCTTCATCTCATCGTATAGCTGAAAGAATGGTTTTCTTAACCTTTTCTGCATCAACAGGCTTTGCAATATGTCCGTTCATTCCTTTTTCAAATGCCTTTTTTCTATCTTCCTCAAATGCATTGGCTGTCATAGCTATGATCGGAATACCGGCTTTTTTCTTATCTTCCAGCCTTCTGATTGCCTGAGTTGCCTTATAGCCATCCATGTTCGGCATCTGGATATCCATAAGGATCAGATCGTAGGTCCCTGCCGGTTTCTGTTCCATCCTTGCCACACATTGAACTCCATCCTCAACACGGTCAACCATAAGTCCCATATCCTCCAGGATAAACTCTGCGATTTCCGCATTCAGGTCATTATCCTCAGCCAGCAGAACATATTTTCCGCTGATCCTGTCTGTTTCCTCTGTATCCGGGGACGGATCCGTAACCTGCTCGTAGTAACCCTTATCAGCAATCCTGTATTCCATGATAACTGTAAATTTGCTTCCTTCTCCCAGCTTACTTT
>ENA-OUQP01000382-OUQP01000382.1-human-gut-metagenome-genome-assembly--contig:-NODE-382-length-42785-cov-4.516265_pt1 | contig 42785 bp, 31 predicted proteins | sample MGYA00237951_ERZ548836 | MGnify/ENA primary metagenome ERZ548836 (study PRJEB26490, sample SAMN05194702) | human gut metagenome | biome: terrestrial biome; feature: human-associated habitat; material...
AGCGCCTCGAGGCTGGCAAGAAGTACTTCTCCGTCGCTTCTGGTGGCGGCACTGGTCGTACCCTGCACCCGGACAACATGGGCGCCGGCCCCGCCTCCTACGGCATGACCGACACCATGGGCCGCATGCACTCCGACGCCCAGTTCGCCGGCTCCTCCTCCGTGCCTGCGCACGTCGACATGATGGGTCTTATCGGCATGGGCAACAACCCCATGGTCGGTGCCACCGTCGCTTGCGCCGTCGCCGTGAACGCCGCGCTGAACGCGTAGGGACAACCTTACAGAATCATTCTCGTGCCAGGTTTCTGGCGTGAGATGAGACCGCTGCCCGGGCTTCTCGGGCAGCGGTTTTCTTTTTTTCTGAACTTGGCAAACGGTAGCAAATTTGTCGTGGACGGTAGTACTTGCGCGATGTACCCTAGGCAGCGCCCAAAGCGGCACCTCGTTGCAACGCGGTATCTACACCATAGGGCACGCCTTACATAAGGCGCGTCTGCAAGGAAAAAGGGAAGCGATTCGTACCATGTTCGAGACCGAACTGCCGTATGACCACAAGACGATGACCATTCGTCTCGAGGACAAGAACTTCGCCGGCCTCATGCAGGGCCACCAGAATGATTTCAAGCCGTCCGAGAGCCAGGAGCAGCTCGTCGAGGACTCCCTCGACAACCCCTACGGCTCTCCCAAGCTCGAGGAGCTTTGCGCGGGCAAGCGTGACATCGTCATCATCAGCTCCGACCACACGCGTCCCGTGCCCTCGCGCGTGACGATGCCTATCCTGCTCCGCCGCATCCACGCCGCGGCGCCTGAGGCACGCGTGCGCATCCTCGTGGCCACGGGCATGCACCGTCCCTCCACGCACGAGGAGCTCGTCAACAAGTACGGCGAGGACATCGTCGCCAACGAGGAGATCGTCATGCACGTCGCTACCGACGACAGCATGATGGAGAAGATCGGCACGCTGCCCTCCGGCGGCGAGTGCATCATCAACAAGGTCGCGGCCGATGCCGACCTGCTGCTTGCGGAGGGCTTCATCGAGCCTCACTTCTTCGCGGGCTTCTCGGGCAGCCGCAAGTCTGTGCTGCCGGGCGTGGCCAGCTACAAGACGATCATGTACAACCACAACGGTCAGTTCGTGAACGACTCTCACTCCCGCGCCGGCAACCTGTGCCACAACCACATCAGCGAGGATATGTTCGCCGCCGCCGAGATGGCGCACCTCGCCTTCGTGCTCAACGTGGTGCTTAACGGCAAGCACGAGGTTATCGGCTCGTTTGCCGGCGACATCCACGAGGCCCACGAGGCTGGCTGCGACTTTGTGAGGAACCTTGCCGGCGTGGAGCCCGTGGCGTGCGACATCGCCGTGACCACGAACGGCGGCTACCCGCTTGACCAGAACATCTATCAGGCCGTGAAGGGCATGTGCGCCGCCGAGGCCACGCTTCCCGAGGGTGGCGTGATCATCGACGTGGCCGGCTGTGCGGACGGTCACGGTGGCGAGGGCCTGTACCACAACATCGCCGACAACGATCCGGCCGAGTTCGAGCGTGCCTGCATCGACCGCCCGAAGGACGAGACCCTGCCCGACCAGTGGACGAGCCAGATCTTCGCTCGCATCCTGGCGCATCACCCGGTCATTCTCGTCACCGACCTGTGCGACCACCAGATGATCCGCGACATGCACATGACGCCGGTCAACACCGTGGAAGAGGCGCTTGCGCTGGCGTTCGAGATGAAGGGCGCTGACGCCAAGGTCGCCGTCATCCCGGACGGCCTGGGCGTGGTCGTTGCCCAGCACTAGCCTATGCGGCCGCGGGGGCGCGGTCTGTCGATAGGAACAGAAGGAAGTACGTTCGAAGGAGTTTTGCACGTGATCAGCAACGATCTGCTTTTCCATATGCTGTGTGAGTTTGGCAGCACGGCACTCATGATCGTCTTTGGCGTGGGCGTCCACTGCGACACCGTGCTCAAGGGCACGAAGTACCAGGGTTCCGGCCACATGTTCGCCATCACGACGTGGTCGTTCGGCATCTCCGTATGCCTGTTCGTCTTTGGCGGTGCCGTGTGCATGAACCCGGCCATGGTGCTTGCGCAGTGCATCGTGGGTCTCGTCCCCTGGGCGAGCTGCATTCCCTACATGGTGGCCGACATGCTCGGTGGCTTCGCGGGCGCTTGCATCGCCTGGTTCATGTACGCCGACGAGTTCAAGGCCTCCGAGGGCGTCGTTGACCCGATTGCCCAGCGCAACATCTTCTCGACGAACCCCACGAAGGAGGGCACGAACTTCGCTCGTGACTTCTTCTGCGAGGCCATCTGCACCTTTGTGTTCATCTCCGCAATTCTGGCCGCCGCGAGCCGCGCTGGCGAGAACGTCCTGATGCTCGCTATCTGTGTTGGCCTCATCGTGTGGGCCGTGGGCATGGGCATGGGTGGCATCACCGGCTTTGCCATGAACCAGGCTCGCGATCTCGGCCCGCGCATGGCCTACCAGCTGCTTCCTATCAAGAACAAGGCTGACAATAACTGGAAGTATGGCCTGCTCGTGCCCGGCATTGCTCCGTTCGTGGGCGCCGCCGTGGCTGCGCTGTTCGTTCACGGCTTCCTCGGCCTGTTCTAGCGCTTGTTTGCGTGACGCTTCGTGGCGCCGCTACCCCTTGCGGGTAGCGGCGCTTTTTTGTTGCGCGCACGTGGGGGTGCCGGCCAGCGGGCGCGTGGCGCGCGCGGGCGGCCGGCGGGCGCGTTGCGCGTTCGGGCGCGTTGCGCGTGCGGGCGGCCGGCGGGCGCGTTGCTGCGGCGTTTCTGCGTGCCGGATCCATTGTTGTGGCGTTATTGCACGCTGGGGAGCCGCTGAGCGTGTAATAGCGCTGCGCGAGTGATGATGACGTGCATAAACGCCATGCCATTCTCGGGATGCTATGCGACATGCGGGATGCCGAAGCGCTCTAGCAGCGCCACGAGGCGTGCCTCGTTGGCCACGTCCGAGAATGTGAAGCGCATGATGCGGTCGACGGCGAGCGTCATGCCAGATTCGCGAAGCCGCTCATCGCGCATTACCTGCAGCACGTCTCGGCCATGCGTCATGGCCGGGTTGACGTACTTCTCGCCGCCGTCAAGCTCGCCGACGACGATCGTGCCGTCTGGCAGCTCCCAGAAGAAGTCGCAGCGCCAGGGATGGCCGGGGTTGTCGGGGTTCTCAATGGGGACCTGCAGCTCTGGAAGCATGAAACCATGCTCGATCATGATGGCGCGGGCCATGGACTCACCGCCGCTCTCGCTGCGTGCGTCAGCGTGGCGCGCGGTTTCGAGCGCGTGCCGCACGCCAGGGCGATGGCGCCCCCGTTCGCTGATCAGAACGTCAAGCTCGGAAGCGTCGATTCCCAGACTCGCGAGTCCCGCGTCTGCGATTGCGAGGCCCTCTCGAAAGCCCAGTTCGAGGAGGCAATCGACTATGGTGTCCTCAAGCGAGGTGACGAGAATGTCGTCGATCCGCTCCACCATTGGCCTGGTTGCCTCGGTGCGCCTGTGGCGTGTGACGCGGCCCGCGCTGCGCGTCGACGGCCAGCGTTCACCTGACAGCACGTGGACGCTCGCAAGGCGGCGAAACGATACGGGCAGCCCGTGCAGCAGCGCCGCGCTTGCGTGGCAGAGGACGAGCTCGGGGCGAAGCGTGGCCTCGGCTCGCAGGATGTGTTCCTCACGCTGCCGGCGACCAAGGCCGTCCCAGTAGCCCTTTCGCGCATAGAGGTGACCGCGAGGGCTCACGAGCTGATTGGGCGTTCGGCGGTCGAGCGCGGCCTTGAGCTTGCGATCATGCGTCGCGAGGCATCGGCGTGCTCTCTGGGCCTCGTCAAGCAAGATGCCTATCTCGACGTCCCGTTTTGTGCCCATGTCTCCTCCGTTCGTCTCGTGCAGGGTAACAGGGGCGACGTCGAGAAAACCTGACGGGAATCTAACGGAGACCTAACAGTCCAGGTCGGGGCGCATTTCTTGTGATGTTCGTTTTGCCAGCGGCTTATATGCGTCGGCGGGCGGCCCGTGGTGACGTTGCTGCGGCGTTTCTGCGTGCCGGTTGCATTGTCGTGGCGTTATTGCACGCCGGCTCCGTTGCTGTGGCGTAATTACGTGTCGGCTCCGTTGCTGTGGCGTTATTGCACGCTGCGCGGGCTCTGAGCGTGCAGAAACGCTATGCCAACGAGTGGGATGTGCAAAAGCGCCACGGTAGCGAGCAGGGCGGCGGGCGGTGCGGCGTATCGGCGGCGAGCAGAACGGCGCAGCGAGGGGAACGGTCCAGCGAGTAGGACGGCACAGCGAGGAGAGCGGCGCGGCGAGGGGAACGGTCCAGCGAGGAGAGCGGCGACGGCGCAGCGAGGGGCGCAGCGCGACGTATCGGCAGCAAATAGCGCCCGCGTGCGGGGACACGCGGGCGCCTGGGGAGCGCGTGCGGGGACACGACGCTCCGGGTTGAGACTCGCGCGCGGGGACGCACGGCCTCGTGGACGACGTGCTGGGACACGACCGTCCGGAGGTTTTAGTTCGCGGGGGAGAGGGCCCACGAACATCGGGTAAAGCAAGGCTCACGGAGCTGTTTGGCCCCTTGGGAGACGAGTCGGAGCCGAGTTCGCCCGACCGAGTCTATGCGGGAGAGATGCGACATCTCTGCTTTCGACTCGGCTCCCAAGGGGCCTCTGCGGCGGTGAGCGCGCCGCAGAGGCGAAAAGCCGTTACTTCAGGAATCGGAACGGGCTCATACCAGCGTAGGTCGCGGCGTCGCCCAGCTCGTCCTCGATGCGGAGCAGCTGGTTGTACTTGGCGACGCGGTCGGTGCGGCAGGGGGCGCCGGTCTTGATCTGGCCGGCGTTCGTGGCAACCGCGATGTCAGCGATCGTGGTGTCCTCGGTCTCGCCGGAACGGTGAGAGACGACCTGCGCATAGCCGTAGCGCTCGGCGGTCGCCATGGCTTCGAGGCTCTCGGTGAGAGATCCGATCTGGTTCACCTTCATGAGCAGCGCATTGGCGGCGCCCAGCTTGATGCCCTTCTCGAGGCGCGACTTGTTTGTCACGAACAGGTCATCGCCTACGAGCTGCACCTTGTTGCCGATGGCACGCGTGAGGTTGGTCCAGCCGTCCCAGTCCTCCTCGGCCAGGCCGTCCTCGATCGAGATGATGGGGAAGCGGCCGATGAGCTCGCTCCAGTAGTCGATCATCTCGTCGCTCGTGAGCGTGCGGCCTTCGCCCTTGAGCTCGTAGAGACCCGTCTCCTTGTTGAAACACTCTGAGGTGGCGGGGTCCATGGCGTACATGAAGTCCTCGCCGGGCTTGTAGCCGGCCTTCTCGACGGCGCGCTCGATCCACTCGAAGGGTTCGGCGTTCGTCTTGAGGTCGGGCGCGAAACCGCCCTCGTCGCCCACGCCCGTGGCGTGCCCGCTCTCGGAGAGGACGCCCTTGAGCGTGTGGTAGACCTCGGTGCACCAGCGCAGTGCCTCGGAGAAGGTGGGGGCGCCTACCGGCATGATCATGAACTCCTGGAAGTCGACGTTGTTGTCCGCGTGGACGCCGCCGTTCAGGATGTTCATCATCGGCGTGGGCAGGGTGTGGGCGTTCGGGCCGCCCAGGTAGCGGTAGAGCGGCAGACCCACGGACTCGGCCGCGGCGCGGGCGCAGGCGAGCGAAACGCCGAGGATGGCGTTGGCGCCGAGGCTGCCCTTGTTGGGCGTGCCGTCCGCGGAGATGAGGGCCGCGTCGATGCCGCGCTGGTCCGTGGCGTCCATGCCGAGAACCGCGTCGGCGCACTCGTCGTTGACGTGGGCGACGGCCTTGAGCGTACCCTTGCCACCGTAGACGGACTTGTCACCGTCGCGCAGCTCGACCGCCTCGAACTCGCCGGTGGATGCGCCGGACGGCACGATGGCGCGGCCGTGCGAGCCGTCGCCGAGGGTGACCTCGACCTCGACGGTGGGGTTGCCGCGCGAATCGAGTACCTGGCGGCCGTAGACATCGATGATTTCGCTCATACGTGTTACCTCCTGACTGGGGCCGGGCGGCCCTCATTGTTTCCCTTGTAGATATATACCACTAGTTAACCGGTATTAACACTAGAATTGAGAAATAGCTGGCCGAGGTTGTCGGTTATGTGATTTGCCGAGGCAGACGGCGAGGTTGGCGCGGCGTTTCGGCATGCCGGCGCGAACACTGTGGCGATTTTGCACGCTGGAGAGCCGCTGAGCGTGCATAAACGCCACAACAATGGCGGAATCTCTGCGAATGGCGGTGTCGTTACGGCACACCGGCGCAATCGGTGCAGCGCTTATGCACGCTGCCGCGAATGCTGCGGCGTTTCGGCACGCCGACGCGGGATGGTGCGGCGATTCAACACGCCGACGCGGATGCTGCGGCGCTTCAGCACGCTGGAGAGCCGCTGAGCGTGCATAAACGCCACAACAATGACGGCGTCGCTGCGAATGGCGGTGTCGTTGCGGCGTGGTCGGCAACGGCCTCGCGCTACAATGTCTCGATAACAGAATGCTCAAGTGGGGGGTGCTCGTGGACGCGACGCTCAGGCGGCTTGTCGCAGCGTGTTTTCTCAACCAGTTGGGGTTCCAGACGGCCTACTTTGTGGGCATCATCGGCTGCGCCACCTACGTGCTGGATGCGGGCGCGGCAGAGGTCTCGGCGCTCGTGTTCGTGATGAATGTCGTGATGCTTGTGGGGTACTCGGCTGCCGGTGCCCTCATTGATGCTTCGGGCCCGAGGACCGTGCTCGTGGCGTCCTTGGCGCTGCCGCTCGCCGCGGCCGCCGTCGTGTTCGCCATGCCCGTCTGCATGGTGTCGCTGTTGGTTGTGGCAATCGTGATGGGACTTGCCGGCGCCGCGGCATCGACAGCCGTCGAGACATTTCCTCGCTATCTCACGAACGATGAGATCCTGCTCGCGCGCGTGAACTCGCTCAACAGCGTGGTGACGTTCGTTGCCGTCATCGCAGGACCGTTGTTTGCCGGCGCCATCGCCGGCGCGACCGACAACCGCCTCGTGTTCGCCGTACTGCCTGTGACATCCGTCCTTGGCGTGCTCGTTGCGCTGTGCCTTCGCGAGCGCGTTCGTCCCGAGCACCCACAGGACAGCGGGCAGACCACGCCCTCCCTGCTCGCGCGCGTGGCGGATGGCGTGCGCGCTACGGTAGCGAACCCGGCGCTTATCGTGCTGTTTGCCGTGTGTTTCCTCGGCAACCTCGGCTTTGGCGCGTTCGACTCGCTCGAGAGCCTCTTCTACCGAGACGTGCTTCGCGTTGGTGCCGAGTGGATGGGCTGGCTCACGGCGATCGTGGGCGTGGGTGCCACGGTGGGGTCTCTCCTTGCCGGCCGCGTGCCCGCGCGCCGCGTGACGCTGCCGGTGCTGTGCGGCCTGCTTGTGCTTGAGGGCCTGGGGGCGGTGCTCTACACGGCGACGCCGTTCGTGTGGTGCGCTGCCGTCGGTCAGCTCGTCCTCGGGGCAGCGAATGGCATGATCGTGCCCCTGCGTGTGACGCTCACGCAGCGCAACTGCGAGCTGGGCCACCTCGGCAGCGTGAGTGCGCTTATGCGCGTGGGCATCAGCGTGTCGGGCACGCTGCCGTTGCTCGCGGCGCCGATGCTTGCGGATGCGCTTGGCGTGCAGGCGGTGCTCGTCTCGGCGGCAGCTCTCGTCGTGCTTACGGGCGCTGCGCTGGTGGCCGTGGCCAGGCGCGTGCGCGCGAGCTAGGGCTTCCTGGTGGCTGCCACTCTCGTCGCGCTTGCGGGCGCTGCGCTGGTGACCGCAGCCGGGCGCGCAGAACGCGGCGGTAAACGAGCCTCGTGCCCCGTGCCTCGCACCCGCCCACTCTCCGCCGCACTGTTACCGTACTGACACAATCGCGCCCGCTCGCGCTTGACGTCCGCAACCTGCCATAGAATGACAGGGTTAACCACTATGTATGGGAGGCCACATGGCACTAAGCGAACGCGACGTGCGCGGCATCGCGGATTACGCCCGCATCGCCCTCACGGACGAAGAGCTCGCCGAGATGACGGCGTACATGAACGGCGCCATCACGGGTGTGCTCGAGCCCGTACTTCAGTATGGCGAGGCTGACGTCCCGCCCACGTTCCACCCCATCGGAGACCTCTCCAACGTCATGGGCGCGGACGTCGTAGCGCCGGGCCTCTCGATCGAGGACGCCCTGCTCGACGCCCCCAGCGCGCGCGACCGCTACTTCCGCGTGCCGTCCATCCTCGGAGGTGATCAGTAATGGCTGCCCTCGACACCCTCTCCGCCGCCCAGATCGCGGCGGGCGTCTCCGCCGGTGACTTCACCGCGACCGAGGTCGCTCGCGCCGCGCTCGACGCCGTCGAGGCTCGCGACGGCGCCGTCCAGGCGTTCCTCCAGGTCTCGCCGGAGCTCGCCCTCGACGCCGCCGCCCGCATCGACGCGGACCGCACTGCCGGCAAGCCCCTGCCGCCGCTCGCCGGCGTGCCGCTCGCCATTAAGGACAACATGATGCTTGTGGGCACGCGCACCACCTGCGCCTCCCGCATGCTCGAGAACTACGAGAGCGTTTATACCGCCACCTGCGTCCAGCGCATGCTCGACGCGGGCTGCCTGCCCATCGGCAAGGCAAACATGGACGAGTTCGCCTTCGGCTCCTCCACGGAGTCCTCGGCGTTCCACCGCACCAACAACCCGTGGGACCTCGAGCGCGTGCCCGGCGGCTCCTCGGGCGGATCGGCCGCGGCCGTTGCCGCCGGCGAGGTCACGCTCGCCCTGGGCTCTGACACCGGCGGATCGATCCGCCAGCCGGCGAGCCTCTGCGGCGTCGTTGGCATGAAGCCCACGTACGGCGCGGTCTCGCGCTACGGCGTCGTGGCGTTCGGCTCGTCGCTCGACCAGGTGGGCCCCTTCGGCCGCAGCGTCGCGGACGTGGCCCTCGCCATGAACGCGCTCGTCGGCCCCGACCGCGACCCGCGCGACTCCACGAGCCAGGACTGCCCGGTCGACTTCACGGAGCACCTCGAGGACGGCGTTGCCGGCAAGCGCGTCGGCATCATCCCAGCCCTCATGGAGGCAGACGGCCTCACCGCCGAGGTCAAGGCCGCCGTCACCGCCGCCGCTGAGTCCCTGCGCGAGCAGGGCGCCGAGCTCGTCGAGGTGGAGCTTCCCAACCTCGACGCCGCCATCGCCGCCTACTACGTCCTCGGCCCCTGCGAGGCCTTCTCCAACCTCGCCCGCTTCGACGGCGTGCGCTACGGCTACCAGGAGCCCAACTGCGCCACCCTCGCCGAGCAGAGCTCGCTCTCGCGCGCCCACGGTTTCGGCGCGGAGGCCAAGCGCCGCCAGATGCTGGGTGCCTGGCTGCTCTCGAGCGGCGTGTACGAGAAGTACTACCTCGCCGCCCAGAAGGCGCGCACCCTCATCACGCGCGACTACGCCGCCGCCTATGAGAAGGTCGACGTCATCCTGATGCCGGCCAGCCCGCGCACGGCGTTCAAGTTCGGCGAGATCTCCGATCCCACGCAGATGTACCTCTCGGACCTCTACACCATCAGCATCAACATCGCCGGCAACGGCGGCGTCTCGGTGCCGCTGGGCCTGGGCGCGGACTCCGGCCTGCCCACGTCTGCCCAGCTCGTGGGCCCGGCGTTCCAGGATCGCCGCCTGCTCACGTTTGCGCGCGCGGTGGAGAAGGGCGCTGCTGCCGCCGCCGGCCACGCGGACGGCTCGCCCGCGCTCGCCGTCGCTCCTGACTTCGCCGGGAAGGGGGGTGAGCTCGCATGAAGAAGCTCGCCGACGTTCTCCAGGACTGGGAGGCCGTGATCGGCCTCGAGATCCACACCGAGCTCACCACGCTCGACACGAAGATGTTCTGTAATTGCCACCTTTCCCATGACGACGAGCCCAACACCAACGTGTGCCCCGTCTGTCTGGGTCTTCCGGGTGCGCTGCCTGTGCCCAACCGCCGCGCCATCCAGTCGATCGTGAAGGCGGGCCTGGCCACGAATTGTGAGATCATGCGCCACAGCATGTTCTACCGCAAGCACTACTTCTACCCGGACATGGCCAAGAACTTCCAGACCACGCAGGGCCCCGTTGCCTTCTGCATGCATGGCCACCTCAATCTCGAGGTCACGGGCCGTGGCGCGGCGGAGCGCCCGGAGTGTGCCTTCGGCGAGGCCGAGGCCCAGAGCCTTGCGAGCGCCAGCGCCAACGCCGTGGGCCTCTCAACCGCTATGAGCGACCACCTGCCCGAGGGAGGCACCGCCCGCCCCAAGGCCTCGAGCCAGGGCACCTATGACACCGCCAACCTCGTGCTTCCCGAGCGCGCGGAGGACGGCTCCTACACCGTGCCCATCCGCATCCTGCGCATCCACATGGAGGAGGATGCCGCCAAGATGGTCCACGTGGGCGGCGAGGAGGGCCGTATCGGCGGCGCGACGGAGAGCCTCGTCGACTACAACCGCTGCGGCACGCCCCTCATCGAGCTCGTGACCGAGCCAGACCTGCGCACGCCCGAGGAGGCGCGCCTGTTCATGGAGAAGCTCCGTCGCGTGTTCCTGACGCTGGGCATCTCTGACTGTTCGATGGAGAAGGGCTCCATGCGCTGCGACGGTAACGTCAGCCTGCGCCGTCGCGGCGAGACGAAGCTCGGCACGAAGACCGAGCTCAAGAACCTGAACTCGTTCAAGGCCCTGCACGACGGCCTCGAGTACGAGATCTGCCGCCAGGCGGAGGTGCTCGAGGAGGGCGGCGTCATCTACCAGGAGACGCGTCACTGGGAGCCCAGCCGCAAGCGCACCGTCGTCATGCGCGTGAAGGAAACGGCGGATGACTACCGCCTCTTCCCGGATCCGGACCTCGCCCCGTTCGATCTCACGGACGAGTTCATCGACGAGTGCCGCGCGGAGATTCCAGAGCTGCCGGATGCCAAGCGCGACCGCTTCTGCGAGCAGTATGGCCTCAAGCGTGCGGACGCCGAGCAGATCGCCGGCGACCCCATGACGGCGGAGTTCTTCGAGCAGGCATGCAAGCTCGCGCCGGAGAAGGCCATGGTCACCGTGGGCAACGTCATGGTGAACCTCGCGCCCGCCTACGACGCGCTCACGCCCGCCCAGGTCGCGGGAATCAGCGCTCTGCTCGCGGGCGACGCCATCTCGTTTGCCCAGGCTCGCGAGGTGCTCGACGCGGTCAACGGTACCGACCTCGATCCCGAGAAGGTTGTCGACGAGCGTGGAATGCGCCAGGTGAGCGACACCGGCGCGCTCGAGCCCGTGGTCGACGCCGTACTTGCGCGTTGCGGCGAGCAGGTCGAGCAGTACCGCGGCGGCAACACCAAGGTCGTGGGCTTCCTCGTGGGTCAGTGCATGAAGGAGAGCCGTGGCAAGGGTAACCCCAAGCTCTTCAACCAGCTGCTGAGCGAGAAGCTCTCCCAGATGTAGCGCTTCGGGCGCCCGCCCCAGGTGGGCGCCTTCCATTTGCGACGCCCGTCTCCACGGCGGGTGTCTTCCTTTGGCGTGGTCCGTCCATTGTGGCGGGTGCCTGCCTATGGCGCGGGAAACCCGTCATGGGCCGCTCGCGCGAACACGCGTAACAAAGCCGATGCCCGTCCCCGCAGCGGGCGTCCTCGTAAGGAGACGTGACATGAAGGTATCCCTGCTCGAGCCGCTTGGCATCCCCGAGGCGCGCGTCCACGAGCTTCATGCTGGTGGAGGGCCTGCCGGGCTAGGGATGTGGGGTAGTACCTACTCCTCGTCCCGGGGGATGGCGTTGAGCAGCGAGATATTATCCGTGCCCTTGAGCTTCTTGCCCATGAGCTCGCGTGACAGCTCGTCCGCCATGGTCGAGAAATAGCTCAGCACGGGTGTGAGGTTCATGGTCGCCTTGTCCTTGCACGTGCCGCCGAGCTTGATGAAGCCCTCCCAAAAGGCGTCCACGTGATCCATCGGGTCGTCGTCGAGCGGCCCGTAGTAGGGTTTGGCGTTTGTCTCGCGCAGGTACTTGATCTCCTCGGCGAGCTTCACGTCCTCGTCCAAATAGCTCGTGGGATGCAGCGAGAAGGGGCCATTGTCGCTCAGTACGCGGCAGAACTTCGCGTAGGCCGTGCGCACCTCGCCCAACAGCTCGCGGAGCACGTTCACGCTTGCGTTCGACAGCGGCTCAAGCTGGAAGCAGGGCTTCGCCACGACGCCCTCATCGAGCGCCTCGCCCGGAGCGAGCATCTTGGTGGCGTACTCGATCATCTGCTGACGATACGCGGTGCAGACCCGCATCGCCTCGTCGCTCGGCTCCTTGCAGTTGTCCGCGCCGGCATCGAGGAACTTCTCGCACCAGGCCAGCTCGCGCTCGATTCCCTCGCGGACGCGCGCGACCTCCATGCTCTTGTCCAAGAGGCGCATGAGCTTGTCAAAGTCTGGAGGAGTGGGCCAGGATTCGCACTCCTCCAGCTCGTCGATCGCGCGGCTGCAGAGGACCTTGCTCACGAGTCGCAGGCCCGCGGCGGCCTTCTCCTCGCGCTCGTGGTCGAGGGCGGCCTGGCGCTTCATCTCGTCCGCGGAGAAGATCGCCTGCGCGAGGCCCTCGGCACCCGTGGGAGCACCCGCACCGGCGCCCGCCTGCGCGAGCCTCTCGGCACCCGTGGGAGCACCCGCGCCGTCCTCGCGAACGTTCTCGTCGTTGTTCATCGACTCTCCTCCTAGACGCCAAGCGCACGCAGGGCGGCGTTTGCGACGTTGTCCGTGTCATAGAAAACGGGGCTCACCGCGAGGAGCTCGCTCGGCACGCTCTGGAGGTCCTGAATCGCCGCCATGGGCAACAGCACGCTGGTGGCGCCGGCGTTCTTGGCCACGCGCATGATCTCCTCGAGGCCGTTGATGGGATCGAGCGTGCCGGAGAGGCGCACGATTCCGGGGATCGCCATGCCGCCTAGAACCGGGCGCCCCGCCGCGGCAGAGCACAGGCCCACGAACTCCGCCAGCGACACCTCGCTCGAGGCGCCCCTCTTCTGCAGGTCGTTGAAGTAGAGCAGGAAGTCATAGCCGTTAACGTGGAGGTTCCTCGAGACGTTGTACGCGTTGGTACGGAACTGCTCGAAGGCGGCGTTCATCGTGTCCTTGACCTCGCGCTTCTTGACGCCCTCGATCTGGAGCTTGCCGGCGCCGGGAATCGCCTTGTTCTCGAGCTTGTAGATGGCGTACTCGCCGTCTGGCGCGCGGCCGATGCCAAAGACGTGGCCGGGGGCCAGTGGGGCGTCCGGCACGAGGGTGTCGTCCGCCTGCTCGGGCACGCGCACGATGTTGACGGCGCCGGGGACGTCAGGGTCGATATAGCCCAGGTTCACGTCCGCGAACTCGATGCCCGCCATGATCTTGAGTTGCTCCTTCACGCGGCGGCGGCCCTCGATCGCGTACTCGAGGATCATTGCGGCACCGTCCTTGTCCACCTTGCCGTCCGGGAAGATGAGCTTGGCCATGCCGGAGAAGGTCTTGCGAATGCCAATCTCGTCGCGCTTGTTGACCTCACCGTTGAGGCGGAAGTACTCGTCGACGAAGTGGGTGTAGTCGCGCTTGCGCATCTCCTTGAAGAACTCCGCCAGGCAGTCCGTGATGAGGCCGTAGCGCTGCGTGAGCAGGTCGCCCCTCAACTTGGGCACCTCCCAGCCCGGCAGATAGCAGTGAATGCGGTCGAAGAAGGCGCTGTCGTTGTTGAACTCGGGCGGGAAGGGGTCGAACAGGTGGGTGGTCTTGAGGACGTTAGCCACGGTGTCGTTGATGTTGCCCTCGAAGACCATGGACGCCTCGGCGTTGTAGCTGTCGGTTCCGCGGCCAAAGGTGCCGTTGGCCATGTAGCCCTTCATGATCTGGACGGCGTTCATGTCCTTGAATTTCATGCCGGCGACCTCGTCGAAGGCGATCGCGTCCCAGTGGCCGACGAGGCCCATGGTCCCGTGGCGCGTGTTGTTGCTGGCGAAGAGCTTGGCCGTGGTGGCCTGGCCGCCAGAGAGCAGGTAGCTGTAGGGGCTCACCTCGGTGTAGATGTGGGACTTACCCGTGCCGCGCGGGCCGAGCTCGACCAGGTTGTAGTTGCGCTCGATGAGGGGGACCATGCGCTCCAGGAAGTGCAGACGCTCACGACGGGTGAGTGCGTCTGGCTCGTAGCCGGCGGAGCGCAGCAGGAGGCAGATCCACTCGTCAGTGGTGAAGGCCTGGCGGTGGGAGATGAGCTCCTCGAGGTCAAGGTTGGGCATCTGGATGGGCGTGAGCTTCACAATCCTGAACGGTGAGTCCTGGGGGCCGCGCTTCTTGCTCTTTGACCTGGACCTCCTGGGCTTCTTCTTGGTGTCGTCGTCGAAGATGTCATCGAGCGCATCCATCTCGTCCTCGGGGCGCAGGTACTGGATGCGCATGATGCACCAGATGCCGCCCGTGAGCATCTTGCTGTAGTTGCGCACATACTCCTCGGGCATGACGAAGTCGCCGATGTTGAGGTTCGTGAAGCTGCCGACGTAGATGTCGTCGTACTCGTCGAGGCGGGCGTCCACCTTGTCGATGACGTTGTACTGGCCCAGCTCGCGGATACGGCTCTTGATCTTCTCGCTCTCGTCTGGGCGGACGTAGTTCTCGGTGAGGATCCTGCGGATGCGCCCGACGCCCTCCTCGATGAGGGCCTCGTCATCCGTGGCGCAGTACGTGCCCAGCAGGTACTCGAGGACGAAGGTTGGCACGTTGGCGCCGCGCTTCATGAGGGAGGTGAGGTCCTTGCGGACGATCTTGCCGGGAAACTCGTGCACGATCTTCTCGTCGAGGGCATCCTTCGTGTAGGGGGCGATGCCGCCCGTGGTGTCTGTGGTGTCACTCATGGTTGTTACCATCCAAAGTCGTCGGGGGCGAAGGCGATCTGTATCCGCAGGCTGGCGAGCTCGGTGACCTCGCCGGTCTGGGCGTTCTTTGCAAGCAGCGGGTAGGAGGCGCTCGAGCTGGGGGAGAAGCCCGTCCGCAGGCAGAACCTCGCGCGTACGGTGCGCTCCTGCGTCGAGGGGGACGCCATGTTGGCGACGATGCGCGCGACGTCAGACACGGGCTCTAGCGCGGAGTCCGCCACATAGACGTCGTATTCCGCCGGGATCACCTTGCCGCCCACGGGGTCCGTCTGGAGGAAATCGAGGCAGAAGAGCGTGTTCGTGACCGTGTTGTTCTCGAGCACCACCCTGATGCTGGCGGCCTCGGTCTCCTCGTAGCTCGCCGATCCCTTGCGGTGGTTGCGGAAGTGCAGCGCGGGCACGCACATCTCCTCGAGGGAGATGCCGCCGTGGACGTAGTTCTCGCCGCTGCCGCCCTTTCGTATGCGCACGCACTCGCGGGGAAAGAAGCCGCTCACGCCGCGTCCGCCTAGGAGGCGTACGGGCATGAGAAACTCGCTCGTGGCGCCCTCGGCGGTCACGACGTAGCGGCGGCCATACTCGATGACCTCGCCTGTGACCTCGTTGATGCCCACGTGCTCGGCCTCGCCCAGGGGCTCCTCGGTGTAGAGGAAGCCGTGGTCCGCGGTGATGAGGACGTCCGAGGCGCGGAAGTCCTTGACGATGGTCCTCACGGCGGCGACGAGCTCCTCCACGGCGTCGCGGCAGCCCTGGAAGACCTTGCGCTCCGTGCCCTGCTTGTCGCCCAGGGCGTCGATGGAGTTGTGGTAGACGTAGACCACGTCGGCGTCGCCCACGAACTCGATGCGCTGGCGCGGCCCATCTCGCTGATGAGCGTCTCGTACTGGACGGCGACGCCGACGGGGTGGTTCTGCCTGATGACCTGCTGTCTCGCGGCGCACGAGGGCGTCTCGGCATCATCGACGAGGACCTTGAGGCAGCCGGTGCCGCCCTGGCCCGAGCCCTCGAGGGCGAAGCTGCCGTGCGGAAGCAGTGCCGCCATACCGCACTTCGTGATGGAAGGCAGGGTGGCCTGCATGGACGTGAGCTCGCACGAGCCCTTGGTGTCGCGCTCGAGGCGCTCCGCGAGCTCGGTGGCGACCTCGTAGCGCAGGGCGTCAGAGATCACAACCCACGCGCGCTTCTTGGACTGGGCGAGGGAGTCTACCTTGTTCATGTAGAAGTCGAGCTGACGGGGGATGCCGCTCACGTAGCCCTGGCTGGCGAGCTCGTCTGCCGCGGCGTTGGCCCAACGCCCGTTGACCTCGGGGAGGAACCAGCCCTTGTAGAGGCGCTCGATGGAGTCGCGCGCGGCGCGCATGGCCTCGTCGAGGTCATAGCTGCCGTCGACGATCGCGGCTGAGAGCGCCATATGGAGGTCGCGGTACCAGCGGTCGAAGGCGTTCCACTCGGTGGCGTAGGCGTCCCAGACGCGCTCGGCGGGAAGCGCTCCCATGCCCTCGGTGTGGTCGCGGTAGAAGAGCCTCATGCGCGCGGCGGCGATGACGCCCTGGTAGTAGCAGGCGAAGCTCCCGTACCAGGCGAGTCCGCGGCGGCGGTTCGCGATCCTGATGACCTCGTCGGCACAATCGGGCGCGGAGACCATGTCGAGCAGCCTGCGCAGGATGGCGGCGTCGACGCAGGGGAAAACGTCCGCGAACGAGAGCCTCTCGATCGACGTCGCGTCTGCGGAGGAGAGGAGCTCGGCGAGCCTCGTCTTGGCTTCGACCTGCTCGGTGGCCCCCCTGAGGGCGCCGACGTCGCCGCTCGACACCCATGCCTCGAACACCTCGTGGCAGAAGGGCGCGTGCGCGGGGGACATGCGGGTCTCGAGGCCCTTGAGCGCGTCCGCGAGCTCTGCGCGAGAGAGCGCGGAGAGCAGCACGTGCGCCGTCGCGAGGATGGGGTCCGTTGCCGAGAAGCCCGTCCATGCGGCAAGCGCCTCGAGGAAGGAGTCTCGTACTCCCGCTTTCTGGAGCTTGTCGAGTGGGGCGTCCGCGCCCTCGTTCTGCATCATCTCGAGGAAGCACTGCGTCACGGCGACGGGCGTGGCCGCGGCGGCGCCGAGGGCCAGGGCCATGATGGAGAGGTCGAGCTGCTGGGGCGTGTCGTAGCGCTTGCGCAGGCGGCAGAGCTTGCCGAGGCTCGTCTTCTTCGCGAGGAAGGTCTTGCGGGCGCGCAGCGCGTCGCGCATCTCGCGCGTGTCCGGGGCGCTCAGCTCGCGCAGCTGGATGCTCACGTAGTCTGCCGAGAACTGCTGCGCGCGCACCTCGACGTCCGCGAGCCAGTCGCCCTCGAGGCGGCGTGGGCGCGGGCGATACAGCAGAATGCGGTGGCCGGTGAGGTCCTCGTTGAGGGCACACTTCAGGCGGAAGAGGTCATTCTCCTCCTCGCGCATGACCTCAACGCCGGGCAGTTCGAGCTCGGCCGCCACCTCGGTGAACTCAGTATCCGGATCGTGCCACACCACGATGCCGCCCGCGTCTCCCATTGCGTCGAAGAGCTTCGAGAGCTCCTTCGTTATGTCTTCTAGCTTCATGCCTTACTTCACCTTTGCCAGGACGTCGGCGAACTTGGCGTAGTTGACGTTCACGCCGTCGTCGAGGTCGATTTCGATCATCTGGTCCGCGAGGTGGTGGACCTTCTCCTCGTAGCCGGCTAGCTCCGCCGCCTGGGCCTCGATGCGCTTGCGCTCCTTGGTAAGCTGCGCCTTCTGGCGCGCGGCCGCCGCCTGCATCTGGTCATCCAGCTAGCCCAGACGCGTGCGGTAGCGCTCCTGGTGAGGCAGCACGTAGTCCGTGCGGATGCGCGCGAGGAGGTCGGGCTGGTAACGGTGCATGTACACCAGGCACTTGAAGCCGTTCTTCTTGCCGGAGTCGAAGAGCCAGTAGATGGGGCGCTTTTTGTACGTCTTGCAGTGGTCGGCGTAGAAGTCCTTGAGGAAGTAGACGCGGATCGTGGCGCGGGCGTCGCAGCCGGCGGAGGGGTCGAGGGCGTCCGCCATGAAGCGGAGGTTCTCCTCGAGCGCCTCGTCCCCGTAGGCCACGCGCACGAAGTCGATCAGGCGCGCCACTACGTCATCCTCGAAGTACTCATCATCGGTGATGGGCAGGATGTTGTCCTCGTCTGGCATGAAGGTCACGTGCTCTGGGTCGGGCATCTTCGCGAGGTAGTTCGCGACGGTGTCGCCCTGGTCTGCGAGCACCAGGCCGTCCACGTCGAGCGAGTAACGGCCGAACATGCAACCCACGGCGTAGCTGACGAGCGAGACGATCTCGTCGCGGCGGGTGCGCACGTAGCGGTTGCCCTTGTAGCTCTCCGGGATCTCCTCTGCCGTGTCGAAGATGCGAGCGACCGAGACGTACTTGTCCTCGACCTCGATGGGCACCTCGCCCTCCATGTTGTAGATGCGCGCGAAGATGCGGTTGAGCTCCTCCTCGTTGGCGCGGAGCTGCTCGAAGCGCTCGTTCACCTCGGCCTTGTGGGCCTCGTACTTGTCCTTGATCAGCGTTGCCATGTGGTTCGTCTTTCTGTCGTCATCGGCTGCGGTGCGGGCGCGTGAACGGGGGTGCGTCCCCTGTTCACGCTTCACGCTTATGCTTTGAGTGTGGGGAAGGTGGCCTTGTTGATGGGCGTGATGCCCTGCTCCTTGAGCTTTGTCAGCGCTGAGGCCATGAGTTCCTTCATCTCGCGGTACTCGTCGCTCTTTTTCTCGGCCGAGGTGAACAGCTGGCCGGAGATGAGGTCGTTGTATCGCTTGAGGGCCTTGGTCCGCTGCCCCTTTGCCGTGGACCTTTCGGTGCTCAGGGTGCCGCGACTCTTCTCAGCGTTTTCGAGACGGTCCTTGGTCTCCTTTTCCTCTTGCAGGAGCTCCTCGAGCTTGGCCTGCCAGCAGGCAATCTTCCCCTCTGGCTCCTTGATGTCTTTGAGCAGCTTCTTTCTCGTCCTTGCGAGCGACTTGAGCTCTTCGTCTATCTGTTCCGTGCGCGTGCGAATCTCGTCTTGTCGGCTGGCGATCGTCTTGAGCACGCTGTCTATCTGCGACTTCTTGAGGATGGAGAAGAAGCCCAGGCCCCCTCGTTCCTCCTCGAGCCCATGTGCCTTCTCCTCAAGCATGTCTGCCCGGGAGAGAAGCTGCTTGCGCTCTTCCTGCAGGTCGTGCTTGCGGGAGGCGTTCGCTGTGAGCTCGTCAGATATGGACTGCTGCTTTCTCTGGATTGAACGGATCTTCTTCTCAAGGCGCTTCTTCTCCGCGGGCATTTCCTCGAGCGTTCTCTCGTCCTCCTCATACTGCCAAAGTGCCTCGTTGGCCTCGCAATACTTCGTCGCAGCTGTGAGGAGGCGGTCGAGGACCTTCTCGAGCCCTGCGCGCTTTTCCGAGATGGTCGGGGCCTTCTTGGCGGTGGCGGGGCTGGGGGCAGCCGTCTGGCCCAGGTCAATCGCTGGCGCTGCGGCCACGCTCGCGGAGCCGGGACTGTCCTGCGCACCGGCGACGCGGGTAACGTCGCCGTCCAGCAGCCGGGGGAGGTCAAGGTTGCGGCAGCCCATGAACGTCACCTGGAAGGGGACGCCCCTCAGGGGCTCGGCGCACTGACGAAGGTTCCAGAGCAGACGGCACATGAGGTCGAAGAAGCAGGGAATGCCGTCTGCGAGGCTGGGATCGTACATGACCGTATAGGCGTTGGGGCCGGCGTTGAGGACCCTGAATGCCGCCATGCTTGCGGCGAGGTTGGCGAGCGTGATTCCCGTCAGGTCGCCGTCGAACATGATGGGGTACAGTGCCTTGGATACCCTGTCCCTGGGGACGACGAGCGCCTTGTCCTTCTCGACCTCGAGCAGGAAGGACAAGAGGCGGTCGCCCAGCTCCGCGAAGCTGTCGAAGCCGTTCTCGCGGACGATTGCGTTGAGCTCCTCGATCTTGGGCAGGTTGGCCCGCATGCCACGGATGACGTGGTGGCCCCGCTCCCAGGCGATGTCGGTGTCCTGGAAGAACACGTAGTCATCGGCGAGCAGCGTGAGCAGCAGCATGGGGTTCACGTTGTGGCTCTCTGCCGGCTCGGGTTTGGTTGTGGGCTCGGGCTTGGGCTCCGGCTCGGGCTTAGGTTCCGGCTTCGGTTCGGGCTTGGGTTTCGACTTGCGCGTTGCCCCCTTGCCGGTGGACTTCGCCTTTCCTTCGCTGGCAGATGCTGAGTCAAGGTCAATTTTTGGCGCCTCGCTCACGCTTACGGTGCCGGGGTTATCCTGCGCACCGTCGACGCGGGGGATGCTGCCGCGCAGCAGCTGGGAGAGGTCCAGGTTGCGGTAGCTCGTGAACGTCACCTGGAAAGGAACGTCCTTCAGCGTCTCAACGCACTGGCGAAGGTCCCAAAGCAGTCGACACATCAGTTCGAAGAAGTGGGGGATGCCGTCTGCGAGCGCGTCGTCGTACATAACCGTGTAGCTGTTCGGACTGTCATTGATGATCCTGAACGCCTCGCTGGCCGTGAGGTTGACGAGCGTGATCCCCGTCAGGTCCCCCCGGCGGACGATGGGATGGAGCGCCTTGGAGATGGACGCCCTCGGGACGACGAGCGCCTCGTCCTTCTCGACCTCGCCCATGAAGGTCATGAAATGCTCAAGCAGGTCATCCGTGTTCTTGAACCCGTTCACTCGCGCGAGGGTGGCAAGGCGTGGATGCACCGGAGAGCCGATCTGCAGACCACGGATGACATGGTGACCCTTCGACCACGAGAGGTCCTTCTCCTCAAAGGAGACATAGCCATTGGAGAGCAGCGCGAGCATCGTCGTGGGGAGGTCCATGCCGTCGGTCTCTCCGGCGGCACCTGCCGGCTGTTCGCCCACAATCTCTATGCCTTCCGTGAGGTCAGTCGAAGGCGCAGAGGTCACGTTGACCAGGGCGGGGTCATCCTGGGCACCGTCGACGAAGGTGACCTTTGGGTACTCCCACCAGACGTTCATGCGGCCGATGCGGTTGAACTCTATGCCGATGCGACTGAACCTTACGCTGAAGGGGATTCCCCTCTGCGCGTTCTCGCACTGGCGAAGGTCCCAGATGAGGCGGCATACCATGCCAAAGAAGCGGGGGAGGCCAATGGCAACGGGCTCGCTGTACTCAACCTGGTATGCGTCGGGACCCTCGCTCTTGATGCGGAAGGAGTCCGTGTAGTTGGCCATGTTAGCGAACGCGATGCCCGTGAGGTCTCCCTTGCGGACGATCCGATAGAGTCCCTTGTTGATGCCCGTCTTCTTGGGGACAAAGAACGCCTCGTCCTTCTCGACCTCCTGAAGGGCGGAGACGAAGTAGTCGATGAGCTCGTTTGCGTCATCAAAGCCATTCTCCTGCGCGATGAGGGCGAGGTCCTCGCGCTTTTGCTCGCTCACCCCGACGCCGGCGATGGCGTGGTGACCCTTCTTTCTGGGGATGTCGCTGTCCTCAAAGGAGACATAGCCGTCGCTCAGCAGCGACATCACGAGCGTGGGGACGTCCACGTCACGTGACTTGGCGGGCTCGGGGTTCGGCTCCTCGTTCTCTTCGCCCTCGCTCGGCGCGATCCCCACGCGCGAGAGCAGCGCCCGCATGCGCTCGGAGGGCGCGAGCGTCTTGTCGATGGCTGTCTGGACCGTCTTCGAGGGGTCTGACAGGTAGGTCGTGGCTATGGTCAGGAGCTTGTTGGTGTCCTCCGCCGGCAGGCGGGCGTCTCCCAGGTTGTCTGGGGTAATGGGCAGCTGGTTGAAGATGCTGGCCACGGTCTCGCGAATGGATGCCAGCTGTTCGCTGCCCTCCTCGTAATAGTGGGTCTGGGCATCGGCTGCGTCTGCGAGCTGCTCAAAGTAGGGCTCGAGGCTCTTGTTGAAGCTGGCGAACTCCTCCAGGCCGAGCTTCATCCTCTTGCGACTAGAGAGGTTGTCCGTGTTGTAGGCCTCCACGATGTAGGCCGCCATGGTATAGGCAGTCATTCTCGTTGCGCTAAGCGGGCTTACGTATTGGTTGGCGAGCTGCTCGAAGCACTCGGGCTCGACCTTCGAGTCGAGGCACTCCTGGAATGCGCGAACGCACTCAGGCGTCTCGTTCTCATATACGCGCACCGACTTCGCGAGCTCTTCCACCAGGGTCTGGGCCTCTTTCAGGCGGTCGTTCTCCCACGAGTAGAAGGTCACGCGAAGAAACTCGCGTTGCGGTCCGTCTTGATGGATGTAGAACTCGAACCCCGGGTTGTCTCTCACAACGACCTGCGTGATGGCACACGTGCACCCATGGGCCTCGACCGTGTGGTAGTCAAGGGGCCTTGGCAGGAAGGGGGTGCGGTCCAGCGTAAACAGCGTGCTCTTCATCAGCGTAAGGCGAAGGTCCGGCGTGCCCACCTTGTGGAACTCATCTGGGAAGGGAGGCAGGCGCACGCAGATGACCTCGACACCGTCCTCGTCGCTTGCCCCCTCGGGGCAGATCGTGAACGGGTGGCTCGAAGTGGGGTCGTTGGCGGTTGCTACCCAGCCCTCGGGGATCTCGCAGGAGAGGTAGTCGGACGAGACCCGGTTGGCTTCGAGGTCGACGCCGGGCGTTGGCCTCTGGACGTCCTCTGTCTTGGAGATGCTCTCGTGGTCGGCCATGGCCGCTCACATCCTTTCGGGGGGGTGACGCGCTTCGTGCGGTTTGGGGGGTTGTGGTCTTACTCGGCTAGGTCAATGCGGTCGATCGCTTCTTGCAGGTAGTGGGGGGAGCGCGTCGAACGAAGTGTCGTATCTGGCGAGGAGCGCGCTCACGTCTGCGGCGGTCACGCGGGTGCCGCGGTGCGCCTGCCGCTCGAGCAGCTCGACATCCGTGAGCAGCGCCTTCTCATAGGCGACCTGTATGCCGATCGCCGAGCCGTGCGTTGGGTCTGTCATGGCTAGGCCGCCTTTCTGTGATGGACGTTCTTGCAGTGGTTGCTTGCGAGCTTAGCTTGCGGTGCGGGCATATATTCGGGAGCGCATCTGCCTTGGGATGGAGCGTTGCCCGTGGTATAAAAGAGGTGGTCCTCCCGCAAGAGTCGGCCTCCAAGAGCCGGGGGATGTCCCCCGGCATTTTTTATTAGCGTCGCGCTAATTGCCCTCAGAGCTCTTGAGCTTAATGTCCTTGGCCAACTCGCCAATCGATTCGCCCTGTCCAAGCATGTAACACTTCCAATTGATTCCTTGGGCCTTTGCGTATTCATCTGCGTTGCTCGAGGAAAACAGGAGAATCTGCTTTTCCTTCCAGGCGAGCAGGGGATGGAGCTCAAGTCCGGTGCTCTCGACTTTGAGAACGGGATGCTTGAAGGGTGTCTCGAAACATGCGCCACGCGTCAAACTCTTGAGCCTCTCGGCGTCATGGAGTTCGTCGCTCGTCTGGCACACGTTGATGATTTCTTTCCACACGCGGAAGAGAGGGGCACCCTCCGTAGGCACGCCCTCATCAACGAAAGAGGTGGCGAGGCCGTAACGACCTGATGTCGATTCCCTATGCCTAACTTTGGGCTTTGCTTCTCCGCCCTCGGTCTCGTTTTCGATTCCAAGAACCTCCGCCACATAGTCGTCGTTGCCCAGGAAGTACTCCTCGATGAGGTCCCATCGGGCGGTGTCGTCCATTTGCGTGCGGAAGAATCCCTTGATGACCTTCGACGAGTAGGCGTGCTTGTCGTTGAGCTCTCGCAGCACTTTGTTGCTATAGCTCTTGTCCGCTGCGAGTCCATGAATCTTGACGGGATCGTTCAAACGAATAAATATCTCGGGATTATCGCCGCCCTTTACGGTATAGGTCGCGAACTGAAGAATCTCAAGAAGCTCCGCCAGGGCGTAGCGGGCACCAAGAGACTCACAGTCCAGGTAGCGTCTGCATAGGCTGTCACCTTCGGGAGGACGCAGCTTGGAAAGAGCCTGATTAATCTTGCTGGCAACCGCCGCAACTTCACGGCCGATTACGTTGTAGGTTGGCTCGGAAGGTCGGATGGTCTTTTCCTGGGAGCGGTTCATGCTCTTTACGCACTTAAAAACCAGCGTCGACTCGGGGCGCTTGCGGGTATCCACGGGTCGAACGAGGGCATTGAGCAGCGCCCTATATTTCCCAACCTCGACCGATGTCCCCTTCAACCTCTCAGAAAGCTCCGCCTCAAAATCCTTGGCCCTGAAGTCACCCTTATGCAGGAGCGCGGTAAGGGTCGACTTTAGAGCTTCGCAGAACGTCGCCATGTCCTGAACTACATCCTCATATGGCTTTGTATATGAGATGTCGAGCGCCATGCGGTTGGAGACCACCGGAGCCCCCTTGGAGTCGCCGCAGATTTCTCCCGAGAACAGCATGCGCTTGAAGTTTGCAAAGGTCAGGTCCGCAAACTTTTCCGACCACATGTCGCCCGTATTCAGCTCGTAAATCGATCCAGAGTCCGAGATGGTTACTCTGTTCTGGCCCTGTCGCTCCTCCGTCCTCTTGTGACCATTAGAGACTTTGTTGAGGTACTTGCCATATTTCTCGATAAAGCCCTGACCTGTGGTTTCATCGATGCATACGAACTGCTTGGTGTAGTTCATCTTTGGGCGCACGACTATCACGGGGAAGTTGAAGCGGTCCTCAAGATCTCGGGCGATCATCATTAGGCCAGACTTAACCTTGTTGACCTGACGATCCTCGCTCTTCTCGTTAGCAAAGAGATACGAGAACGAATTGGGTGAGACGAGGAAGTTCTGCGATCTGATTTCTTTGGGACGAGAGGCATACACCTCGTAGAGCTTGTTCATCATCTCCCGAAGCTGCCACTGCGAGAACCTCGAAAGCGCATAAAGCTGCTCGGCGTAGCGCGTATCCTGCGTGAAGAAGTCAATTGTCGCCGTCGCCGTTAGCCCGCTCTTTCGTCCGCCACGGCCTATCTCCTGGATATAGTCAGACAGGTTTCCCGTGGGCGCGTAATGATAAACGGACTCGATGTCATCGATGTCGACGCCCATGCCAAAGGCCTTCGTGCTCACGAGGACGCGGCAGGAGCCACCTTTGAAGGATTTTTCGACGATCTTCTTGTATTCCTTGTCCATTCCACCGTGATAGAAAAGAACCTTCGATCCGTCACTGTTCCTAGCCTGGGAGACTGCGTCGACCTGGCTGCGATAGGGGCAATAGACGATGGCGTGCTTGTTGGACGCTACCGTTTGGTCGATCCAGGAATTGGTGAGCTCCATCTTGACGCTCTCGATGGGTCCCGGAAACTCGGACTTGCTACGCCACTGAATGTCAAACCTAATGTTATTCCTGCGAGGGTTGCCCAGGAAGAGCTTGCAGTCACCAAGTTCGAGGTCACTGATTGTCTGATTCACTACGTCATCCCGGCCTCCATAGACCGCCGTTGCCGTTAGACAGAAGATCGGGAACTGATAGGTGCCGGTTTTTCTGAGCTTGGAGAGGTACGGGCCGAGATACCAGTAGTCCGGCCGGAAGTCCTTGCCCCAAGACGTGACTGTGTGAACCTCGTCCACTACGACGAGGCCAAGGTCGCGCCCATTGAGAATCGAGTCCAGCGAGGACTCGAGCAACAGCTCGGGCGACAGATAGATTATTGAGGCGTGGCCGTCTCTGATGCGCTCATAAGCATCCAGACGCTTTTCGTAGGAAATGTCGGAGTTGATGGCAACCACATCTTCGACGCCACGATTCTTAAGATTGACCACCTGGTCGTTCATCAGCGCTTTGAGGGGCTCGATGACGAGCGTTACGGTCTTTAGCTTCTGCGCAAGATAGAGTGCGGGAATCTGGAACAGGATTGACTTGCCCGCTCCTGTCGGGGCGGTGAGCAGGACGTTCTTATAGTCTCCGGCGCCGTCGTGCGCGGCCATTGCCTGTTGGAGCACGAATTCGCAAACGGCACCCTGAGATATGCGTTCCATCTCGTTCGTGAAGTCGGGGTTGCTGTAGAAGCTAAGGAGCCGAAACTCCGCCTTCTCTCCCCAGTACTGTCTGAGCAGGGGAAGTAGGGCTCCGGTGTCTCCAACCTTCTCCTCGTCTTCGGAAGTAAGCTGGAATGAGACGGGCAGATTGGCCTCGCTGGCAACGGCGGCAAGGGCCGCTGCGCAGGTAGATCCGGATGAGGTCTTGCCACCCTTTTTCGTCAGTAATTTGATGGAGGCGGCGGCGATGTAGCCGCATGAGAGGGTAAGTCGATATTCCAAGAACAGTGGTCCGTCGGAAGCCATCGGCTCCGCGCTGGATGCTATGGGCTGGGATGGGTAATCGCTCGTTTCTTCATAGAGGTCGAGGGTTTCCCAGTCCTCGTCCGCGCCCATCCAGATGGGAGTGATTAGGTAGCTGCTTCCGCATGGCTGCGCATCGACGTAGTACTTGGAGAGAGGAGACGGCGATGCGTTCGTATTGTCAATTGCGTCTACAAACGCAGCGAGGTCTTCCTCTGACGCCGGAGAAGGATAGCCCTCTGAGGGCAGGAACAGGTTGTTGCGCACGATGACGACTCGTCCAGAGAACATCTCTGAAATCGTGCCCCTGAGCTCGAGAAGTTGCTCGTAGAGCATGATGATGGGCGTGCTTGCCGTAAGGCATGTTGCAAGAATCGCGCGCTTCTGCTCTTGAAATGCGGCGGGGCTATAGTGTGATCCCTCGGCGTCCGAGGTCACGATTCCAGGAACGGCGCCCTCGACTGTAGACAGCAGATTTGCCTGATACGGGCTCATTCCCATGAACGCGAGAATGGTAGGGCTGTCCGAGTCTGACGCAACGAGGTCGTTGACTCGAGACGTGAACCAGTCTGCGTATTGCTTTGAGTTGGTGTTCATATCGGTTAACTTTCCACCTCCTCAGTTTTGCCAAGAAGCTTGTGATTGATTCGGTAGCCAGGCGTATCGGATATGGTTTCCGCGCTAATTCCTATTGGTCCTCCCTTAATCACGTTCTCGAGCTCCTCTAATAGGGTCAGCGTAGTTAGAAAACAAGCTGTTGGTCTCGGGTTGGACGTTCCTATGGAGCTGGCTTGATCTTTGAATAAAACGGTTTCATGCTCGTCGTCCATTTCATAATTACCATGAGCAATTGAGTTTCTTATGTGCCGGAATAGACAGGTGGCATAGGTCTCTTTGAGCCTGCATTTGATTGAGTTATCTTCCGTTGCTGTAATGCTGTTTTGTATGCAGAATGCGCCCCCAAGAACATGCGGATTGGCGAGGCTTAGCGAAAGTCCGTCCACTGTTTCTTGAACATCTTTTGAGATGGAAAAACGAATGTTTGACGTTGACGCTGGGGAATGTGTCTTAACAACCCATTTCATCAATTTGTCTAGCTCGCGTTTTTCCCATCCGAGCTCGCCCAGGTCAATAGACCGGGCTGAGCTGCCTTTATCTGAATGTGCGTACGGAGAATTCGTAAGGTAGAAATCAATAATTGGCAAAGGGAGCATGGCAATTCTCTCCTTTAAAAGATGGGCACATCAGCTCGTCGGTTGCTGTGGTTCGGGCTGGTTATATTGCCTTTCGTTTTGGATTTCTATAGAAGCGGGCTGCGCTTGAAATCCCAGGAGGTTTCAAGCGAGTCCCAGTCATCTTCTGATATGGCGATTGTGGCCTTGGCAAGCTCTTGCACTTCGTGAAGACTTGCATCTTCTGCTCGAATTAGGGGCGTCCTTTCAAGCTCTCCGATATTAAGGTGAAGAGTTGGGCTCAAAAAGGAGAACAGCTGACGAGCGACTGAAGAATTTAAGAAGCCAAGACAGTATAGAATCGGAGCTTTCTCTGGATAGAAAGGCATTCCACAGTGCTCCGATAACTCGTTATTCCTATAGCGGAAAGCCGGAGCCCCGCTGCTGATATCTGACCAAGAGATATTTGGCTTAAATTTAAGTGCGGAATCATAGTCCTGAAAATGATGGCCAGTTTCTGCTGCGTGCGCGGAAACATTTCTACCGTTTTTTACCCAATGGATAACGTAGTCGTGGTTGCCTCCCCATTTGCGGAAAATCCCTCCTTTGTTACACGGATACCAGTTCCCCGTTCTCTCGGAAGCCTCTTCGCAGGAAGAGATTGAGTTCTGAAAGCCCGTGAGGCCGCATTCCCACCAGAGGCGAAGGCAGTAGCTGTTGTCACCGGTGATTAATCCTTTTGAGGTGCGGCCTATTTCGCCAAGGCTGGTTCCAGTATTGAATGAGGTCAGAAGGCTGTCGCTGGCCCAGTAGGCGATGGGGAAGCCGGGGATCTGGTGGAAGGTGGAGGCGTCGCGGCGGTAGAACCAGCCGCAGGTGGGATTCTTGATGGCCTCCAGCAGGGCCTGGCGCTTGGGCTCGCTACCGTTGAGGTCAACGAGGCGGAAGTAAGCGCCGGGCGCCTCGCACCTGCCGTTGTAGAGGACGTCGGCGGCAACGGAGACCACTTCGCCGCCGATGGCGTCGAAGGCGCGCGTGCCTAGGTGCGCCATGGTGACGATGCCCTTCTCGGCGATGAGCTTGTTGCGCATCTTCTCGAAGCTGCCGAGGAACATCCAGGACTGCATGGTGACCATGGCGGCGTAGCCGCGATCGGCAGTGAGGCTGTGGCCGCGCTCGATGAAGCACGTGCAGAGGTCGCTCTTCACGTCGGGGTAGTTCTTCTTCACCCATCCGCTCATGAAGGGGTTGAAGCTGCTGCTTCCCATGTAGGGCGGGTTGGTCACGACGACGTCGAAGCGTCGGCGCAGGGCCTCGCAGGCCTCGAGGGCGCGCTCGAGGCCGTCCTTGGTTGCCGCGGCGAACAGGTCGCCGGCGCGGGAGGCGAGTTCGGCGCGGATGGCTTCCATGTCCTTGTCCGTCGGTACCAGCAGCGAGCCGATCTCGCCCAGGTGGGAGAGCTCCTCGGCAAGCTTCTTCGGCAGGCCCGTCTCGCCCTCCTCGAGGGACACGGATTCGAGCACACGTACGTCTGCCCGGACGTCGTGCCTGAAGAAGCGGCGGTCGTGTTCGCGGGCGCGCAGGGCCAGCACTAGGCTCGCGATTTGGGCTGCACGCGGGTCGACCTCGTAGCCGGAGAGGTTCTTGGTGAGGATGAGCTCGGGGATCTCACGCGAGATGTAGCCGCACTCCTCGTAGATGGCATACAGCAACTCGAAGGCGTAGGAGAGGATGTGGCCGCTGCCGCAAGCCGGGTCGCAGAGCGTAATGTCCTCGGGGCTCTCCACGCGGATGAAGTCCTCGTGATCGGCGTCGGCCTCTACGTAGTACTCCATGCGCTCGCGCAGGTGGGACTCCGGGTGATTGAGCATCCAGAGGCGGCCGAGCGAGTTCTCCACCATGTAGCGCACGATCCACTCCGGCGTAAAGAGCTGCGTGGCGGGCGCGATGTCTGCCGCCGCGGCCTTGCGCTTTGACTTGAAGAAATCATTCTTGAGCTCGGCGTTGTAGAACTGGTACATCCAGCCAAGGACCTCGACGTCGTCCCAGACCTCCTCGGGGATGTCCTCCACCATGTGGTAGAGGACGCTGTGCTCGCTCGAGTTCAGCAGGCCGTCCGGCAGGGTGAGGGCGTCCGCGTCATCCACCTGGCCGAAGACCTCGGGCAGGCACTCGGCGAGCTCGTTGCGCTGGGCGACGATCATACGGCGGAAGACCCCCTCGTCATCGCCCTTGACCATGAGGTTGAGGATCTCTGTCTTGTCGGGGCCGGGCAGGTCGAGGTCTGCCGCGCAGGAGATGCTGTCCGGGCGGAAGCTGCCGTCCTCGGAGTTGGAGAACATGCGCACGTAGCTGGGGAGATAGCCGTGGATCTCCATGAAGCGGATAGCCGCGAAGCGGTTGAACCAGGTGTAGGCCATCTCCTGGCAGAAGGCGTCGTAGCCGCGCGTGCCGATGCGCTCCGCGAGCTTGGCGCGCTTGGCCTTCTCCTGGGGCGAGAGCACGCGGCCGGCCACCACGTCTGAGTCCGCGGGGTTGGCGGTGAGGCCGTCCGGGTCGAGCGCGAAGCGGCGGCACCGCAGGTCGACGGCGTCGATGAGCTCCCTGCGGGCCCAGGGGCAGAACTTCTCGAGTTCCTTCGTGTCCATGGCTATCTCCTGTCGCGGCGTGACGCCGCTCATGCGTGGCTGCTAGTTGATCTGGACGGCGTCCGCGCCCTCGAGGGCATCGAGGAGGTGCTGCCTGAGGTTGGCGCAGTAGGCGTCGATCTCCTCCGCGGACCTAAGCTGTTTGGGCGGGCAAACCTTGTAGCGCGGGAGCGTCTTCACGCGCGGCTTGACGGGTGCGGCGTCCTGCGGCTGGGCGGGCTTGGTGGGCGCAGGCGTCATCGTGCTCGGCTTGTCCTTGCGCGCTGCCTGTCGCTTGCGGTCTGCCGCCTTGTCGATCTGGCTGTAGAAGTAGACCTGGTCGTTCTCGAGCTGCGTGCGCAAGGCGTCGAGGCTGCTGAGAGACTCGGACTTGTGCACGGCGCTTTGGCGCTCGAGCTTGCGCGTCGCGGCCTCGGAGGGGTTAGCGACCTCCATCTCGCGCGCGTAGTCCTCGATGTTGCCGTAGTAGTCATTGACGGCGTCGAGCAGGTCGTTCTTCTTGGCCTTGAGCAGGTCGCTGTGGGCGGTCTCGAGGGTCTGGCAGCAGCCGCCAAGGTCCTTGATGCGCTTGTAGGGAGCGCTCATGCCCACGATCTCGCGGATCTGCCTGAGGGCGTTGGTCGCCTCCTGGTTGGCCTCGAGGTAGCCGGACTCGCCGGAGAGCCTCTTCGCCAGCCTACACGCGCGGTCGAAGAGCTCGACCTGTCCCATCCAGAACGTCTCGACCGGCTCGAGGTCTTCGGTGGCGTCGAGCAGGTCGTCATAGGCCTTCTGGATGGCGGGGAGGAGGTCCGCCGGGTCCTTACCTGCTGCGAGGAGCTCGCGGGCGAGCTTGACGGCGTGCGTCACGGTGTCGCGGCCGGGATAGGTGCCACGGATGTAGTCCTTCTCGAGGCGAGTCTGGAGCTCGCTCGCGCGCTGCTCGAGCAGCTCCGAGGCGCGGGCGGTGAGCGCGTCCTCCGCGGTGGGTACGTCACTCTCGTTGCAGAACTTGCGCACGGCGTCGGCGGCGAGCTTGCGCACGTCCTCTGGCACGTGGGTGCGCAGCTCGATGGTGCAGGCCGCGGCGTCCTTGGGCTTGCGCAGGCAGTCCATGAGCTTGGGGCTGGCGAGCTCAAGCGTCTTGCCCGCATAGGTGGCCTTCGCACGGTTTTGCGAGAGCAGCTCGGCCATGCAGGCGGCGACGTCGATCTGGCGCCAGCCATAGGGGGCCTTCTGGAAGGCGTCCTGCACCTCAGCCATGGTGGGCTTGTGCAGCAGGCGACTCTGGCTGTCCAGGTATGTCTCGACGGCGTTCACGGCGCCGGTGTTCACGCTCATGCTCGCGTCGAGCGTGCGCGTGGCACCGTTGAGGATGGCCCTGATGTCCGCATCCGTCTGGTAGTTTTTCTCGATGAGGGCGAGCTTGGGATAGACACTCTCCACGAGGCGCGAGGCCACGTCCTCCACGATTCTCTTCGCGTTCTGGCTGGCGGCGGGGCGGATCTCCTCGCCCGCGGCGAAGAACGTGCCGCGGCGCACGGCCTCCTCGATGAGCTCCGCCGCACGCTTCTCGAGCTCGACCTTCTGCTGGTTCTTGGAGCGGATGATGTCCTGCTGGCTCTGCGGCAGGTTGGCGATGATCTGCGTCTTCGTGAACATCTCGATCTGGAGCGCCTCGCGCAGGGGGTCGTAGTAGTTGGTCTCCTCGTTGAGCACGACGATGGCCTCGGGTGTGCGCTGGGAGCGCATGATGAGCTGGGTGCGCTCGAGGTCCGCCTCGTCCGCGAGCATCGTCATGATGCGCAGCGTGAGGCCGCCGGTCTGGCCGATACGCGTCTCGTCGACCCACTTCTCGATGTCGAAGGTGTTCTCGCCCATGACGAGCTTGCCGGAGGCGAAGACCTGGTCGAAGAAGAGACTGGCGACCTTCGCCCTCACGCGGGCGGGGTCAGGGTCCTGACGGCTGATCTGGCGGGCGATGTCCTGCTCGTCATCCGTGAGGAACTGGTAGGTGTCGCCGTTGCGGCTCACGTAGTTCTCGTGGACGAGGCGGTCGAGCGAGGCCTGGACGCTCTCGCGCAGCGCCATGCGGTCAGCGCGGACGTCGTCGGTCATGAGGGTGACGACGTTGCCCACGGTGGTCTTGAGGTCCTTGTCCCACTTGAGCAGGAGGAGGAGCTTGAGGACGTTTACGTCCTGCGGCTCGAGGCCCTGGCCCTTCTCCGCTGCGTCCGTGGCGCGCTCGATGACGCGGCGGATGTAGCTCTCGAAGAAGGTCTGGACCGCGTCGTAGAACATCCAGAAGGGCACGAGGGCGTTCTCGTCGCGGCCCTCGACGTGCTGGGCGGTCTCTTGGAAGCCGGAGAGCATGGAGCGCTCGCCGCTGGAGAGGTGCTTGCCCGTGCTTCCGTGATTGCGGATCGCGGACATGACGCTCTGCATGAGATGGAACTGGTAACTGGCGAAGGGGAAGATCTGGACGAACTCGCCCTCGTCCGCGTAGCCGATGAGGTCTGCCGTGGACTTCTCGAAGGTGAAGAGGTTCTTGAGGACGGAGGAGGTCTCCGCGTACTGAGCGCGCAGGAGGTCTGCCGTGGGCTCGTTCTTTTCGAGGATGCGGCGTTTGATGACCTCGTCGGCGCTGGAGCTGGAGAGGGACAGGCGCGTGTTGAAGCGGCCCTGGATCTTCGAGAAGTCCTGGCCAATGACCTTCGTGACCTCGTCGATCGCCTCCTGCGACGTAACCATGACCCAGACGCGGCCCGCGCACTTGGTGCCGAGCTCCTCGACGATGGTCTGGAGGTTGAGCATGAGGTTCGAGTCGCCGCCGATGAACTGGCCGATTTCGTCGACCATGAACAGGAGGCGGAAGTCGCCGCCACACTCCTCGGCGCGGGCGGCTGCGTAGTCGCGGATCTGGTCCGTGAGGGCCTCAATCGAGAGGTCGCCGCCGTTGGGGTCGTCCAGCCAACGCCTCGCCTCGTCCGCACTCATGACGCCCGCCTGCTCGAGGGCGTCGACGAGGTCGTCGGAGAAGAAGTCGTACTCGGCGCGAGCGTCCGTCCAGGACTCGCCGTTGATCTGCTCGAAGGCGTCGCGGAAGCTCTGCGTGAGACCCTTGTCGTCGACGAAGCGCTCGAGGCGGGCGAGCTTGAGGTCCTCGCCGTAGAAGCCCAGGTGGTCATAGAAGACGCGGGCGAAGGTGCGCTTGAGGACATCCGCGTCCTTCTTTCCCACGGCCTTGTTGTCGACGTTGAAGAGGATGGACTCCGTGGTGACGCTCGCGCAGCGACGGGCGGAGGCGTCGAGCATGGGGTCCTCGAACTTGCCGTCGAAGTACTCGATGGCGCGCCTGCCGGCCACGACCTGGTTCGTGAGCAGGTAGGAGAGCATCTTCAGGAAGTGGGACTTACCGGAGCCGAAGAAGCCGGAGATCCAGACGCCGATCTTGTCCGTGGGCTTGTCGAGCGCGTGCTCGTAGGCGCCGAAGAAGTCGGCGAAGTGGCGGGCGAGCTCCCTGGTGACCACGTACTCGCTGAGCTCCTGCTCGACGGCCGACTCGTCCTCCTGGGCCACCTTCACGACGCCGTTGATGTCACGGTCGATGTCGCGCTCGAACATGTCCTGGATGCGCATGGGGATTCTCCTCTTCTATGGCTAGAGCAGGTTGAAGGCGCGGTAGTAGTTGCCGTCGCTAATGGAGTTGAACAGGTGAAGCTGCGTGCCGTCGTAGCGGCCCGGGTAGAGCAGCACGACGGGGATGTTCTCGAAGACGTGCTGGGCGTTCTCGAGGATCGAGTGGGCGCGCACGATGGGGTAGACCCTGCCCACACCCGTGATGAGCAGGACGTCGCGGCCGGGCTCGTGGGGCTCGTAGTCCATGGCCTGGACGAAGGCCTCCGGGGTGGCGATCTTGTGCAGGCGGTCGAGCAGCGCCGGCGTGCCGCGACGGGCCTCGAGGTCCGGGATGCGTTCGAGGATGCGGCGCTCCTCGCAGATCTGGGTGAAGACGTCCCATAGGTCGCGGTGGACGATCCGGCAGGGGAGCTTGCCTGCCTCGGAGAGGGCGAGGAGCTCGGCCGTGCGCGTGCGGACCTCATCCTCGCGCGCCGCGTCGTAGGGGAAGACGAAGAAGCCCACCTCGTTGGCGAGGCCCTTGTTTGCGAGGAAGTCCGGGTCTACGAGGCGGGCGCGGATGCGGTCGAAGGCGGCTTCGGGGTCTTGGGCGATGCCGGCGTGTGTGGTTGGCGTGGTCAAGGTGGCGCTCCTCTGGGGGTGGGTGAGGGCTTGCGGTGCGGTGGTGCGGCGAGTGGCGCGGCTGGGCGGCTAGGCGAGGCAGTTGAACGCGGGCAGGCAGACTTCGTCGCCGTTCGCGCGGATGCCCTGCTCGAGCGAGATGCCCAGGAACACGGGCTGCAGCGTCTCGGTCTTGCGGTCATACATGGCGCACTCAACGAGGGCGGCCGTCAGGACCTGGCGGATCTTGTTCATCGTGGCGTCGCTCCAGCCGGCGACGCGCTCGTCCTGGGTGCGGAGCTGCTCGAGGAAGCTCGCGATGTCGCGGCGGGGGAGGCTCGGGTCGAAGCTGCGGTAGCGCGGGCCCACGACGGTGACCATGAACTCCCACGCCACACGGAAGGTGCGCATGAGGGCGTAGAGGTTGGTCTGGCGGACCTCCTCCGGCATGCCGTGAGCGATGAGCTGGACGAGCGAGTCGCGCGTGGTGGGGTCGTCGGAGAGGGCGTCGAGGCGGCGGCAGCAGGCCTTCGAGATGGACTTGAGCTCGCGCTCCGTGGGGTAGTGGAAGAGGTTGAGCCGCGTGACGCGCTCGACGATCTGCTCGTTGGTGAGGTTCTCGTCCGTCTTGAGCTGGGCGACGACGCGCGTCTCTCGCACGAGGAACTGCTCGCGGGTGATGGCGCCGTTGTAGGGCGTGGAGGCATCCATGTGGTCACTCACCGGCTTTCTGAGGTGGAATGGGGCTGGCGGGAGCGGCGGGCGAGGCCGCGGTGGAGCTGGCGGGGGCGGTGGCACGTACGGCTGCGTGCACGGCGGTGCCGCGTGCCGCGGGCGCTTCGAGGACGGGACTAGTCATTGTCGTTCCCCCCCCTCGAGCCCGCGCGCCACGGCGACGACGGCGAACGTGGTGATGGAGCCCAGTCGCAGCTCATCGGCCGGGTGCAGCTCGACTGCCTCGCCCGATACCAACAGACGCGGCGACCCGCCGTCCACGGGCAGGAGCGTCGTGCCGTTCGTGGAGCCGAGGTCGCAGGCGAGCCAGCGGTCCTCCTCGCGCCAGACGTGCAGGTGCTCGGCGGAGACGTCTGGGGCGACGTCCGCGATGGCGGAGGGGCCCAGCGCGAGCGCGCCGATGACGGCACCCGTACCGGTCGCGGGGATGATGTAGGGGTTGCTCGCCACACGCCCGTCGATGAGACGGATGAGGCCGATCAGGTTGGGAGGCGACGTCACCTGCACGGCGCCGGTGGCTGCGGCGAGCGTGTCTGCGGCGCTCGGCTGCGGGGTGAACCTGCCGTTGGCGTGGCCGTCCGCGTAGATGTAGCCCGATGCGAGGTCGATCGCCTTGGCGACGTTGCCCGTGCAACCAGCGGTGATGGTGAGCAGGAGGGACGCACGCGCGCGGGCGGTCTCGTCGATGCCGGAGTTTGACCAGAGGCGGGCGAGGGCGTTGCGGTAGACGATGCTCGATTGGTCCCGCGTGCTCAGCGCGCCTGGCATGAGGTCCGAGGTGCCGATGACGCGGAAGATCTCCTTGTCGGAGATGCCTGCCTGGTTGAGGTGCGAGCGAACGCGGCGGGCGGAGGAGCGGAAGTCCGCGAAGTAGCGGTCTTGCAGCAGGTCCATGGGTGCGTGCACGATCGAACGCGAGAGCCAGCTCGTGTTTACCACCATCTGACGCGGGCTGAGTCCGTTTGGCTGCGGACGATCTGAGAGGATGATTTGGGAGAGGGCGCGATGGCTGAGGGAGAAGTCGCCCTTGAAGAGCGCGTAAAGCGCCTCCATTGGCGTGCTCCTACTCATATTGGTCCCTCCCCAGATTTGGTCGCAACATTAGGTTACGGGGCAAGGACCCTTATTTTGCTGTGCAACTTTTCCTGGGTCTGCGAGTGGCAAAACATGTATGTGTAGCTGCGGCGATATCAAATGGTTGGAATAGTACGAAATAATCTCGAAACAATTGGGGAGCTGATCGCCGTCGAGCGGCGGCGGTGTAGTGCAAGTTTTTTGGCTGGTTTTATTGCCCGAGAGGTGTGGTAAGGGCGGAGCGCGGCGGCGGTCGCGTGCGTGCTGGCGGAGCGCGGCGGCCGGGCGCGGGCGCGAATAACAAAGACGGCCGTGCGCGGGACTCCTCCCGGCGCACGGCCGCTTGCTACTTATATGGTTGCTCAGGCGCGAGTCCTACCAGTCCTCGTCTCCGTCCTCATCATCGAATTCGTAGTCCTCAATGTCCTCTTCGTCCCACTCATCGGCACGGAAGAGCTCGCGGGTGCCGTTGAGGTAGCAGGAGATGACCTCGTCCTGATACTCGTCGAGGGCAATCGTGGAGAACTCGTCATCGCATTCACTGAGCACCTGTTCGTCTTCAAGAAAATGCATGACGGATTCGTTGTTCCAGTTGTTCCAGAGGCTGGTCGCGTGCCTCTTGGCGACCTTGCCGGTCGTGTTCTTGCCTCGGACCTGCTTGAGCTTAGGCGTCTTGTTGGAGCCGTAATTGCGTTTGAACCAGTCTGCAGCCTCTTTGAGGAGGCCCCAGGCGTGGCAGGTCTCTTCGTTATCGAGCGCGCCACGTTCGCCGGACTTGATGGTCAGGTCCTCCCAGTGGTCGTCCTCGTTTGCGAGGATGGCGAGTGTGGTATAGGTGTCGCCCTCGATAAGTCGCTCATTGAGGGCGTCGGTGAAGAGGCGGAGGTCGTTCTCGTTAAAACCGTCGGCGCACGTGTACCTGAGGGCGAACGAGCAGTTTCCGCCGTTGTCGAAGTACGAGGTGGCGTCCGTATCGCCCACGTATTGTGCCGAGGCGTTCTTGCCGGCGAGGGCTGCGGCCACGTGGGCATCGACCATGGCGTGGTGGCTTGCATAGCTGTCGGTGGGGTCGTTGAAGCGTGCGGGTGCGGGCTCGCCGCAACTTTCGGCAGCGTTTTGAGCCATAAGAAGGATCGCTTCGTTGACGGTCTGCTTCGAGCCTGCGAAGGCGACCACAATCGATGTGTTGTTTGCCATGTCGACCACTTTCTGTGGGTATGGACTAGCCTTTTGGGCGGGTGGGACTCCGTGCATCGCGCGAGCGCGCGGCTGCGCGTTGCGCGGGCGGCGTCTGCGACGGTGTGCCGGGCGGTGCCCCACGTCTTATGCCGGCGTCTCTCCGATCGCTCCGGAGGCCCTGCTCAAACTTAGGCTAAAAGAGATGGACCGCAGTTTTGCTGCGCAACATTTTTGTTATCCGTAGGCGGCAGTTGCGCATGCGGAGCTGCACTGTTGTTCTTGAGCGTTGCGCTGTGTAACAAATCGGAAACAATAGGAGAACGACATCAAATGGGGCTCCCAAAGGAGCCCCGAGGTGTCCTAGTGATCCGAGTAATGGTCGCGGCACGAGTAGATGGTGATCGATGTGCCCGTTGTCTCATAGATCAGCCGGTTCTTCTTGTCGATGCGGCGAGAGAACAGGCCCGATAAATCGCCCGTAAGCGGCTCGGGCTTGCCAAGTCCGTCCCTGGGATCTCTCTCGATCTCTTTGATGAGTTGATTGATGCGCTTAAGCGTCTTCTTGTCCTGCGACTGCCACCAGACATAATCCGCCCAGGCGTCGCTCGTCCACGCCTTAATCATGAGCGAGCCAGGAATTGTGCGTCATCCTCGACCAGCTCGTGCGCCTCAACTCTGCCAGCTCGGGCTTCTTCGCGCCCTCGCAGGAGCTTCTCGTAGAGATATGTGTTCGATTTGACGTAGTCGTTCTCGACGAGGTTCTCGTAGTCGCGGATATTGATGACGACGACGTTCGAATCCGGATCGTTGCTCGTGACGAGGATGGGCTCCGCGTCATCTCTCGTCTTGTCTAGGTAGGTGCGAAGGTTGGCGCGAAACGTGCTGTAGTTGACGGCCTCCATGGGCGCTCCTTAAATATGTACAGGATACTGTACAAGACTAGTATAGCCAAATTTTGGAAGTACGGGCCGTTGCACTGCCACGTTGAGTGCCGGTCGCTGCGCAGTGATTGTTGTGACGGTGTCGGGATGATACGTGGGTGTCGCCTGCGCGCCGTGCCGTTGCTGCGCTCGTTGCACAAAAAAGCGCCCGGGGACTGGAGCCGGGCGTCCTTGCGTGCGGTCTGCGGAGAGGGAAGGGAGGAAGGGTAAAACCCCTCCGCACACCGCGCATGCTCGTATAATCGCGCGGGATGGTTACAGAAATATTTCGGGAGTCCGTCGTTTACAGACTTGAAAGAAACGGCTTACGCTGGCTTTACGCCGTCGCTCCCAAATTGATGGATGCTTTACGAGGACGCCTCTGCGATGATGGAGGCCTTGGATGGACGGCGCGTGCGGAGGTGCGCTGCGGCGGGGCGCGGGTGGACTCGCGGATGCCGGCGGGCGCGGTAACGCGCAACGTGGCACAGCGGGCAACGTGCGCGCCCGACTCGCATGAACGTTCCGGCGCCGACGGGGGAGGGCTGACATGATTGACATCGAGCACATCGCGCAGGAGACCGGCCGCGTGCCGTTGGCGCTTCACGCCTGCTGCGGCCCCTGCTCGCTCGAGCCCGTTGCGAGCCTTCGCGATGAGGGTTTCGAGCCCGTCATCCTCTGGGACAATCCCAACATCCAGCCCATCGCCGAGCACGACTTGCGCCTCGCCACGCTTTTGACGTGGGCCGACATCGCGGGCATCGCCGTGGTTCGCTGCGAGCGCGGTGCTGGATCCGGCGTCAACTCCGCGCTCACCCCGGCCGAGGGCCGCGAGCGTTGGGAGCGCGTCGTTGCTCCCCATGGCTTCGACCGCGTCCCGCGCTGCCGCGCCTGCTACACGATTCGCCTCGACGCCGCATGCCGCGCAGCTCGCGAGCTGGGGTTCTCGCACGTCTCCACCACGCTGGCCGTGTCGCCTTACCAGCTCTTTGAGGACTGCACCGAGATCCTTGAGCGACTCGCCGCGGCGAACGGGCTCACGCCCGTCGTGCGCGACTGGCGTCCGCTCTATCCCAAGGCCACGACCGAGAGCCGCGAGCTAGGCATGTATCGTCAGAACTACTGCGGCTGTCGCTTCTCCGCCGCCGAGGCCACGATCGAGCGCCACGAGCGTCGCGACGAGCGCAAGGCGGCCCGCCGGGCGCGCTAGCTTGCACGATGCCGTGACCGGCGCGGCGGCCCTTCTCGGATGCGCGCGCTCGCTTGGGGTGGCCAGTCTCGGTCGGGCGGAATTGCCTGGTTGGCCCTTCTCGGCTGCTTGCGCTTGCTTGGCATGGCCCCGGCTGCGTGCGCTTGCTTGGCGCAGCCCCTCTCGGAAAGATGGGCCTGCTGGCTCGAATAATCCCTTCTATCGGACATCGCGCCTCTCCTGCCGAAACCTCAGCCAATGCAGGCTGTCCCTCTGTTACGTTGACACAATCGGTGATCCGAGCGGCAGACGCTCGGGGCCGACTAATAAGGGAGACCAACATGGGTATGTTTGACGGCAAGGTCGTTATCGTCACTGGCGGCGGTAAGGCCACGCTCAAGGATGGCAGCGCTGGTTCCATTGGTTATGGCATCGACATCGCCTTCGCCAAGGAGGGCGCCAACCTCGTCATTACCGGCCGCAACGTTGCCAAGCTCGAGGCCGCCAAGGAGAGCCTGGAGGCTGAGTACGGCATCAAGGTCCTCGCTGTTCAGGCTGACGTTTCCGCTGGTCAGGATAATGAGGCCGTCGTGCAGAACGTCATTGATAAGACGATCGAGGAGTTCGGCCGCATCGACGCCGTCGTCAACAACGCCCAGGCTTCCGCTTCCGGCGTGACGATCGAGCAGCACACGATGGACCAGTTCAACCTCGCCATCTACTCGGGCCTCTACGCCACGTTCCTCTACATGCAGAAGGCGTACCCGCACCTGAAGGAGACCAAGGGTTCCGTGGTCAACTTTGCCTCCGGCGCCGGCCTGTTTGGCAACTATGGCCAGTGCTCCTACGCTGCGGCTAAGGAGGGCATCCGCGGTCTTACGCGCGTTGCTGCCAACGAGTGGGGCAAGGACGGCGTGAACGTCAACATCGTCTGCCCGCTCGCCTGGACCGCCCAGCTCGAGAACTTCGAGGCTGCGTACCCCGAGGCCTTCAAGGCCAACGTCCACATGCCGCCGGCGGGCCACTACGGCGACGTCGAGGCAGAGATTGGCCGCGTTGTCGTTCAGCTCTGTGGCCCTGACTTCAAGTACATGAACGGCGAGACCATCACCCTCGAGGGTGGCATGGGCCAGAGGCCGTAGGGTTTCGCTGCTGTTTGTCGTGGCATCGTTGCCGTGGGGCTCCGCTTTGTGCGGAGCCCTTTCTATTTGGCGGATGTCACGACTGTAGGCGCGCCGTTCAACGACGGCCGCGATCTACGTGCCCCGCCGGCGCGCCTCGGGCACCACGTTCTACGTGTTGAGATTGCCGACAACCACGTTTTACGTGTCCCGCCGGCGTTCGCTCTCGTTCTTGCTTCCATGGACACCGACTCGTGTTTGTCGAATCTTTAAAATAGTGGAGTCGGAATTCTGTGGCCAAATAAGGGGTCATCGAGTAGCTGTAACGTAGGCATTTGTAAAACTGCAGGTACTAGACTTGCTGCCATTTGCGCTACTTGGGCTACACGCTTTTAGCCATCGAATTTCGTGTCCACTATTTCTGTAGGCAGGCTTATGGCTTGTCGTGGGGTGCTGACTCTCTTTGTTCGTTCCTCTGAACGCGACAGCCGCCTTTGCTGCGTGCGACATGAGAGTCGCGACATGGATCGTTATGCCCCGCGGAGGTCAACGCACGGCATTTCCCTCTTCGTTTTGTCTCGTTTAGGGTGAAGGCGGAGAATGTGGGTCACGAGGTAGGGAAGAGAATGGATATTAGGGCCGCTATTTCAGAAGTCGTTTCTCTCTGCGAATTGGCGGAGAGTATCTCGCATATTGAAGCGGGCGAATTCCCCGAGGATATCCTCTCGGATGAGTTCAGGGCTTTTATCAGCAGCCTGGATTCTGATCAATACTACGCTTTGCTCGACTTGTACTTATTTGACTCCAATGAAGGCAAGTGCAGCATGGTCGAGGCAATTCAGAAGCTGGTGAATTCGTTTTCGGACGAGCAGATTGAGCTTTACGGCAAGATTTGCTAGCCATAACGCCTGCGAAAGAGCAAGTCGTCGCCCGTTTCGTGGTGCGAGAGTCGTCAGATCGGCCTCTGAATAATAGTGGAGTCGATATTGTTAGGCAAATTCCGATGAATCAGAGTAGGCCAATTGCTTGCAAGTTTATTACCTGCGATTTTGTAAGTCGCTTGAAGTGGTCTACTTGGCGGTCTCGTTTTTTTGCCTAGCATTTTCGACTCCACTAATTCATAGAGCGGCGATTCTTGACTGTGGGCGGCGTTGGCGCGTCCATGAATGGCAGCGGCCAGAGATGCTTGATGCCACTGCCGGCGTTTGCCCCACCGCATATCGCATAGACGGGATTAAGCGCATGGGGCAGAACGAAGCATGCCGCCATGCCTTCGCTGCAGCCATACATGCGACTCACCAGTTCCTTGACCGGATATACTCTTCCAATAACACGTCAAGGAGGTTTGCCATGTTCAAGAACGTTTTTGGCTCGGACGGCAAGTTCCACCTCGAGAATCAGGTCGGGAATATCCGCTACGACCTCACCACGGGCGAGAGCAAGACCGTCTATCCCGTCGGGTCCAACACGAACATGACCTTCGATAACAGTGGCGTGCACACCGAGGTTCAGACGGGCAACATGCGTTATCGACTCGGCGAGTCGGGCTTCGACTGGATTCTGTAGCCCGTTGGTGCTCGCCGCCGCCGCTACGATGCGAACGGTGTAAGCGAGCGCGAGCGACTGGCGCTGGCGCGGTGCGAGCTCGAGCGAATACCGCGCGAGAGAAGCAGGGCAGGGGATCGAGCGAATCCGTCGCGCCCGCAGAGTGGGCGAGACCAGTGAGGCGACGTGCCACCATGACGACAAGGAGGCCCATCCCATGGACGAGTTCTTTGCCATCAAATGCCAGAACTGCGGCGGACCCATGTACTCGCATCAGGCGAAGCGCAGCTTCGAGTGCGCCTATTGCGGCACGGTCCTGCCGTGGGCGCTCGGTGCCGGTGACCCCACGAGCGCGCTGGGCATTCGCCATCAGCCGCTCCAGGTCGTCGATGGTCTGCTCAAGCTCACGCATGTCTCACAGCTCGAGCCGCCGGTCGATCCAGACTGGTACTTCTTCAAGCCCCATTGGCGCAACCAGTCGGTGCTCGAACGCCTGCTGTGGGAGGACCGCGGCACTGCGTCCGAGTACCAGGAGGCCGAGCATGTGAGCATCCCGTGCCCGTTCTGCGGCGCGTCATTCGAGGGCACGTCGACCCAGCGCGTGTTCGAGTGCCCGTCGTGCGGAAACAAGATCGGTGTCGCGGACCTGCTCAAGCCGGGCACCTTCAGCAAGCGCCTGACCATGGGCTTTGGTGCGGAATACGTGCCTGAACAGGGAATTCCGTGTGCGGTCAGCGAGCAGCAGGCGCGCGCCGCCGCGCTCCAGCTCGTTCGCCAGCACCCGGATGCCTTCGCGGGACATGACGTGGAGAGTGCCATCCAGAACGACATGATGCTCTTCTATTTCCCCATGGCGCTCGCGGACCTGCGCATGATGG